>ERZ773046.1861-NODE-1861-length-11233-cov-5.388621_pt1 | contig 11233 bp, 5 predicted proteins | sample MGYA00580634_ERZ773046 | MGnify/ENA primary metagenome ERZ773046 (study PRJEB29015, sample SAMEA2738127) | human oral metagenome | biome: human oral; feature: human-associated habitat; material: saliva | place: China | collected 2159 ... | reverse complement strand
TTACTTTATCTAAAATCCTTGCGAAGAAGTTGTCAACTTTATTTATACAACATCAGACGTTCGATGTCTCTGTGACCTGGCAGGTTGTTCAGCGTCTCGCTCATGCGCTCGATGTGGATGGTGTGGAGGGCGCAGCGCAGATCGTTGTGGGGCTTTCCTCGGAGGCCGCAGAGAAGGCACGCGCACTCGCCTATCGTCTGTTCCAGATGGCGGAGCGGCGGGGCTGGGCGCAGGAAGCCTATGCGTATAACACGCTGGTCACGAATTGGCGGGCGATCCAAGAAGTCGCCGCACGGATCAAGAAAGAACAAGGCGCGAATCAGGGCGGACTTTTCGCGGAGTAGCGATATTCACAGGAGGAATGTAGGATGAGCAGCAATCACGAAAAGGTGCGGCAGGGGGAGCGTATTCTGCTCTTTGTACTCTCGGACTATGTCTGCAAGGAATTGAAGCAGACCTATGGGGCGCATTGGTGGGAGGACGGCGTTCTGGACATCCTCTATGATGACCAGAAGCGTAATTTGCCGCTCTCGGGTGACTGGCCAACGCTCGTCGACTCACTTGATATGGCGGTGACACTCACTCTCTTTGACGTGCACTGGCGGGACATATTCTCGCGCAAGTTGCCGGTGAGCCACCGTACGTGGGCGAAAGAACTCAAGGGTGTCCGTAATGATCTCGCCCATCTCGGCGGCAAGGATTTCTCCGATGATGATACGTGGCGGGCGCTCGATACGATGGCGCGTCTCTGTGCGTCGATCGACACCGATAGTGCAGAGGAGATCCGCGAGATTCTGCGCGAGCTGCGATATGGCTCGGCTGTCGGCTCGATGAATGGTGCGGCGGCGGTCTCTGCCCCCAAAACAGCCGCCCCCAATACGGGCGGCATCCTGCAGTCTGTCCCCGTGAGCAGTCTGCCGAGCTGGCGCGACGTAATCAAACCGCATCCGGATGTGGCGGCGGGACGGCACAAGAACGCCGAGTTCGCCGCAGACCTCGCACAGGTCGCGCACGTGGCGAGGGCTCGTTCGAGTATCGCGACCCCGTGGAGTTCTTTGCGCGTACCTATGTGACCGAGGGCATGGCGGGGTTGTCCACACTGCCAAAGGCAAACGTGGCGGTGCTCGTCGGTACCGCCATTGATCCGACGCGGGTGCAGCGTCCGCCGCATATGCCCGGCATCATGATCCATACGCTCTGGGGGGAGATGGCAGCGCAGCTCGCTGCATCGGCGGGTAATCCGAAGCTCTACGACTATGTGAAGGAGGCGGACAAGAAGGGGGTATCGCCCGGCTCGGAGGCACTGAAGAATCTCTTTGACGCGGCGGGACCGTGCCTCATCCTCATGGATGAGCTGGTCGCCTATGCAAAGAAAATCTATGGTGTGGACGGTCTTCCTGCCGGCTCGTTTGACAACTTTATTTCCTTTATCCAGGAGGTCACCGAGGCGGCACGTGCGAGTGAGAACAGTCTCGTGGTCGCGTCGATCCCCGAGTCGGAGATCGAGATCGGCGGTGCGGCAGGGCAGGCTGCGCTTGAGAGCATTGCACATACCTTTGGGCGTATGGAGGCGATCTGGAAGCCCGTGACGGCGAACGAGGGCTTTGAGGTTGTGCGCCGCCGCCTCTTCCTGGACTGCGAGGACACGGATGCCAGAGACCGCGTCTGTGCGGCATTCAGTGAGATGTACCATGCGAATCAGGATGTATTTCCCGTAGAGGCACGCGAGCTGGAGTACCGTGAGCGTATGATCTCGTGCTATCCGATTCACCCCGAGGTGTTCGACCGCCTCTACGAGGACTGGGCGACACTGGAGCGTTTTCAACGGACACGTGGCGTGCTGCGCCTGATGGCGGCGGTGATTCATGAGCTGTGGATGGGCAGCGACGCGGGGCTGCTCATCATGCCAGGCTCTTTGCCAATGGATATTCCGTCTGTGCGCGACGAGCTGACACGCTATCTGCCCGACGGATGGATCGCACTCGTAGACAGCGAGGTGGACGGTAAGAAGGCGACCCCCTATAAGAAGGATCAGGAGAACGCGCGCCTCGGCAAGTTCCTAGCGGCGCGGCGTGTGGCGCGTACGATCATGCTAGGATCTGCACCGAGCGTGCGTTCGCAGTCGGTACGCGGCATCGAGTCTGCCCGCATCTCGCTCGGTGTTGTTCAGCCCGGCGAGAATATCTCTGTGTTTAAGGACGCGCTGAGTACGCTCGAGACCTCGCTCTCGTATCTCTATACCAATCCGTCGCGCAGCCGCTACTGGTACGACACGCGTCCGACGCTGCGCAAGACGGTGACGGATCGTGCCTCGCAGATCGCAGATGCCAATGTCGTGCGTGAGATCGAGACGCGTCTGCGCAAATGCAAAAAGGAGTCCCCGTTTGCGGGACTCCATATCTGTCCAGCGTCCTCTCTGGATGTACCGGATGAGCAGGCGGCACGGCTCGTTCTCCTGCGTCCGACGGAGACGCATACGGTGAACAAGGCGGACAGTGCCGCGATGACTGCGGCATTGGATGTTTTGAACAATCGCGGGAGCAATACGCCGCGCATCTATCGAAATATGCTTCTCTTTGTCGCAGCGGACGCGGGTCTGATGAATGATTTGCAGCAGGATGTCCGCCTCTATCTCGCGTGGCAGTCGATTCAGAATGACCGTGAGTCGCTGAATCTCGATGCCGCGCAGAACCGTGAGACGGAGAGCAGTCTGCGTGCAGCGCATGATACGGTAGATGCCCATCTGCGGGAGGCGTATTGCTGGCTGCTGATCCCGTATGTAGATAAGGCGGCGGATGTGAAAACCGTTCAGTGGGAGATGCCTCGTATCGGCGGCGATGAGAGCATTGTGACGAAGGCGGCGAAGAAGGCTCTGGCGGATGAGGCGGTCATTCCGCGCTGGGCACCCATGCTGCTGAAGATGGAGCTGGACAGTCTGCTGTGGGCATCCTCCGATCATCTGCCGATCAAGACGCTGTGGGAGCAGCTGTGTACCTATTGCTATCTCCCGCGCCTTGCCGCGGAGGAGGTGCTCATGCAGGCGATTCGCGAGGGCGTGAACTCCGATCAATACTTTGCCCTTGCAGCGGGATTTGACGGCACACGCTATATCGACCTGATGTTCAACCGTTCGGTTTCACACGTCGATAAGTCCGCCCTTCTCGTGAAGATGGCAGTTGCGCAAAAACAGCTTGCCGAGGATGCAGCAAAGCGTCAGGCGGAGATGGATGCTGCGGCATCGGACAGAGAGCACACGGCCGCCCCGTATGGCGGCAAGGGGCAGGGCAATATGTCGGACGGCTCCGCTGATACTGCGCATGGGAGCGTGGCGGATGGCACATCGCCATCGCCGTATGGACGTCCCATACCTGCGGTGTCTGCTCCTGCACCTGCGAAAAAACGGCACTTCTTCCTCTCTGCTGCGCTCGATACGACCCGCATCAACCGCGACGTTCAGAACTACGTCGAAGAGATCATCCGCCACCTCACCTCCGAGGACGGCACACGCGTCACCATCTCCCTCGAAGTGGAGGCCGAAAGTGACAATGGCTTCTCCCTTCAGACCATCCGCACCGTCTCCGAGAATGCACGTACACTCGGCGTGAAGGATGTAGGGGTTGAGGAGTAGTTGAGTAGTGTAGGACGTGATATTGCATCGCAAACGGCAATATCGCGTCCTATTTGTGTTTTCTTGATAGTTTGAAGTATAATTTACGTAGAAACAAGTATTTTATAAATATGAGGTGATTTTGACATGGAGTGTACAAAAATTATAACCGCTGAGGATTTATCACGCTATGCAAATTCTTATATCAGTCGAGGCGTGATACCTGAGCTTGTTTATCATTTGGTTAGACAGTCAATCTCTGAAGGAGATGTGTGCCGTATCCCTTATGGTGATAGTATAAATCAGCAAGGGCTGGATGGTGTCGTAGAGTGTACTTATAACGATTTGAGCTTTGTACCTGAAGGGCGTTCCTATTGGGAGATTGGAACGGGGGCTGACCCGAAGGACAAAGCGACTAAAGATCTGATCAAACGAACCGAACAAGTGCAAGAGAGTGTGCGGCGAAACACCAGCTTTGTATTTGTTACACCACGTTCATCCGGGAGCTGGGAGGAAGCATGGCTTGCCGAACATGCAGAGGACGGATGGAAAGAAATTCATATCGTTGATGGGGTTAAACTTGCTGATTGGTTAAGAGAGTTTCCGGCGATTGCTCTATGGTTAGCAACAAAGATTGGGATCATCCCAAAAGAAAGTGGAATCACAACCCCTATGGAGTATTGGAAGGAAAATTTTTGTCGGGGGCAAGATGCTGCTCCCTTGCTGCCACCTTCACTTTATACAGCTACAAGAGAAAACGCGTGTCGTGCACTGGAGGAAGTTTTTACAGGAAAGCAACAATGCCTTTTTATCTGCCCTGAAAGTGAAGATGATGTGAACGATTTTGTTGCTGCTTATTTTGCTTCAAGTAAAGATGAAAAGATAAAAAAGTATGCGAACCAATGTCTTTTTATCAGTGAACCAGAAGCATGGAAATCTATAGCAGGACTGAGGAAGCCGCATATCCTTGTTGCCGACACAGAATTAGATTTGGACTCAGAACGGCAAGATCTGCGTAGGTTTGCTGAGAATCGAGGACATCGGTTAGTCATACCGCTGTTTGGCTCACTATCATATCCTAACGCTAAGGTGGTTAAACTCCCAAGTCCAACCCAATATCAAATTGAAGAAATTCTAAGGAATGAGAAATTCTCTGATATACGAGCCAGAGAGCTTGCACAAATCGGGAATCGAAGATTGTCTGCACTGCGGCGATATATTTTGGGGGGCGCTGTTCCACGCTATGCAAAATGGGATTGTGCGGATGATATTGCAAGAGTAAACCTTCTAGGGAGATGGAGTGATAAAAATCCAGCGGATGTTCAAGTGCTGGAAAACGTATTGGGGGTAGAAGGGCGCAAAGGGCTTGGAAAACTGAGATCTATCTTATCTCGTGCAGATACCCCGCTGGCTCAGGTTGATGGAAAATGGAGGATTGTTCCACGTGGGGAAGCATGGAACGCACTGGGGGACAGACTTTCGGATGAGGATTTAGATCGTTTCCAAGAAATAGCCCTTTTGGTTCTCGGTGAACGAGATCCGAAATTTGGTCTACCGAAGGAAGACTGTTATGCTGCTAATGTCCTGGGTAAGGAACTTAAGTATTCTGCGAGACTTCGAAAGGGAATTGCAGAAACACTTGCACTTATGGGGAGTCGATCCGAAAAGTTGGAGCAGTGCTCTCATGGAAAGGCAGAAGTTGTTGCAGCACATGTGGTTCGCAATCTTCTACATGAGGTCGACTGGGAGCAATGGGCAGGACTTGACACACTTATGCCGCTCCTTGCCGAAGCAGCACCGAAGGCGTTCCTGGATGCTGTGGAAGAAGCTCTTGGAGATCTGGAAAATACACCGTTCCGTGCTATATTCATGCAAGAGGGGGATGGCTTGTTTGGCGGCAATTATATGACCGGGCTGCTTTGGGGCTTGGAATGTCTCGCATGGAGTCCTGACTATCTCTCCCGGGTTGCCGTCATTTTGGCGGACCTTGCATCCATCGATCCCGGAGGGCGGTATAGCAATAGACCGGCACAATCGCTTGCCGATATTTTTCTTCCATGGCATATACAGACGATGGCATCCCTTGACCAGAGAAAATCTGCAATCAAAGTTGTTTTGAAGGAACAGCCCAATGTTGGTTGGAAACTATTGCTTTCGCTACTTCCACATAGTCTTGGCTCTACCAGTGGATGCTATTGCCCCGTGTGGCGTCCATTTATCCCCTCGGATTGGGAAGAGGGCGTACTTGTAAATGAGTATTGGGTGCAGATCCATATGTTGGCCGAATTCGCTGTGGAAATGGCGTGTTTGGATGTTGAGCGACTTTTGGAGCTGACAGACCGGCTTTCGGATCTGCCACAGAAGACGCAAGAGGAGATCTTGAAACATTTTGTATCGGGGGGTATTATCCGACTGCCTGAATCGGAGCGTGTGATTGTTTGGGAGAAAATGAATAGCCTTGTGCGGCATCATCGAAAATTTCGAGATGCACGGTGGGCGCTTTCCGAAGAATCCCTTGTAAAGATTGAGAAGATCGCGAAGAGCATGACGCCTACGAATCCGCTGCTTCAATACCGCTATCTGTTTTCGGCAGACGAATACGATCTGTATGAAGAACAAAGGAACTATGAGGAGCAAAGGAAATGTCTTAGTGAGAAGCGACAGGCAGCACTTTCTGAGATTATGGCCAATGGGGACTTTGCTCGATGTATGGACTTTGCACGGGAAGTGGCTATACCTTACAAAGTCGGTCAAACATTAGGAGAGCTTGCTGATGAGCGTATCGAGTCCGAGATACTCCCCAGTCAACTGAATACGGAGGATGAACTTCTGGAACGTGTTGTTGCTGGTTTTATTTGTGGGCGCTTTTGGACGCGCGACATTCCGTGGGTGGATCACATTCTGGAGCAGCATTGGAACCCACAACAATGTGCTCAGTTCCTCCTTCTCCTGCCGTTTCAACAAGAAATCTGGGAACGTGCAATATCATATTTGGATGAATCCCACGAGGAACTGTACTGGAAACATGTGAATGCGCAGGTAGGTGTATGGACATGGAATGATCGGGTTGTGATTGACAAGCTGATCACATATGGACGTACAGGAGCAGCTGTCATGTGCATTGCCTATGCGATGGATGATGACATTAACTTTGATCCCGCACTTGCAACGCATGCACTCATGGCATTTCTTGAGAATCCTCAGGAAGTCCAATCACTTGAGCGTTATCATGTGATTGATTTGATCAAGCACCTTCAAGCGGTTCCCACGGTTGATATAGAAAAACTGTATCAGATTGAATGGAACTTCCTTCCTTGGTTTGATCCACTTTCTGGCGAGTCTCCTGTTGCTCTGGGGAAAAAACTGGCTTCTGATCCGAAGTCCTTTGCCGAAATGATCAAATTAGCATTTCGTTCCAAGAATGATTTGGATGATTCGGTTGAAAAACAAGATGAAAAAAAGAAAAATATCGTTGAACGTGCCTATACGCTTCTGCATAATTGGAAGCATTGTCCGGGAGTTCAAGAGGATGGCACGCTCGACGAGGCATTTTTCCATCATTGGATCACGGAGGCACGGAGAATCACGGAAGAAACGGGACATGAGATCATCGCACAGGTTGAGCTTGGTCATGTTTTGACCTATGCACCGAAGGATCCTGATGGCTTGTGGATTCATCGGGCTGTTGCCGATGTCCTAAATCAGCGGGGTACGGAGAAAATGAGGCGTAACTTTATGATTGCGCTCATGAATCAGCGAGGTGTTTATCACTTTTCGCATGGCTCTCAAGAGCGGGAGTTAGCACGGGGATACAGAGAAAAAGCAGAGGCGCTTGATATAGCGGGCTTTACCCGCTTTGCGACCACCATGCGTACGTTGGCAGATGAGTATGATGCGGATGCCGAGCGTGATGAGCGTAGGGATCCGTTTGAAGACTACTCTTAACGCAAGATATTTATGGCACCTATCCGTACACGGGATAGGTGCCATAATCTTTATGAGGAACTTTGCGTTGGAATTGGAATTTCAATCGTAGGAGTAATCTGCGTGATAATGGGTGTGTATAAGTCTACATCATTTCTTGGCGTTGATAGGGAGACGACAAGCGAATATCGAACGCTCTTGTCATAACGCTTCAGATAATCGCGTTCTCTCCACCATCCGACAACGGGGTACACTGCGATGAGGTTACAGCTGGATAACTCTACGGCACTCAGATCACAAAAGTCGGAGTGAATGGAACCAACATCGCGATTGTTTGAGCCTAAGTACCAGCGGTCAATGCCGCTTGATCCATCGCCTTTGTCTTTTTTATCTTCGCCGCGCATCTTCATGTTGATGCGCTTTTTGAAGTCCTCTTCAGTTTCATTGGAGTTGATGACATCGAAGCGAAGGCCACAGGACGGATAGCGATATTTGTCCTTCCAACCGACCTCGCCCGGCCCCGGTTCGATAAAGTAGGACAGGGTCAATTTCAATGTAACAGGAGTTTCGCCTAGCTCTTCCAACACTTCTTTTGGCCAAGGAAGGGTATGCAGGTGCATCTCGTGCATACTTTTCTTGTCAAAGGGCTGCAGTTCTCCCTGGATCACCATGTTGACACTGTTGTTCATGCACTGGATTGCCTTAGCGAGGTTTGGGATGCCATAGCCGCACGTGTGCAGGAGATCACGTCTGCCTTTACTTTTGGTATCCTCGGTGCAAAATTGCGCTTTCATTTCCTGTGTCCAGGAAGCAGAGTGGATCATCAGGGCACGAGCGGTTTCCGGCCATATATCGGGATATTCACTGAGCAGCTGTGCACAGAAATACGCAGCTTGTGCTGTGGCGGCACTTGTTGCCCAGATGGTTGAAAACGGTTTTCTGAGCGGCTGATAATTCGTTGTCAGCAATGAAAGGTCGGAGCAGGCATCATAGTCGGTGCCGTTGGATGCAACATTGCCGCCATTGAATAGAACTTCCGGCTTTATCGGCCATTTTTTGTCCCAAGTAGAAGACGTTGAGCTGTAGGGAGATAGTTCACCTGCTGCGGCAAGTGGTGTGAAACCGCGAAAAATAGGATCGCTGATCGTGCTGTCATCGGAGTAAGCACCGACGGTGATGGCATTCCATGATTGCCCCGGACTTTCGACGCTGTGCAATCTGTTTGTCTCCGGGTATGGGCTTGAGTCGAACTCGTTCGGCTGCACATTTCCTGCACTGATTACAAATAAGCGTTTTTCATCATTTTCCTCTGCACCGGATGTGATGTTGTCGATTGCGGCAGACCAAGAGGTCGGGCTGCCGTCTCTGGTGTTATAGGCGGGAGCGGTCACTGCCATACATAGGACACGGTTTGCCATTGGATTCGCGATTTCGGCAAGCGCGACGGCCTGCGCGGTTATGGCACCGTATAGTTCAGGTGGATTTTCTCCTGTCGGCGGTAATATTTTTACGGATTCGATTTCGTGAGTGATATTCAGCGGAGAGTTTGAGATCAGGGCTTGTTTCAAGTCATAGTAGAGCGAAACGCCCGCCATCTCGGTGCCATGTCCTTGATGATCGTTTGCTCTCCATGAGGGGGTAACGGATTGGATATGGTCTGTATCCGTAGCCGGTGCTAATAATGGATGTGCCGCGTTTAGACCTGTATCTAAGAGACATACAGCAACGTTTCCGCGTTCAAATGTTGTGCGGGATAATAGCTCGTCTGCCCAATCTTTTTGATCGGGATTTGACAGCTCTGTAAAGAAGGCTGTGGGTTCGGGTGCACGGTGCATCTCGGCGATGAAAGAACAGCTTTCGACGAGTGATCTTAGATCGGTGGCATTTGCATATATGAGCTTTACGAGGCGTTCTGGGAATACGATACGATTTTCGTTGATTAGGATGTTGAGATCCTGACATATCGAGGTGATCGTTTTTTCAGCATTATCCCAAGTTTCTGCGGATTTGTCATATTCGCCAAATCGCAGCCAAAGTTCACACCATACGGGCTCTTCATCTGGGAACATCGCGTGAGAATCGAACCAAAATGATTTGAACAGGGCTAATCGAATGTCCTCGATGCTGCTGACTAATTCATTATATCTGGGATGGTTCTTCGCTGTTCGTTCGTTGGCATATTTTTCAATTTTTTTGATGAGATAGGATTCTTTTCCCTCCGGAATATAGACAATTGCCTTTTCCGTTTGGGTCTGCATATCCGTGCTTATATTTACGAGGCGTATTCCCTGTTTGCGGTTTTCCAATGCTTCTGAAGCAAAGTCGCATCCGGCAGCGCCGGATACCTCGAGGTAAATTCCGTCCTTATATCTAATCGCTGCGACTTGACTCTGTGTAAGTTTATGAGCAGCATAGGCTTCGGATAATTTTCGCTGAATATAGGCGGCGTGAGCCGCCGGATCCCGTTGCGGATAATTCTTTTTCACAGGATGCGATTTAGAGGAATATGGATATGGCGCAGCCGTATGGGATAGAAAAATATTCTTTTTGTCGACTGCCATTTGGTTTACGCCTCCTTATAGGAATAGATGTTTTTCCTTTCCTGCAATAGATATGCAATCTGTTTTGCGCTCAATGGTTGATCTGATAGGATGGAGGCCTTTATCGCGTCGTCACAGATTTTGACGATTTCGGCATGATTGAGACCGTCGGCGGCGTGGATCAGTGTTTTTGTTATTTTGAAATGCTTATCATAGTTGATCAGTTTGCATTTCAGAAGGCGACGGATTTCGTTTTCGGATGGAAGTGTGTAGTGCAGTACATCGTCGAAGCGGCGGAACAGAGCCTGATCTAGCAGCTTCTGATTGTTCGTTGCTGCAATGATGATGCTGTCAGATGTGTCCTGATCGATGAATTGGAGGAAGGAATTTAGGATGCGACGCATTTCCCCGACCTCATTGTCGAGACTGCGATCCGCTCCAATAGCATCAAACTCATCAAAAAAATACACTCCGGTGAGCGTGTTGATGCTGTCGAATATTTGACGTAGTTTTGCGCTGGTCTCTCCCATAAACTTGGTGACAAGCTTATCCATCTGCACCGTATAGAGTGGAAGAGACAGCTCTGATGCAATGACCGAGGCGGTGAAGGTCTTTCCTGTCCCAGGCTGTCCCTCGATTAAGATTTTGCGTCGGTTCATCAAACCGTAGGAATGAAGTTTGCTCCGATTGCGATATTCGTTCAGAATGCGTTGAATCTTTTCGGACATTTCGTCCGGAACAATGAGCTCTGATAGATCATGTTTGGGTAGTGATAATAGCAGCATGGGATTTTGTGGTGTGAGCTGAACAATACTAGCCACTCGTTTCCCCAGTTTATCGATCTGTGTCTTAAGCTCGCGCGCAACGGTATCATGACCGAGCTTTGCCTCATGGGCGGCGATTTGGAGTACAATGGTCTTGAACCGCGCATCGTCATGGTCAACGTATGCCTTTACAAGACTTTTTATTTGATCTGCTGTTGCCATATCGATCACCTCCCATGAAGTATAATTCATTGTATATGATACTATGGTTTTGAGATAAATACAATCGTTTGTTTGAAAATATAACAGAGGGGCTGTTGCACGAAACAAACGTGCATCAGCCTCAATTGGAGCCATCTCGTTTGAGAACCTCTTTGTCGACGGCACAAAGATCGAAG
>ERZ773046.1851-NODE-1851-length-11297-cov-4.203167_pt1 | contig 11297 bp, 9 predicted proteins | sample MGYA00580634_ERZ773046 | MGnify/ENA primary metagenome ERZ773046 (study PRJEB29015, sample SAMEA2738127) | human oral metagenome | biome: human oral; feature: human-associated habitat; material: saliva | place: China | collected 2159 ... | reverse complement strand
CTTTTTGAAGTTTCGAAGTGTCAATTCAATCGCCTTATCCCCAACCGTATGAATACGCATTGGCCATCCTTCTTTGTTAGCAAGAAGTGTTAAGCGTTCCATCTTCTCTTCCGTTAAAAGCGGTCCACCGACGTCTCCTTCGAAGAACGGCATCGGATACGGCTCTTTTAAATACGCCGTATGCGAACTGGTCACTCCATCGTAAAATTGCTTCACGCCCCCCATTTGGAGCATGTCAGAGCGGTATGTCTTGTAGAGTTCACGGTTACGTTCCACTTCTTCACGCATCGCTGGAAAGAAGCTCACACGAACTGTGGCATCCTTTTCTACTTTCGAGTAGAGTTCGGGATACACGATATCATCAGGGCTTTCTCCCGTTAAGGCAACATCCCCTACAGCCGTCACACCCATTTTGTTTAAATAAGACATATAATCTTTTAACGCTTGCTCTTCGTCGTCTTTATATACAGACAAGACTTTTGATAAATAATAGATGGCTTTTGCTTCAAGGAACACCCCTGTAAGTTCGCCGTCTGCCACCACTGCTTCTCCGCCGATGTTTTGCGGAATCGCATCTGGCGTTAATTCAAGCACTTCTAGCGCTTTTGAATTGAGCCAAATCGTATGAGCATCCCCTGCGATTAAGCAGATAGGTACGTCTGTTGATGCTCTATCTAAATCTTCTTTTGTCGGTAAGACTTGTTGTCCGAAATCACTCGCATACCAACCAATTCCGATTTTCCAACCATTATATTCAGGAATCGAACTTGCTTGAAGAACTACCTCATCAATTGTTGGTCCACCAACTGCCTTCATTTTTCCTAAATGAATTAAGGCAGATAAGTATAAATGCACATGGGCATCAATGAATCCAGGAACGACTAGTTTGTCTCCTGCATCTAGGATTTCTCCTTCAACAGGTGTATTGTAATCGAATCGGCCTACAATGCGACCGTCTTTAATTTCTAAAATCCCAGCTACTGCAGTCGTTGTATTACCAATAAAGAGATTTTTAGCTTTTAAATAGTAATGCATATTATAACTCCATCTTGAAGTCTAAGAAGGCTTCGTTATATTTTTGAATCCAGTCATTTCCTAGATATTCATAATGTTCTAATGAATTGATAATTTCTTCTGAAGGATAGAATGTTTCATCAGAAGTGACTTCTGGGTCCATCAACTCTTTTGCTTTTTCATTCGGTGTTGAGTAACCTACGTATGCTGCATTTCTTGCTGCATTTTCTGGTCGAAGCATAAAGTTAATAAAGGCATACGCACCTTCAATGTTTACAGCCGTATGCGCAATCGCAAAGTTATCTGTCCAAACTGCACTGCCGTCTTTTGGTAAGATATATTGGACGTTTGGATTTTCTTCTGCAACCGCCGCCGCATCTCCTGAATACCCCATTCCGATTGGAGCTTCTTCGAGTTTCATCATCGTTTTGATTTCTTCATTAAGTACCGCACGAACATTTGGTTTCAATTCTTTTAACTTCACTTCTGCCGCATGTAATTCATTCTCATTCTTCGAATTTAATGAATACCCTAATGATTGAAGCGCCATTCCGAGTGCTTCACGGTTTCCATCTAAGACGAGTACTTTATTTTTGAAATCTTCTTTCCATAAATCACTCCAAGTTTGAATGCTTTCTGGATCGATATATTTCGTATTGACCATAATCCCAACAGTTCCCCAGAAATATGGCACTGTATATTGGTTTCCTTTATCCACTGGACTATTTAATAAGAACGGAGAAATATTTTCTAGTCCTTTAATCTTTGAATGGTCTAGCTTTTGAAGTAAATTTTGATTCACTAATTTAGTAATACTTGATTCACTCGGAAAGACGATATCATAACGCGTTCCGCCTTGTTTTAGCTTGGCTTCCATCGCATCATTTGAATCAAATGTTTCATAGACAACTTGAATGCCTGTTTCTGCTTCAAATTCCTTAATTAATTCTGGATCGATATAGTTCCCCCAGTTAAATAGAAATAGTTGCTGTTGTTCTGATGAAGTTTCTACTTCTTCTGTAGATTCTTTTGCTTGAAGCATGTTTTTTACTCCAAATAAAATGGCAACCATTGCAAGAATTGCAACAATTAAAGAAACTAATTTTTTCATTTATAACCCCTTCTCATTAAAAAAACTGCTTTTAATACAGTATGGCACCTAGATTAAAAGCAGTTCTCATTCTTATTTAGATTTTACGTAGTTCTTACCGTTAGCGGCTGGTCCTTCCGATTTTCCAATGAATCCTACCAATACAATGATAGTAATCAAATATGGCGCAATCGTCAAGCCAACTGATGGAATATCTTTAATTACTGGGATGTAATTTCCGATAACCCCTAAACTTTGAGCAAGTCCAAAGAGTAATGCTGATAGCATGACGCTCACTGAATTCCACTTACCAAAGATCATCGCAGCCATCGCAATGAACCCTTGACCAGCAATCGTTGTCGCTGAGAAGTTCAGTGTAATCGATTGAGCAACAATGGCTCCTCCGATACCAGCCAAGAACCCTGAGATTAATACTCCAGCAAAACGCATATGGTAAACGTTAATTCCTAATGTATCTGCTGCTTGAGGATGTTCCCCTACAGAACGTAATCGTAATCCAAATTTTGTCTTATTCAGGATAACCGAGCAAACAAATGCAAGTCCAACTGCTAAGAACGCTGGTACGAATGTATCTGTGAAGAAGATTTTCCCAATAATTGGAATCGAACTTAACACTGGAATCGTTGTTTTACCAAAGTAGTTCGTAATGATTTCCGTTTGTCCGATTTCATTATACATTAAGCGGCACAGGAACACCGTTAAGGCTGGTGCTAGTAAGTTTAACACCGTCCCAGAAATAATATGGTCGGCACGCAAGTATACTGTTGCGAATGCGTGAATGGATGAATACAACATTCCAGCAACCGCCGCTACAATAAGTGCAACCCATGGCGTCCATGAACCAAATTGTGAAGCAAACGCTAAGTTGAAGACGGCTGAGGCAAAGGCACCGATGACCATTGTTCCTTCAAGCCCGATATTTACAATCCCGCTTCGTTCTGAGAAGATACCCCCTAAAGCTGTTAAAATCAGCGGTGTTGAGTAGATGAGCATGTTCCCGACAACTACTTGTAAAAGTGTTACTAAATCCATTTCTCATTACCCCTTTCTCTTCCCAAATTGAGGGAATTTATCAACAATAACTTCCATTAAGTAGTTCGCACCTACAAAGAAGATGATAAATGCGACTACAATCGATACGACTTCGGTTGGAATCTTTGCTAGTAGTGGCATTGAAATCCCACCGATACGAAGGATGGCAAATACTAATGCAGAGAATAGAATACCGATTGGATTATTCAATCCAAGAAGCGATACTGCCATTCCGTCCCATCCGATACTTGGAAGACTTTCTGAAGCAAATGCATTTTGGAAAGTTCCTAACCCTTCCATCACTCCGCCAAGACCTGCTAAGGCACCAGAGATAACCATCGCAAGAATAATCGTCTTCTTCGCACTCATCCCTGCATATTCTGCAGCATGTTTATTTAATCCTACTGTTTTTAATTCGAAACCAGTTGTTGTTTTATTCATAATTAACCACACAATGAAGACAGCCAGAATCGCAATAAAGATACCTCCATGCAAGGTTGATTTTCCTGTCAATTGATACAAGAATTGCATTCTTAAGCTTGCTGCTTCTGGAACTGAAGCTGTGATTTCTGCTTTTTCTGTTAAAACTTCACGAATCACATAGTTTACGATATGAAGTGCTGTATAGTTCAACATAATCGTTACAATGACTTCACTCGCGTTAAAGTACGCTTTTAAGTAACCTGCAATCCCTGCCCAGATAGCACCGGCAAGCATCCCCATGAAAATACATAATGGTAAGAGAATGATTTTGGGTAAATCTGGAAGTACTAGACCAGTCGCAACAGATGCAAACCAACCGACTAACGCTTGTCCAGCAACCCCAATATTGAAGAAACCAGCGTAACTTGCAAACGCAAATCCAAGCGCTACAAGAATTAAAGGTGTTGCTTGTCTTAAGGTTTCACCAATATAGAATGGTTTTCCAAGCGAGCCTTTAAGTAATGCGGAATATCCTTTAACAACATCAAAACCGAATACCCACATGATTAGAGCTCCGACTAATAGTCCAAGTACAACTGAAAGGACTGGAATAAGAATCTTTTTGTATTTTGAGTTTTTCATCTTATAACGCCTCCTGTTCCTTGGCTCTTGCTTGTTCGCGAGTCGAACCAGCCATTAATAATCCTAATTCTGTTTCATTTGTCTCTTTTGTATCTAACACGTCTACGATACGACCTTCATACATAACTGCGATACGGTCAGCAACGTTTAAAATTTCATCTAATTCAAAACTCATCAGTAACACGGCTTTGCCTTTATTTCGTTGATCGATTAAACGCTTATGAATATATTCAATCGCACCCACGTCTAGGCCACGTGTTGGTTGTGCTGCAATGAGTAAACTTGGGTCACGGTCGATTTCACGCGCGATAATCGCTTTTTGTTGGTTCCCCCCAGAAAGCGCTCCAGCTGCCACCGTTGGACTAGGAGTACGCACGTCAAACTCTTCGATTAAGCGTTCTGCTAAGTCCACAAAAGCCTTCTTATTTAAGAAGCCGTTCTTCGATAATGGTTCTTTATAGTATGTTTGAATACCGATGTTTTCATCGAGTCCCATTTGAAGAACAAGACCATGTTTATGACGGTCTTCTGGAATATGCCCAAGGCCTCCTTCAGTCCGTTGTCTTGTAGGTAACTTCGTGATGTCTTTTCCATCTAGTTGAATCGAACCACTTTCGATAGCACGTAACCCAGATAAGGCTTGAATGAGTTCTGATTGTCCGTTTCCGTCAACCCCTGCAATCCCTACAACTTCACCATGTCTTACAGTTAAATCTAATCCTTTCACCGCTTCGATACCACGGCTATCTTTCACAACAAGGTCTTTAATGACTAATGCATCTGTTGTTGGTTTAGCAGGTTCTTTTTGCGTCTTGAAAGATACGGAACGTCCGACCATCATATCTGCTAATTCTTGGTCCGTAACATTACCAATCTCAACAGTTCCAATCACATTGCCTCGACGAATAACCGTACAGCGGTCAGCAACCGCTTGAATTTCCTTAATCTTATGAGTAATTAAGAAAATCGATTTTCCTTCTTTAGTTAATTGCTTCATGATGACAATAAGCTCTTCGATTTCTTGAGGAGTTAGTACTGCTGTTGGTTCATCAAAAATCAAAATATCGGCACCACGATATAAAGTTTTTAAGATTTCAACACGTTGTTCCATTCCAACTGTAATATCTTCTACTTTTGCATCAGGGTCTACAGCTAGATGGTATTTCTTAGAAAGTTCCATAATTTCTTCTTTTACCGCATTTTTATCGATAAAACCGAACTTTGTTTGCTCCTTACCCAGGATAATGTTCTCCACTACGCTGAATTTCTTCACAAGCATAAAGTGTTGGTGAACCATTCCAATTTTTAAGCGATTCGCTGTATTTGGCGAATCAATTTTTGTTGGAACACCATTTACTTTAATTTCTCCTTCCGTTGGTTCTAATAACCCTGAAAGGATATTCATTAATGTCGATTTCCCCGCTCCGTTTTCTCCAAGAAGCGCATGGATTTCGCCTTTTTTCAATGTTAAATCAATCTGATTATTGGCTACAAAATTACCAAACTTTTTTGTGATGCCTTTCATCTCAATCACAAATGTTTCTTCTACCAATCGTCTCACCCCACAAAGTGTTCTATGTATAAAAAAGTAGGAGCGAAGAAATTCGTATTCTCTTCAACTCCTACTCCTCTCAATTTAAGTTCGTTTGTTAAAATTAAGGTTTCGCAGGAACTTCTTGTTTTCCTTCGATAATTGCTTTTTTGAATACAGCAATTTTTTCCTTAACTGAGTCTGATAATTGACCATCTGCTAAACCAACACCGTTATCAGATAATCCGTAAAGTACTTGTTCACCACCGTGGTAGTTCCCTTTAGAAGCATCTTCACTAAATTTGATAAGTGCTTGTTTTACACCTTTAAGTGTTGATGTCAATGTTACGTTACGAGAGTCGTTTACTTTACCTTCTGCTTGTTGGTCTTGGTCAACCCCGATTACCCAAATTTTACGATCTGGATTTGCTTCAACGATTGATTTAGCCGCTGCGAATACTCCAAGTCCTGCACCACCTGCTGCTGCATAAATGATGTCAACATCTGAAGCGTACATTGCTTCTGCAAGAGATTTTGCTTTAGCACCATCTGAGAATGATTCAGCATATTGAATTTCAACAGTTGCTTTAGGGTTTACTGCTTGAACCCCAGCTTTGAAACCAGCTTCAAATTTGTCTAATGCTGGACCGTGCATACCACCGATGAAAGCTACTTTATTTGTTTTAGTTGTTAAACCAGCTGCAACCCCTGCAAGGAATGCTGCTTCTTGGTCTTTATAGTTGATTGAAGCAACGTTTGGTTGTTCAACCACACTATCGATAATCGCAAAGTGTGCGTCTGGATTTTGTTTTGCTGCTTCTTCAACAGCTTTTTGTAATTTAAATCCGATTGCGAAAATAATATTGTACTCATTTAAAACTGCAGTGTTAAGGTTTGTAGTATAGTCAGATTCTGCTTTTGAAAGAATGTAATCAATACCATTTCCTTTAGTTTTACCACCGTTATTTTTACCCCATTCTTGAAGGCCTTCCCAAGCGCCTTGGTTGAATGATTTATCGTCAATACCACCAGTATCAGATACCATTACCGCTTTGAAGTTGTCTGAAGAGCCAGCGTTGTTTTGAGAAGATGCTTGTGAGCTGTCAGATTTTGATCCGCCACACGCTGCTAGTACAGCAGTCGCACCAAGTGTCAATGCAAATAAAGCTAAATTCTTTTTAGTTTTCACGATAAAAAACCTCCAATAAATGATTTACTACAGTCATTCTATCATAAATAGAATGAAAATCAAGCTAAATCTTTTCATTGGAGGTAATTTTTATGAAAAACGTTCGGTTTTTACATTTCTATGCGTTGGTTTCCCCCGGTTCGGAAGCGTCGTTTTCATTGAAAACATGAACATTCACTTTTCTTCCTTTGCTTCCATCTGCAGGTCCAACATAGCCACGCGCTTCTAATTCATCAATCATTCGCGCTGCACGGTTAAATCCGATACGGAATCGTCTTTGTAAATAAGACGTACTAATCGTTTCTTGTTCTTTTAATAGTTCGATAACTTCGTAGAATAGTTCGTCTTCTGGTTCACTTCCACCAGCAGATGTTGTATTTTCCGAAGGCATCATCGCTTCGTCATACTCTACTTCTTGCTGATTCTTCACGAAATCAACGATACGTTCGACTTCTTCGTCCGTTAAGAATGCGCCTTGTACACGAATTGGTTTATTTTCACCCATTGGCATATATAGCATATCCCCGCGTCCAAGAAGTTTCTCAGCACCATTGGCATCGATAATGGTACGAGAGTCTGTACCACTAGATACCGCAAAGGCGATACGAGAAGGAACGTTGGCTTTAATAATCCCTGTAATAACGTCAACGGATGGACGTTGTGTTGCTAAAATCATATGAATACCTGCAGCACGAGCCATTTGCGCAAGACGAATAATCGCGTCTTCCACTTCATTACTTGCCACCATCATTAAGTCCGCAAGTTCGTCTACGATTACGACAATATAAGGAAGTGTTGGGTTATTTTCGCCAGTTTCACGGTTATATTGTTCGACATGAGCGTTATATCCATCGATATTACGCATTCCCATTGAAGCGAATAATTCGTAACGTTTTTCCATCTCAGCCACAACCTTTTGTAAGGCTTGAGCGGCTTTACGAGGGTTCGTTACAACCGGAGTTAATAGATGCGGAATGCCATTATACACATTCAACTCTACCATCTTCGGATCGATCATCATTAATTTCACTTCATGTGGTTTTGTCTTCATTAAAATACTTGTGATAATGCCGTTAATACATACCGATTTACCAGAACCGGTTGAACCGGCGATTAACATATGCGGCATTTTTGTAATATCGCAAAGACGAACATTACCAGAGATATCTCTTCCTAATGGTACGTCTAAAGGTTTTGGTGATTGAAGAGCCGATTGAATTACATCGCTAAACGACACAAAACTTGTTTGGCTATTTGGAACTTCAATCCCTACATAAGGTTTTCCTGGGATTGGAGCTTCGATACGAATATCTTTAGCTGCAAGTGCGAGCGCGATATCATCACTCAAGTTCACAATCTTACTTACTTTTACACCAATCGCTGGTTGAATTTCGTATTTCGTTACGGCTGGTCCAAGCATTGGGTTTGGCATTACTTTGGCATCCACCCCAAAACTTGCAAAGGTACGTTCTAAAATACGCATATTTCGTTCCACAATTGTACGTTCATTCGTTTGATCTGATTGTTGTACTGGATTTAATAAAGTCACTGGTGGTAATTGATAATCTTCATCATTTTGTTCACCACTCATTGAAAGTTCCCCGATGTCTTCCCCATCATCCTCGAACTCAGGCTCTTCTGGCTTTTGAACTGAAACAGGAGCTACTGGTTGCGGAGGCATCACTGGTGCTACTGGTTCCACTGGAGGAATCGGTTCAATCGATTCTACCATTGGAGAAGTTGCGTACTCTTCCTCTGTTAAAGTTTCATCTTCATATTCATCAAAGAACACATCTTTCATTCGGTCTAATAACGAATGTGGTTTTCTTGTTTCTTTGGGTTTTTCAGGTGTTTCTGTTTGTACTGGCGTAGGAGCAGGAGCCGGTGCTACAGGTGTTGCCACAACCTTCTCCTCGGCTTCTTGTTCTTCTTCCAAACGGCGTGCTTCACGTTCGGCTTTACGCTCGGCTAACTTTTCAGAAGCATTCGCTGTTTGCGTACGTACAAAATCCATCACGTCACTTAAATGCACGTTGAAGATTAAAAGTCCGCTACATACTATTAATAAGAAGACGATTAAATACGTTCCCCATTGCGAAACAAGGAAATATGTACATGAATATAGGAGTGTTCCTAACAGCCCACCACCGAGACGTTGAGAAACAGTATTCGATGTAAAGTCCACCATAAAGCGACTCATCATCTCTTGGAAGACAGGAGAACCTGAACTTGTAAAATTACTATAGGTCATCACAGACACGAATAAGAGGAGTGCCACACTTGAAGAGATTGCTGCTGCTGTCCATCTCCACATAATTTTAGGCATTCTTCCACGGAATAACATTCCAAAACCAGCTAGAACGCCGCACACTCCACCGAAAGCAAATAAATCCCCGATAAAGAAACGAATCAGATTCGCAAAGAATTTTCCTAAGAAGCCTAATTGAAAAATTGCTAATAAACTATAGACAATAATAAATACGGCAACGGCTTCAATGGATAAAAATGGATTTGTATTCTTTGAATTTTTTCGTTGTGTTTTTTTCTTCGTTTGTTTAGCCACGTTCTTCTCCTTTCTCTTCTACTAATTGATTATTTTCATCGACTAAAATCAGTCCATGGAAAATTTGAACATCACATTCACACGCCACACAATAATCTTGTTCTTTCTCATCCCAAAAGGCAATGGCGCTTGTTCCTTTTGATCGTTTTTCTGGATAGTTAGAAGCAAGTCTTGCTTCATGCTGTTGGAAACTATTTTTCGCTTCTTCTAAAGAAGAAAATTCTTCAGTCGAAACAATCATTTTTTCCCAGTCATCGAAAAACCACCACGGTTCATCTTGACCTGCTGTCTCAATTACTTTAAACATGTTTTCACCTCGTCTATTAGTATACCAAATTTTGCGAAATCATGGTAATCTTGTTTCATAGAGATGACAAATATTTTATGATTTTAGGAGGTCTTTCTATGATTACAAGACAAATTCGTGTCTGGGGACGTGTTCAAGGTGTCGGATTCCGCTTTTTCACGCAGCAACTTGCAATTCAATTAGATATTTGTGGCACGGTTCAAAATAAAATGGACGGCTCTGTATTTGTGGTTGCACAAGGCGAAGAAAAAGCCGTCACTCGTTTTATCGAAAGAGTTAAAGCTTCCGTTTCCCCTTACGGACGCGTTGATCGCTATGAAGAAAGCGAAGTTAATGACGCACCTCTATACACAAAGTTTCAAATTATATAAAGAACGTTGCTATTTCAACGAAACACGTGTACAATAAATCATGTTATTAAATGAAAAGGAAAGTGATTATGAAACTAACTAAAAAAGCTCAACTGCTATTAGTTGCAACAGTTCTTCCCCTACTACTTGCGGGATGTACCGTTCAATTTAATGAAAATAAGGAACCTATTGGTTGGCTCTATAATTATTTAGTAGTCCCAACACAATGGTTATTAAACCAAATTGCTTCCGTATTTAACGGAAACTACGCGATTGCAATTGTGATCGTATCAATACTTGTTCGTGTCTTATTGATGCCAACACAATTCCATCAAATGAAAGCAATGCTTGTCCAACAAGAAAAAATGGCAGTATTAAAACCATATATTGCTGAAATTACTGCTCGTGCAGAACAAGCGACAACTCCTCAAGAGAAACTTGCGATCCAACAAGAACAAATGGAGTTATACAAATTAAACAATGTCTCACTAATGGGCGGTATCGGTTCAGGATGTTTACCAATCTTGATTACACTTCCAATCTGGAGTGGATTGTATAACGCGATTCTGTTATCAAACGAAATTTCAAGTAGTGATTTCATGGGAATCAACCTTGGAGCACAATTCTTACCAATTGCCCTTGCGACAATGGTAGCTTACTATGTTCAATCAGTAGTCAGCCAAATGGGAATGGACGAAGATACGAAAAAACAAAGTCGTTCAATGAACTACATTCTTCCAGTAATGATGTTCATGATGACTTTCCAATCACCAGCCGGGGTTGGTATTTACTTCTTCATCTCTGCCCTTATCCAAATTTTACAATCATGGATTCAAAATACTTATATTCGTCCAAAAATTAAAGCTCAAATCGACGAAGAATTAAACCATGAAAACATTGTGTTACCACAACGTACAACACCACGTAAAACAGCTCAAAAAGCGACTCAACAAGAAACGTTCGCACAACGTCAAAACAAAACTGGTGGTCGTAACGCTGGTAAACAAAATCGTAAATAAGCTACAAAACACTCTTGGAACAATGTACTGATCCCAAAAAGTTAGACAATTAATTTATCCGAAGGATTTAGTTCTGTATTGCACAGGACTGAGTCCTTTTAGTTTTACCTTAATTC
>ERZ773046.1838-NODE-1838-length-11346-cov-17.885927_pt1 | contig 11346 bp, 7 predicted proteins | sample MGYA00580634_ERZ773046 | MGnify/ENA primary metagenome ERZ773046 (study PRJEB29015, sample SAMEA2738127) | human oral metagenome | biome: human oral; feature: human-associated habitat; material: saliva | place: China | collected 2159 ... | reverse complement strand
AATTTTTTTTACCCTGTTATTTTAGTCCTATTTTCCACGAAAGTCAACGAATTGATGGTTTTTTAGACGTTTTCACTGACTTTGCCTAACGTTTTCACTGATTTTACGTAAGCGTTTACTTTTAATGAAAAACTAGTCTGCTTATTACAAAAAAAAAAAAAAGCCTAACTATGGTAGGTTAGACTTGTTTGGGAAATTTATGAAAAAAAGAAAGTTTCACTGTCTGACTTAAAATCATAACAAGTGAGCGCTACCGAACGACGTTCAGTAATACTTATTAGGATGACTATAGTATAACTTGAGTTCCTTAAAGAAAGCTGAAGGGATGTCTAGATAGTTTAACTAATAAGTCTGACGAGCATATTTATCAAACTCATTACATACATCACTCTGAAATCGTTGGTCTATTCAAATTCCAATTCAGCCTCCCCAAAAACTGAGAAAAAGGCAACAAGCTAGTACTTCTCAGGTTGGTTCGAACTTACAGAATTTGTCATTAAGTTAACTGCTTGCTAAAAATTTGACTTTTCTAGTATAACATGGATAAACTCTTGAAAATAAAAAATACAATTCATCCTTTTTGATGAAACTATATAACAAAATGAAACAGCCCTATTTATTTAGATATTTTATTGTCTTTGAAAGTATTTGTTTTATTTTTGAACGAATTTCGTTATTCACGAAAATAACCTCATTATCATAACCATACCTTCCAGTAGCCATTGTAACATTTTCATTTAAATATACTTCTAAATTTCTAAATAAATAATCATTAAACAATCCCTTTTCCACAAACAAAATTAAATCATCAACATAGTCACTCATAATATCAACATTAACTGATTTATCAAAAATAATACTATACTTTTTACTAAAAGCAGAATCAGTCAAGTTTCCTTTTAAATAATGTATACGTTCTTTATTAAACGTTGAACAGGTAGTATACCAAGTATTATTAATATAATTTTTTATTACATCTAAAAGCTCAATAATAATTTCAATTGAAAAATCTTCTTTGTGTTCTCTTAAATAAGTAATTGAGCCACCTAGAATCTCACCAATATTATCTTTTTCAATGACACCAATTATTTCTAAATTTTTATTTCCTGTAAAAATACTATCTCCTACAATTGATTCTAGAATTTGATTCCTATATTGCGAAAATCTCTTCTTTGCAACCCTTTCCCAAGCAAAACTATAGATATTCTGTTTGTATATCTCAGTTTTTGCATCATCTGGATCGTATTTTTCCTTTTGCTCAATTAGACAATCTGAAAGATATGATCTTCCTAAACTTCTACTATAACTTATATCTTTACTATTTTCAATCATACGATAATGGATTGCTATATCACCTGTATAATATTGGAAATATACCTCTTCATCAAAATATGTTTTACACTTTACTACTATCATTTCTATTTCATCTAAAGAAAATTGATAAATATAATCACCAGAATTTTTTGTACCTATAATTTTAGACTTAACTTCATATTCTTTATCAGATAGTTTTCTTTCACAAACAAGAATATTCTCTAACGGAACATCATCTTCCATAAAAATTTTAATATTTGCTTGTGTTGTAATGGTGTTTTTTTCAATTACGAAATAAGGACGTGCTGATGAAAAGCGCTTCTCTCTCTTTTCTTGGTACTCATTTTCTTCGCGTTTATTCCTTGTCTGCTCATCCTCAGAACGTTGTTTTTTTTCTTTCACGTTTTGACTATTGAAAATCAAAAAAGTTACAAAAATTGCTAAAGCAGAAAGAACAACTCCATAGTAATCTTTATTTGCAATGGATATAAACTTATATATCTCTGTAATAATAGGATGCTGATTTCTGAATAACGGTAAAAGAATTGCTATCACAATGACGAGTGTCCATAATAAACCTTTAAAAATCTTTTTTAACATATTTATCTACCTTAATTAATTCACTCTCATTATACCAAAAAAACACGGCATTCCGCCGTGCTTCTATGCTTATTTCACCAATTTCTTCATCTCATCAATACACACAACTGTCGCATCGTATTTAACTTGGTAATCTCCTTGTTTGTCGCGTTCTTTTTGCCATTTGGCCAATTCTTTTTCAAGACGAGCCAATTCTTCTTCGACATTAAGGAGGTCTGCGAGTGGCAAGTAGATTTCTGCACCTGTGATGATGCTTGACATAACCAAGTCAGGTACTTCGACATCTTCTGCAATTTCCAAGTGTTCTGGATTTGTGAAGCGTTTGATGTAGTTGACGTTGTCATTAATGAAAGCTTCAAGTTTGCTGTCGCTTATCTTAATCAAGATAATGATTGGTTTGCTTGGAACTGCGTTCACTTCTACACGTGAGTGTGGGTGCAGCACAGAGGAATTTTTTCAGACTTTATATATCTATATCTGAAAACCAATTTGTGTGAAACAACTCTTAAATTCCTCCATATTATCAATTTGATTTGTATCAATCAATACAATTAATTCTTCTTCAGCTCGGGAACAACCAACATAAAATAATTTGTAGGCTGTTAAGGTGGACCTAACCGTATTAATATTAAATATAATTTTCATATCTGCGAGACGAGTTTTCTCTCGAAGCTGTAGCGTATTTTGATTCAAGCAGATAAATTTAAAGTATTCATTGTCTAAATACTTGTTATAGATATTTTGAAAATCATCAAAGTATTGTTCTCTATCCTCCGCTTTAATTTTATTTATTTTTTTTTCTAGTTTCTCTTCTAGTAATAAAATATCACGATAAAAATCATAATAAAACTGTTGAAAACTATCAAAATTAAATTTATTTTGAGTATAAAAACATGTAAACAGGTTTAGAAATTCATACATCTTGATACCTGGATTACTTGAATTTTCAGCTACAAATAGTATCTTTTTATGTCCTTCTCCTTTCACCCCATGTTGTGTTGACACCATAGGGTTCCTATTATATTCATCTATCAATTTAAATAATTCAATTGAAGAGCAAAATAAATCAGTATAAAGAAAATCTCCGTTTTTGTCATATAGAAATATAAATTTATAAAAATCATTACCAATAACTTTATTAGCTACCAATTCTTGGATTACAATTCCTAAAGATTCCTTAGATTTCAATAGCCCAACAAAGAAATCCATTTTTTCTTGCAGCTTTACCTTATCCTCATGAAATTCAATTTTTAAAAGGCTGCTATCAAAAACTGAAATAGATTTATCACCAGGTATGTTTTTTTGGCTATTCTTTAAGATACGAATCACTTCACCATAATTTTTATTGTGATATTCATTTAATACTAGAAACAGCAAACTTAAAAAAGACATTAGCTCATCAGGGTTCTCATCATAGTTACTGTTAACCAAAACATCCATTACACTAATACGACTACTATTAGGGTATATTTCCTGATATTTTTTATAGATTTCTTCAGCAGATTTTCCACTATTATTAATGTTATCGAATCTCTTTCTATTAATCGTTCTTAATTTATAAAACTTCTCGTAAACTTCGCTAGTATTAGATAGAAACCCCTCAATATTATCTGTAAAGACCAATTGAGGTAACTGACCTTTTTTACCTTTATTAGAGTTCTGTGTAACCCTAGAATCAGATAAGTATAAATGATTTAAGAGATCAACTATTTCTTCAGAGGAGCGATAATTTGTAGTAAAGGTTTGAGAGAGGCTACTATCAAATTCACTAAATTCACTTTCAAATGAACCATCGTATTTGTTATAAATTTCTTGCATTTTATCCCCAAGAAAATATACTTTTGTTGAACTGCCCCCAGCCGAATTATAAAAAAATCTCAAAACTTCCGTACTTGTATCTTGAACTTCATCTATAAAAATGTAATTATACATTTCACGCAATTTAAAACCAATTTTAGGAAATCTTTCTATTAACTTAAATGAAAAATATAATAAATCGTCATGAGACAAACCACCATCTAACACAAAAGAACTCTGACGCTCATTGTAATAAATTTTCAAATTTGATTTTATTATTTCTTCAGAAACATCACCATCTACTGAAAATCTTTCCTTATACCATTCAACTAAGTTCCCACCGTTGTCGAGTGTAGTTTTAATCTCTTCTTTATAGATTTCAAAGTAAAAATTTATAATTTTATCGTTACTAAAGAACGGCTTTAAAAAATCGTTTAAAAAACTATGAATAGTTGATATTTCAACATTTGGAGAAATAATTCTATCCTTCATTACCTCTGAAGCTCTATTAGTATAGGTAATACACAAAATTTTAACAAATGGTTCATTATTAAGAATATCGTTAATAGTCTTACTAATAAAGTAAGTCTTGCCACTTCCAGCAGGAGCATTTATTTTGTAGAAGTTATTTTGTTGTTGAGCCACGATAATCCCTCCTCGATATAATTAGGTAGTATGTCAACTTCTTTTCCATTCATGATAATTGAATACATAAAGTCGGTTTTGTCCAAACTATTTACAACATCTCTTATGCTGATTGCTAATCCTTTTTTTCTCGGGATAGAAAAATCTAATTTTGATTCAATCTTTATATCTTTCCAAAAATCTCTCCCATATTTTATAAATACACCTTTATTTCTATTCTTATTTGCTTGATTGTATTTTCTTGATTTTATATTTCTTTTGACTCTTTTTACATTCACAAATGCTGTAATCATTTTTGATTTGAACTTTCTTTGATCTATATAAGTAGTATTATGGTGAACTAAATTACATAAAAGTTTACATAAAATTGCTTCTTCCAAAGTTCTTGCATACCCATCTATGTCTGTTTGAGTAAAAATTTCGATGTTCTCTTTCCTATCTTGTTTCTGTTGGTGATATATACTGCCAACATTACAGTCTCTATCAGAGAATATCGAATTTAAAGTTGTATTAGAAGACCTATCCTTATCTATTTTAAATAAATTTATCCTATATTTATCGTAATCAATGTCAGTAAAGACACAGGCCTTCATTCCCAATTCATTTAATAGTGGAAAATATTTATGTGCGTGAGCTCCGCCACATTGACAATAACTTATATATTGACGAGTTAAGTTGATATATTTTGAATGTTTCCTATTAATCAAACTTTCAAAATACATCCTCTCTGCATCACCCTCATAAAAGATAACAGCATCTGAAAAAATTAAATCTGCGAAATTCAATTTAAAAAATGTTTCGTAAAATGTTTTATTTCCATTATTAACAATAAATTGATGCAAATCAACTATACGATTCATAAAATTATTTTCTGAACGAATGACTTTTATATCATTTACATCTACATTTTTTACAATTTCAGTTGAATGAGTTGTAATAATTCCTTGTAGATTTTTTTGTTTACTAAAAATAGTTTCAATATAACTAACTAGCACTTTCTGCATTTGTATATGCATATGTGCTTCAGGTTCTTCAATAACAAATAAATTAACAGTATTTGGTTGAATTGTTCTTCTAAATCTATCAATTTGGAGACTCATATAAATTAAATTACTAACTCCAAGACCTTGGGATTCTTCAGTTAAACTAAATAAAAACTCATCTGTTCTATGTGAATAATTGATTAATAAACTATCCTTAATCAAGTTCAATAAATTCTTTTCGTTAAAATGAAATTTCGCGTCTAAAGCTTCAATTTCATTTTTTGATACATTATCTAGACTGTCTTTTAAGTCAGATAAAATTTTTTGTGTTTCGTTTTGAAAACTAGAATCAATTTCTGATTCAGCCAAATCGTTAGCTATTTTATTTTTTAATTCATCAAATTTACTATCCCATACAGAATCACTGTTAGTAGGATCAGATGATGAAATAATTGATGTAGTTATCTTTTTATTTTTAAGATTTTCATCATCTAGTTCTCTGTCAGCAGATATATATTCAAAATGGAATAATTTCTTAAAATCTTTATATTCAATAATTTTCTTATTCTTGAAATCCTTATCAGCATAAAAATAAATACTTTCTGTGTTTTGTTCTATGATTTCTTGAAGCATTGTAGCTGATTTGATATCTTGTTTAACAAATTCTTCTTTAATTACCTCTGTATTGAGTTTATAATTGTATTCAAAATAAAAATTCTGCATCTCATCATCAAGATCCATTAGGTAGTTTGCAAATAAACCAATGGATTCTTCCCAGTCATATGACAATTCAAATTGAACTTTTATTTTTATGTGTTCATTAATATAACCTATAAATTCCTTGAACTTCTCATTATTACCACCTGAGGAAAAATCTAATTCCTTGATTTTGTTATCCAACAAGGACTTTAATGCGATAGAAAAATCTTTAAAACTCACTGACTTACTTGATTTATTATTAAAAATAATATCTAGCAACTGAATCAGCGAGGTTTTTCCACTATTGTTAGCTCCTGCTAAAATGGCAAAATTTCCATGTTTTAAATTTATCGTACTCTTATTAAAGCGTCTATATCCCTCGATAGTAATTTTATCAATTCTCATAAATATTACTCCTTTTTTCAAAAGTAAGCGCTATCAAAAATTAGTGAAAGATAAACCTAAATCATAATATTTAGGTTTATCTTTCAATGTTTATTTAACCAATTTCTTCATTTCTTCAATACGCACTACTGTCGCATCGTATTTAGCTTGGTAATCTTCTTGTTTGTCGCGTTCTTTTTGGACGACTTCTGGTTTGGCATTGGCTACGAAGCGTTCGTTGCTAAGTTTTTTACCAACCATGTCGAGTTCTTTTTGCCATTTGGCTAATTCTTTTTCAAGACGAGCCAATTCTTCTTCAACATTGAGAAGGTCAGCGAGTGGTAAGTAGATTTCTGCGCCTGTGATGATGCTTGACATAACCAAGTCAGGCACTTCGACATCTGCTGCAATTTCCAAATGTTCTGGGTTTGTGAAGCGTTTGATGTAGTTGACATTATCATTAAAGAAAGCATCGAGCTTGCTGTCGCTTGTCTTGATCAAGATAGTGATTGGTTTACTTGGCGCTACGTTCACTTCTGCACGTGAGTTACGGACTGAACGAATCACGTCTTTAAGAGCTTCAACGCCAGCTGCCGCTTCTTCATTTTCAAATTCTGGGCGAACCACTGGGTATTCAGCCGTCACGATAGTTCCTTCAGAGATTTGACCGTAGATTTCCTCAGTCACGAATGGCATGATTGGGTGAAGGAGACGCAAGATTTGATCCAAAGTATAAAGAAGGACAGAACGAGTGATGACTTTTTCGTCCTCATTGTCGCTGTAAAGCACTTCCTTAGTCAACTCAACATACCAGTCCGCAAACTCATCCCAGATGAAGTTGTAGAGGATATGACCAGCTACACCGAATTCAAACTTATCAAAGTTTTCAGTGACTTTTCCAATAGTTTCATTGAGGTTATGGAGAATCCAACGATCTGTAACGTTTCCTGCTTGACCAGCAGCCACTTTAGCTACATTTTCACGCGCCGCATCCAAGGTCAAACCTTCATTGTTCATAAGGATATAGCGAGAGATGTTCCAAATCTTATTAATGAAGTTCCAAGACGCATCCATTTTCTCATAAGAGAAGCGCACGTCTTGACCTGGTGCAGAACCGTTTGAAAGGAACCAACGAAGGGCATCGGCACCATATTTCTCGATAACATCCATTGGGTCAATACCGTTACCGAGTGATTTAGACATCTTACGTCCTTGCTCGTCACGGATGAGACCATGGATAAGGACGTTTTGGAATGGCTGACGACCAGTGAATTCCAATGATTGGAAGATCATACGAGACACCCAGAAGAAGATGATGTCGTAACCTGTTACTAGGGTTGAAGTTGGGAAGTAACGTTTAAAGTCTTCTGCTTCCACATCAGGCCAACCCATAGTTGAGAATGGCCAAAGGGCAGAACTGAACCAAGTGTCCAAGACGTCTTCATCTTGTTTCCATCCGTCACCTTCTGGAGCTTCTTCACCGACGTACATTTCGCCCTCAGCATTGTACCAAGCAGGGATTTGGTGACCCCACCAGAGCTGACGAGAGATTACCCAGTCATGGACATTTTCCATCCATTGAAGGAAGGTATCGTTGAAACGAGGTGGGTAGAAATCAACCTTGTCGTCTGTGTCTTGGTTTGCGATGGCATTTTTCGCCAATTGGTCCATCTTCACGAACCATTGTGTAGACAAACGTGGCTCAACAGGCACACCTGTACGCTCTGAGTGACCAACTGAGTGAGTCATTTTCTCAATTTCAACAAGGGCACCGATTTCTTCCAATTTCTTAACAACAGCCTTACGAGCTTCAAAGCGGTCCATGCCGTTGAATTCACCAGCCAATTCATTCATGGTACCATCATCGTTCATGACATTGACTTGTGGCAAGTTATGACGTTGACCAACCAAGAAGTCATTAGGGTCATGGGCAGGTGTGATTTTAACCACACCAGTACCAAACTCAGGGTCTGCGTGTTCATCACCAACGATTGGGATTGGCTTGTTCAAGATTGGCAAGATAACATTTTTACCAATCAAGTCTTTATAACGATCGTCATTTGGATTAACGGCTACGGCAGTATCTCCAAACATAGTTTCAGGACGTGTTGTTGCCACTTCAAGGGCACGTGAACCATCTTCCAACATGTAGTTCATGTGGTAGAAGGCACCTTCCACATCCTTGTGAATAACCTCGATATCAGAGAGAGCTGTACGGGCTTTGGGATCCCAGTTGATGATGAATTCACCACGGTAAATCCAACCTTTTTTGTAGAGCTCTACAAAGACCTTGCGAACGGCTTTTGACAAACCTTCATCAAGAGTGAAACGCTCACGAGAGTAGTCTACAGAGAGTCCCATCTTACCCCATTGTTGCTTGATAGTTGAGGCATACTCGTCTTTCCATTCCCAAACTTTATCAAGGAATTTTTCACGACCCAGGTCATAACGAGAAATGCCGTCTTCAGCCAAACGCGCTTCAACCTTAGCTTGAGTGGCAATACCTGCGTGGTCCATACCAGGAAGCCAAAGCGTATCGAAACCTTGCATACGTTTTTGACGGATGATGATATCTTGAAGAGTTGTATCCCAAGCGTGACCAAGGTGAAGTTTACCTGTTACGTTTGGTGGTGGAATAACGATTGAATAAGGCTTAGCCTTTTTATCGCCTGAAGGCTTGAAAACATCTTCATCAAGCCATTTTTGGTAACGACCAGCCTCAACCTCGGCTGGATTGTATTTAGGTGAAAGTTCTTTAGACATGTGTGTTCTCCTCCTATATCTTTCAGTAAAACAATTTCAATCTTTTGTTAATACTTCTTTTTTATTAAATATATTTTGTATAACCACTACTGACTCATCTGGTGTTAAATTGACATCATAGAACCATTTATCTCCATTTTTATCAATAAAATCTCGGAAACGTGCAAAACCCACACTTGCATCTTCAGTTGTAGATTTCACAAGATACTTATGTCCTCTTTTCCCATATAATTCTTTAAACTCAAAATCTTTATCCATCATTTCTTTAAGTTTTCTATTCATATATTTGGGAACAGTATCATCATCTTCAAAAGTGAAGTCAAAACCATCTGTTGGTAGAACTTTATTCTGGGTACCATCGGAAGTTTTTCTTTCACTTCTAGTAGTTTCCGATTTTTCAGCATCATGGTTGTTTTTAGATTTTTCAATATATTTCTTTATCACATGATTAACATTTTTTAATGTAACTTCTGTATAATTCTTAACTCTTTTATTTATTAATTTTTTATACATATTATTCACCTCTTCAAAAAAATTATTAAAAAAAGATTTTTCAATCAAATTAATTCTATCCCATTCATTTTTTTGAATTCCTATTTGTAATAGGACGATTTCATCTATAAGAAAATTAACTCCCCCTCTATAAATAACTTTATTTTTATAAGACTCTTCTAAGATTATTTGTGAAACATTTAGAAAATCCAATAATAAGGCTTCTAAATCATCATTACTCATTATTCTTCTATTTTCTTTGTATGTCTTTTCTATATAAGCTTTTACATTTTCAAAATTATCAGAATCAGTAGTAGTATCGTTAATTTCAATATTTTTTTCTCTAATTTCATAAGGCTTAAATTGTAATTCTAATTTCGTCTTTAACTCAATAACTTCATTTATTAAATTTAAATCAACTTCTTCTGAGGCACTATACTCATGTAGCTTTTTGACATAATCATCAAGAATTTTTTTTGTACTTTTTATCCATTCAAATCTTGAATTTATAATTAGTTCTTTTTTTGTTTGCTTCGAAGTTTGTATCGCTACAATGATTGGACTCAGAAGTGCAGCAACTCCCACTACTATTGTAAAAATTCCATCAATTTCCATTATAATTCCCCCTAACAAAGTCACCCCACTCACTCTTCAGCAACCCATATATCAGTCTGTCACAGCGCTTGCCTTGAGCATCTTTGCGATCTCGGATGCGAGCTTCAAGGGTGAAGCCGAGTTTTTCAGCGACTCGTTGACTTTGGAGATTATAGCTGTAACAAACAAGTTCAATCTTGTGAATGCCCAACTCCTTAAAAGCTAGGTCAATCAAAGCACGCGCGGCTTCTGGCACATAACCATGGCCCCAATAGTCTGGGTGCAAGGTATAGCCAATCTCCAGCACATCATCTTCGTGGCGATGGTTGAAGTCAACAGAACCAATGACTTTATCAGTCCCTTTCGCCACAATCCCATAACCAGCTGGGAGATTGTCCTTTTGATTACGCTCAGGAAGGAGATGTTCTAGGTAATAAATCTCGTCTTCCAAGGTCTGGACGGGTGGAAAGCCTGCTGGATAGGAGACTTCCGGGAGACTTGCATAGGCATAAATATCCTCAGCATCTCCCACTGTACGGACTCGCAAGATCAAACGCTCCGTTTCAATTCGCTCTGGCAATTCAACTCTTGTCATCCTTCTTCCTCGCTTTCTTAATGAAGCTTCCCATGGGGTCCACTCGATTATCCAGATAGCGATAGACACGCTTATGACCATCACCCATAAAGTAAGTCGGTGCAAAAGAATCGTTACGGAAATGGCCCTTGTCATCTAGCAAATCAGAATCAGCAAGGCGGTCTAAAATCTTAGCAAAGATATGGCAGATACCATCTTCCTCAATAATTCTGTCAACTTCGCAATCCAGAACAACTGGGCAGGCATCCAAGATAGGCGCTTGTGTCAGTTTAGAAGGTTGAAAATCTAAGCCAAGTTTAGCAATCTTCTCACGATGACTAATAAACCCAGCCTGCTCCATCTCCAGCATGAAACTTTCATCAGGAATATTCACAGTGAACTTCTGATAATGTTTAATCTGGTCTGCCGCATTTTCCTCGCTACCGACCCCGATGACTAGCCAATCTCCTAGACTATAGGAAGAACTACAAGTCGTCACAT
>ERZ773046.1836-NODE-1836-length-11359-cov-3.511058_pt1 | contig 11359 bp, 8 predicted proteins | sample MGYA00580634_ERZ773046 | MGnify/ENA primary metagenome ERZ773046 (study PRJEB29015, sample SAMEA2738127) | human oral metagenome | biome: human oral; feature: human-associated habitat; material: saliva | place: China | collected 2159 ... | reverse complement strand
CGAAACCTTTAAATTAAATTTTCCCAATATATATTCCTTGATTTGTGCATAAGTCGCTTTACTTTCAGCACTTGTCAAATCAAGCTCATCAAGCTTAATTTCAACATCTATATGTTTATCGACATCAAGTTTGGACAATAATGTTACCGTCTCAACATGCTTCGTCTTCGGAAAATTATCATACGCCTTCATCACCACCGGCTCGTACCCAAGCTCCGCGAACTTCTCCAAATTCATCGCCATGGTATTAGGATTACACGAGATATAGAGAATCTGCTCTATGCCGTAACTAGCCAGCATCTCAACCACCTTGTCGTGCATTCCCATTCGTGGTGGATCCACAACTATCATATCGGGTTTCTCAGTCACCTCATCAAGCTTCGCTTTAACGTCGCCACAGATAAAATGACAGTTATCTATATTATTCATCTTGGCGTTATCAATTGCCGCATCAACTGAATCCTGCACGATCTCAATTCCATACACCTTCTTGGCTTTAGATGCCATAAGCTGTGAAATAGTCCCAGTTCCGCAGTACAGATCGTATACGACTTTTGAGTCAAGATTAGGAATTAGCGCAAGTGCTTCGCTATACAATCTTTCAACCGCTTCGATATTAGTCTGGAAGAATGAGAAAGCATTTACCTTAAACTTTAGCCCGAGAATTTCCTCGTTGTAGTAATCACGACCATATAGAATTTTTACTCCTTCGTTGATTACGGCATCTGCTAGGCTATCGTTGAACGTGCGCATAACACCGATAAGCTCATTATCTAGCTTAAGTCCTAGCAGCATATCAAGGTAAGCCTGCTCATCAAATCCATCTTCACTGCTTGTAACTATGTTGACCAGCAGCTCATTAGTCTTTACTCCGTGACGAACTACGAGATTACGAAGAAGACCTTGATGCGATTTCTTATGATAGAACGAATATCCTTTTTCTACACAGAAATCAAGTGTTGCACGAAGAACCCTGTTGAAGTCCATAGGAACCAGCTGACATTCGTCGCATGTCACAATCGACATGAAGTGTCTCTTCTTGTGCATACCGAGAGTAAGTTCACCACCAATTTCAAGGTCGCCGAACGTATACTCCATCTTATTTCTATATCTGTATTCTGAGAGAGCCAGAACTAGACCACTGAATACAGAATCGTCGACCTTGCGCCTCGTCAGCTGCTCTCTGATTATATTTTCCTTCTCCGCGCGCTGCTCCTCATATGGGACACCCTGATACAGACATCCTCCGCAGTGCTCGGAGATCGGACAGATTTTAAAATTCTCCATATTTGTTATAGAATTCCCTCTTATATTCTAGGAACCTATCCTCCTCAATTGCTTTTCTAATGTTTTTCATCATATTTACCAAGAAATGAATATTGTGTTCTGATAGCAGCATAGAGCAAAGTATCTCGTCATTCTTAAATAGATGCCTTAAATATGCACGTGAATAATTTCTGCAACAATAACAGTCGCAATCTGGATCCAAAGTGCTGAAATCCCTTGCAAATGCAGCATTCTTGATATTAATCTTGCCTCTGCTCGTCATTGCCATACCATGCCTAGCTAACCTTGTTGGTAGTACACAGTCGAACATGTCTACTCCTCGCTCAACACTTTCGAATAGGTAATCTGGGGTTCCAACCCCCATAAGGTATCTTGGCTTATCTTCAGGTAGTAGGTCGACGCAGTCATCAAGTACATCGAGCATGATATCCTTTGGTTCACCGACGGACAATCCGCCGATTGCATATCCAGGAAGATCAATCTCCGTAATCTGCTTTGCACTTAGCTCACGGAGATCCTTGAACATTCCGCCCTGCATGATTCCAAACAGCGCCTGCTTCATCGTATCCGAGCCAGTTTCCTCTGCGGCTTTAGCCTCTAGTCTCCTGTGGTGATCGTCACAGCGCCTAAGCCATCTTGTAGTGCGTTCTAACGATCTAGCGACATACTTCTTTTCAGCAGGATATGCAACGCACTCGTCAAATGCCATCATGATATCTGAACCCAGCGCCGTCTGCACTTCGACCGAGCTCTCTGGGGTCATCATATGAGACGAGCCATCTATGTATGATTTAAACTTAGCCCCTTCTTCGATTATCTTACGGAACTTTCCAAGCGAAAACACCTGAAAGCCACCACTATCTGTAAGGATAGGACGATGCCAGTTCATGAACTTATGTAACCCACCAGCTTCACGGACGATGTCCTCACCAGGTCTAAGGTATAGATGATAAGTATTTCCAAGTATAATCTCCGCACCTGTCTTTTCAACATCTTCAGGCTTCATCGCCTTTACCGTAGCCTGAGTGCCAACCGGCATGAATACGGGCGTCTCAATAGTACCGTGAGGTGTCGTAATCCTGCCGCGCCTTGCTCCAGTGCGAGCGTCCTTTTTTATTAGCTCAAAACTAAGTGATTCTTTCATCTCAAACTCCTACTTTATAAACATCGCATCGCCGTAGCTAAAGAACTTATATCTCTCACGCACAGCCTCTTCATAAGCCGCAAGAATGTGCTCCCTATCGTATAGCGCCGAGACGAGCATGATCAGAGTCGACTTTGGAAGGTGGAAATTTGTAATAAGTCCATCCACGACCTTATATTTATACCCCGGATAAATGAATATCCCTGTGCTGCTATGTCCGCTCTCAATCTGCCACACACCGTCAACCTGCTTTGCAGCACTCTCAAGAGTTCTTGTCGAGGTCGTACCAACAGATATAACCCTTCTGCCCTCTCTAATTGCTCGGTTTATAGTTTCTGCCGTTTCAGTCTCTATGGTGTATTCCTCAAAATGCATCTTGTGGTCCTCGATGTTATCCACCTTGACCGGTCTAAAGGTTCCGATGCCGACATGAAGTGTTACGTATGCGATTTCAACGCCTTTTTCCCTTACCTTCTCAAGCAATTCTTCTGTAAAATGAAGGCCTGCCGTCGGTGCAGCCACAGACCCATCTACCTTGCTATATACGGTCTGATATCTCTCCTTATCGTCATTCCCTGCGTCTCGTTCGATGTATGGTGGAAGCGGCATACTTCCAATTTCTTCGAGGCGCTCCATAAATATACCTTCGTATTCGAACTCTATTATACGTGTTCCGTTTTCTTTATCTTTAAAACCTAAGATGTTCGCCTTAAAAAGCTTGTTCTCATCTAGAACCACTGTATCGCCTTCCTTAAGTCTCTTTCCAGGCTTAACCAGGCTCTCCCACTTATCACCCTCTAGGCGTTTTATGAGAAGTAGCTCTATATGTGCACCCGTCTTCTCTTTGATTCCGTACAGTCTTGCAGGAATTACCCTCGAATCATTTACGACAAGACAGTCGCCTTCATGCAGGTACTCTAGAATATCGTAGAAATGTCTATGCTCTATCGTATTCTTAGCTCTATCGAGCACCATCAGCCTACACTCATCCCTTTTTAGCGACGGTGTCTGGGCGATTAGCTCTCTCGGAAGCTCGTAATCAAAATCTTCTAGTCTCATTTGTTCTATATTCTCCAGTTCTAATCAGCGAGGCGCGATTACGGATACATATAGCACATATCCGCCGCGCCCCTTATTAATCTTCTTTGTAATAGGACATCAGTCCTAGGTATTCATATGCAAGCTTAGTAACCATACGTCCTTTCTGCGTACGGTACATGAGGTCTGACTGAATGAGGAACGGTTCGTTGACATCCTCGAGTGTCACCCTCTCTTCGCCGATCGCACTAGCAATAGTTTCAATTCCAACCGGTCCACCGCCAAAGCTCTTGATTATCGTCTCGAGGATCTGCCTGTCTAGCTTATCCAGTCCGAGTTCATCCACGCCGAGTGCTTCTAGTGCTTTACGTGTTACTTCGATATTAAGCTGTCCATCGCTTATGACTTCACTAAAATCCCTCGCCCTCTTGAGCAGTCTATTTCCGATTCTTGGTGTCCCTCTCGATCTGCTAGCTAATTCATCGAGGGACTCATCGTCTATCTCTATGCCGAGAACCTTTGCAGAGCGAAGTAGAATATTCCTGATTTCCTCGTGAGTATAGAATTCGAATTTTGTGATTATTCCAAATCTATCTCTTAATGGTGCTGAAAGGCTTCCAGCCCTCGTCGTAGCTCCGACTAAAGTGAATTTTGCGATATCTATTCGAAGAGATCTAGCCGCAGGTCCTTTTCCGATAATGATATCTAGTGCAAAGTCTTCCATAGCGGAATACAGGACCTCTTCAACTGAACGATTTAGCCTGTGAATCTCGTCTATGAAGAGGACGTCATTCTCATTTAAATTCGTAAGAATAGCGGCTAAGTCGCCAGCCCTGCTGATTGCGGGTCCTGACGTAATCTTGATGTCTACTCCTAGTTCATTTGCAATAATATTTGCAAGTGTAGTCTTCCCAAGACCTGGAGGTCCGTAGAAAAGCACGTGGTCTAGTGACTCACCGCGCTTCTTAGCAGCTTCAATATATATCGATAGGTTCTCCTTCGCTACTGACTGGCCGCAGTACTCACTTAGGTACTGTGGTCTGAGCGTGAACTCCCCGTTTATCTCATTCGGTATAACCTTAGTTGATGTGATGTTATCTAGCATTTCCCAATCCTTCTATAGCAGATACTTAAGAGCTTTCTTGATGTAAGTCTCCGCATCAAGTCCTTCATCGGTTACGTGACCGATTGCCTCTTCAGCCTCAGTTTTCGAATAACCAAGTGTAGTGAGTGCCATAACAGCTTCCTGCCTCGCTTTATCAAGCCCAGGAATAGAAACTGGAGACGTTCCTCCCATATCTGGCATAGGAACCGAGTCAACCTTATCGCATAGCTCAAGAATTACACGCTCCGCAGTCTTCTTACCTACACCCTGCGCCTTAGCAATTGCAGTAGCATCCTTATTAACTATACTGTATTTAATATCATCAGCTGACCCCGTCGACATAATCGCGAGACCCGCCTTTGGGCCAACACCTTTTACGGTGATTAGCTGTTCGAACAGATTCAAAGAATCAAGCTTTGAGAAACCATAAAGCGACATGCCATCTTCCTTGACCTGCATGTACGTAAATATATTTACAATATCACCTTCTCGATGGAGAAGTAGCGGCGAAGTATCCGCAATGTATATGCGAAAACCAATTCCTCCGCTCGTCTCGATAATCATCGACCCCTTGTCATAATAAAGGTATTCACCTTTGATATTTCTTATCATTATCTCTTATCTCCCAATCACTCTGGAATTACGCGAATGTGCGTGACAGATAGCAGCAGCAACTGCGTCAGCTGTATCGTCAGGCTTAGGGACTTCCTTTAGATTCAGAATGGTCTTGACCATTGTCTGAACCTGCTTCTTCTCCGCCTTTCCGTAGCCTACAAGGGCTTGTTTAATCTGCATTGGTGTGTATTCAGACACCAAAAGCCCACCCTCAACGCATGCGAGCAGAGCGATTCCTCGTGCCTCACCTACGCCGATAGCCGTCGTAACATTTCTATTAAAAAAAAGCTCCTCTATCGACGCTTCGTCTGGCTTGTACTCCTGAATTATTTCAGTCAGCCCGTCGTAGAGCAACTTTAACCGCTCAGGCATCGGCACTCCCGCCTTCGTCTCAATTGAACCGTAATGGACGGTCTTAAAGCGGTTGCCATTATAGTCTAAAATGCCATATCCCATGATGGCATAACCTGGGTCTATTCCTATAATTCTCATCATTAATCACCTCCGATATTTTACCAAAAACAGCCCATTTTGTCTATTAATCAGGACAACGAGTGTTAATGTTTCGTATTTATTCATTCACTTGCAAATTTATGCTATAATTTATTGTGTGTTGTGTACAGAAAACCTTTTTATCATTGGGAGGACAGATGCGTTACTCAAGACAGAATAAGATATTGGAACTAATCCAAAAGCATGTAGTAGAAACTCAAGATCAGCTACAGGATCTACTCGAGCATGAAGGTTACAAAGTAACTCAAGCGACTATATCTAGAGACATTAAGGAGCTACAGCTCGTTAAAGTATCAATAGATAAGGATCGCTATAAGTACACATCCGGAAAGTTCGACATTCAGCCGATTTCTGAAAGGTTTATCAAGATTTTTAGAGAGACTATCGTCTCCTATGCTTCAGCACAGAATCTCATCGTGGTAAAGACACTTTCTGGTTGCGGAAATGCTGCAGCAGAAGCCATTGACTGTCTTAAGTTAGAACACGTTGTAGGCTCAGTTGCAGGAGATAACACCCTACTTATTATTGCCGAACATGAAGAATATGTTGCAGCGATTCTAAAGGTGTTCGAAGACATGATTGCCCTAAGAGAATAAATTAAAATTGAGGTATCTTAATGCTCGATCGTATTGAAATCACTAATTTTGCGACAATTGAACATATGGCATTTGATCTTGGTTCCTCTCTCAATATCATCACTGGTGAGACGGGATCTGGTAAATCTGTACTAGTGCAGGCCATTAGCACAGCCCTCGGGGACCGTGCTGATATTTCTATGATCAGAAATGGCACGGATAAAGCGCTTATTCAAGTTGTCGGCCATATTGGAGAGGAAGATGTTATTATCTCACGAGAGCTTCTTAGGTCAGGAAAAAGTGTTGCAAAGCTTAATGGCGAGATAGTTTCTCTGGCAAAGCTAAGAGATTTTTGCAGTGAGTTCGTCGACATTCACGGTCAGTACGATAACCAGCAGATACTCGATCCAGAGAACCACATAATTATAACAGACAGCTACAATCACGGATCTATCGAGAAGGAGCTCAGTAAACTTAGTGACCTTCATAAACTATATCATGAAGTTAAACGTGAATACGATCAGCTACTCCGAAGCGAGTCAGAATCGCGTAGACAGCAGGACTTCTATCAGTTCGAGTTTGACTACATAGATAACCTTGATTTACAGCCTGGTGAAGATGACGAGTTAAGAGAGCAGTTAGAATTGATGCGTAACAGCGAGCGAATATACGAGGCCGTTGCCGGTTCATATAGCAAGCTAACTGGTGATCCTTCTGTTCTCAGCGTTATTGGCTCATGTATGAATCAGCTTCAGAGCATTGCATCATACAGCGAAGAGCTAGGCGAACTATCAGAGAGCTTCTCAGAGCTATACTATGGCCTTGAAGATATCTCTTCTAACCTTAGGAATACAAGTGAATCTATCAACTTCTCAGAGGAAGAGATAGATCTTGTATCGTCAAGGCTAAGTGTAATTGAGGATGCTAAGCGAAAATACAATATGAGCATCGAAGAGATTATCGCATACAAAGAAGAGCTCGATAGTAAGCTAGGCGTAATCCATAATCTTGACGATGAGAAGAAAAGACTTGCCGAGCTTATCGACAAGAGATATAGCGAACTTGAAGCGCAGGCTGAAGTAGTCAGCAATATTAGAAAGGCCAATGCTGCTTCACTTGAAAGAGAGATAATCAAGGAACTTCAGGACCTTGCTTTTGCAAATTCCGAATTCAAGATCGATATAACAAGACATGACGACATCTCTGAACTCGGATATGACGGTGTTGAATTCCTGATATCTACTAACCCAGGTGAACCTCTGAGACCGATGGCAAAGATTGCCTCTGGCGGTGAAATTTCTCGAATCATGCTCGCCTTCAAGCATATCATCGGTAGTAGCGACAGCGTTGAAACCATGATCTTTGACGAAATTGATACTGGAATCAGCGGTAAGACCGCACTTGTAGTAGGTCATAAACTTAGCGAGATTGCCAATCATAGACAGATATTATGTATCACTCACTTACCTCAAATTGCCGCTTCTGGAGATGATAACTTCTCGATTGATAAAGAGATTTCAGAAGGTAAATCTCATACGGTTATCACTCACTTAGATGAGGCAAGCAAACTTGAGATGCTTGCTAGATTAATAAGCGGTGCTCCAAACAGCAGCAATGCACTTGAAGCTGCAAGAGAGCTAGTCGCATCAGTTAAAAAATAAAGCTTGAGGTACAGCCTCAAGCTTTTTCCGTTTATCTTGTTTATTATCGGTGATTTTTGTGTACTTTTACATTAGCTACCAGTTAAAGACAAATAGCTCAAGTGATGTATTCTTATCCATCTCGCCTGTCTTTAGCAATCTATCAGTATCGTATAATTCAATCAAGGCTTTCTTAATCTTAGACTTACCAACTTTTCTAGCTGCAGCGTACGCCTTTTTGAGACGATACTCATTCACTCCAAGGTTCTTAGCCATAGCCTTGATAGGCATACCTTCGTCATCTAGTTCTAGCGAATCATACATAATCTCAAACTGACCTATTAACGTAGACGCAAGTGAGAAAACATTTCCTTTACCTTTTGAGTTTTCACCAGCAGAAATGGTATTTATCAAAAGCTGCATAGCCATGTTTTTCTTACCAGCTAGTAGATAGTCAATGAAGTTAAACACAAATCTATCCTTATCACCAACCATTATCTCTTCTATGAGCTGCTTTGATACAGTATCTTCATCAGAAGCATTTACTAGCTTCGTAAGGTCCGATTCCATCCTGTATAAATCATATTCGCTGTCATTATTGAGATATCCGGATATATCTACGAGGTAATCCATATCGCGAGCACCAATCAGCTTTCCGGCTGAGCGAATTCGCTTGTTTACAAATGATTTAAGTTCCGATGGATTCAGCCTCTCGAAATTATATGTACTGCATAACCCCGATACTTTGCTAGCAAAAGCATTTAACTTCTCCTTCTTGCCAGGGCTCACAAGTGGCTCCAGATAAAATAAGAGAATCGTCGATGGATTTGGGCTGCTGAGATACTCTAGAATCGGAGCAGTTTCAGTTACGGAGCTCTTTTTTATTAGTGGCTGATAATTTTTAACCGTCAATACCCTTGTGCTGGCAAACATGGTCATGGTATTAGCAGTTTCAACGATTTCCTGCGCTGTTACAGTCTCCCCATCGAGATCTGTTACCACGTATTTTCTGTCAACCTCACTCGAATTGCTTTCTACAATTCCCTTTACAGCCCAGTCAGTAAGGAATCCCTCTTCGCCATAGAGAAAAATATTACTGCCTATTACGCCACTCTTTATATCTTTACTAAACTCTTTAAACGACATCCTTAATCATCCTATCGATTCTAATCTTGTTATTACTAATATCTACGCCAATAGCTCCTTCTTTATCATTTCTATAGACACTAATCCCACGCTTTTTAAAGCGCTCTATTACTCCTGCATTAGGATGGCCATATGTATTATGTTCACCAACCTGGATAATTGCAATTCTCGGGTTTACAGCATCTATAAACTTTTCATTAGAGCTATACCTGCTTCCGTGATGCGCTACTTTAAGTATATCGCATTTTAACACGTCAGTAGATTTGTAGTATTCTATCATATCCAGTTCATCTGCCTCAACTAGGTCCCCAGTTAACATTATCTTAACGCCCTTATAGTGCAGTATGTATACGGTATTTAATTCATTATCATCAGATTCACTCGTCGCTATCCTATCATCCATAGGCCAAATAGCTTCTATCCAAACGCCTTTTTCTAGCCTTATCTTATCTTTGAATCTAACTAAATTTAAATGTCTCCCCTTCACTTGGTATCTGTATGGATACGGAACCATATACTGTTTTACAGGATACACTTCGCCTAACTCCATGGCACCTTTACAGTGATCCATGTGCATGTGGGTAAATATGCTTATATCTAGATTGCTACAGCCATTCTTCAAAAAGTACTCTTTTAGCACCTTCTCCCCGATATTACGCTTCCTTTCTCCACCACCATCTAGAAGTACATCATAATTGTCGGTTCGTATGTGTATCCCATCACCCTGTCCGACATCAATAAATACCAATTCATAATCCAAAAATAAATTTCGGTACGCAGAACCTATTGTAATAGACATACATAAAATGAGTATCACTGATTGCAATACGATGAAGTAACGTTTTCGGAGCAGCATAACGATATTGAACTCTGAACATATGTAAAATAGCAATGCATAGATTGCAATTAATGTCGCTATTTTCATAGAGCTAATGGAATATGAGAATTTACCACCCATATTAAGCAAGTGATTGAGCCTAATTATGATTTCTGTCAGATAAAATATCTGGCTTTTAATTATTATTCCAACTTTACCGATTATTGAGTACGTAGCTAGTCCGAATATAGAGAATGGCACTAGCATACCTATTAATGCAACAATTGGTACATTTATCAGAAATCCTATTGGATTAATTTTGTTAAACGTAAACATCGTATAAGGAATCATCGAGAGCTGAATCGCCAGTAAAAATCCTCCTCTCTTTCCAATTAATCTGCCAAGTGGATCAGTGAGAAAAGCAATTCCACACACCGCAAGAAACGACATTTGAAAACTAGCGCTGAAAAGCAAGAACGGATTATATATCAGCAGCATAATAAAAGATAGAGCCAATGAAGATAATAAATCGAACGGGCGCTTTAGATAAAAGCCCATAATTGCAGTACATGTAAGAATTACCGCTCTTGTAGTCGAAACATTCCAAGTAGTGAGTTCACCATATCCAAGCATTGCTAACATCGTCAGAACTCCTACGATTCCTCCATGGCGCCCCATAGCCATGAGCCTTAGCATCCCATATATTACCCCAACGTGTAATCCACTAACGGCAAGTACATGCGCCGTAGTATTTTCCCGAAACTCATCGATTGTATCTTCGTCTATGTCATCAGTATCTCCAAAGGTTACACCTTTTATAAATCCATACGCTTTATTTCTCCCATCCGATACATTTCTTGCAAAGCCTTCTTTGGTATTATTTAAAGAATGCCTCATAATCCAGAGTTTGCTTGTTTTCACACCTTTAATTTCGCTTATATTTATTACCTTCATGGTGTATGTAATCTTCTTAGTTAGAAGATATCGCCTATAATCAAAACATCCCGGATTACGAGCTACTGTCGGAACTTTTATTATTCCCTGCACCTTTACCAGCTTTCCATAAAGTTTCGTTCCAAGTTTATGATCCATGTCTTTGTATTTAATTTTTTTATTACTATAGCCAGCATTTGTTCTAGCTTTGAAACCATCACCTCTCTCTCTAATAAAGCCTTTCAATTTCTGACATCTAACAACAGTTTCATTCCCTAGCGAATAGGTTTTTACATCAATCGTAAGACCTTTATCATTTTCCTTATAGCCTATTACTCGTCCCTCAACATAAGTATAATTTGATAGTTCATTGGGCATCATTGGTTTTATATCATATTCATGAATTGTATAATTCATGCAGCCACTGCAGAACATAAATACGCAAAGAATAATATCCGTTTTTATAGATTTTCTTGTGATTTCCTGCTCTATCTCTGTTCTTATGCAAACTATACGATAAATAGAAAATAAAAATAATGCAGTCAC
>ERZ773046.1832-NODE-1832-length-11410-cov-8.553060_pt1 | contig 11410 bp, 9 predicted proteins | sample MGYA00580634_ERZ773046 | MGnify/ENA primary metagenome ERZ773046 (study PRJEB29015, sample SAMEA2738127) | human oral metagenome | biome: human oral; feature: human-associated habitat; material: saliva | place: China | collected 2159 ... | reverse complement strand
CTGCGACTGGAGGTCGCGGGTGGCGACCACGGCCTCGGCGGCTTCGGCGATGGCGCTATCGAGGGCCGCGGCCGCGAGCGCACTGTCCTGAGTGACCGCGGGGTTGGCCTCGATGCTTCGGGCCAGCGAATCGACGGCGGGGACCATCGCGTCGAGGATGGTCTTGTCCCCCACCTGGCTCTTGCCTCGGTGAGAGATGGAGCTTGCCGCAGCGCGGATGAAGGCCTCGGCTTCGACGGCCGTGACGTCCTCGCAGCCGACCCACACTTTGGACCCGGCGAGGAGGCCGCCGGCCACCAGGGCCGCCATCGTTGACGGGTTGGCGTTGGCGAACGCCTTCGCGCAGGCGCGCGCGACGTCGGAGGGGGCAGGTTCAGGCTCAGTCGGCATTTCCTTGAGCGCCTCGATGACCGCGCGGGCTCCCGCGGAGATCGTGATGCCGAGGTCGCCGTCGCCGAGGACCTGGTCGAGGTCACGCAGTTCGTCCGATGATTCGATGAGCAGCGTCATCGAGTCCTGAATGCGCTGGATGAGTTCGGGTGAACGCATTGTCATGCCTCCCTGAAGAACGGGGACTCGGCGGGGGCGTCGAGGAGCTCGAGGAGCTCGTCGTCGACCTTGAGCAGCGAGATCGAAGCGCCGGCCATTTCGAGGGACGTCGCGTATTCGCCGATGTAGCGGCGCTCGATGACGACTCCGAGGTCCACGAGCCTCTGGTGGGTGCGGCGGTAGAGCAGGTAGAGCTCTTCGAGGGGCGTGGCGCCGAGGCCGTTGACGAGGACGGCGACACGGTCACCTTCGCCCAGGCCCAGGTCGGGGATGACGGAGTCGAGGATCTGGTCCGCGATCTCGTCGGCGGTTCCGAGGGGGCCACGGTGGATGCCGGGTTCGCCGTGGATACCGATGCCGATTTCCATTTCCCCTTCGGGCAGGTCGAAGGATGCGGCACCCGTGGTCGGGAGGATCGTCGGGGACAGGCCGACGCCCATGGTGGCCGTGTTGTCGACGACCTTCTGCGCGACAGCGGCTACCTCGTCGAGGCTGTCGCCGCGCTCGGCGGCAGCGCCCGCGGCCTTGTAGGCGAAGAAGATGCCAGCGACGCCGCGGCGGTCCTTCGCGCGTTCCTTGGGCTGGGAGGCGACGTCGTCGCAGCCGAGGACGGTGCGCGTCTCAATGCCATCGAGTTCGAGGAGGTCGACGGCCAGGTCGAAGTTGAAGACGTCGCCGCCGTAGTTGCCGTAGAGGAAGAGCACGCCCGCTCCGCCGTCGACGGCCTTGGCGGCGTCGGCACACTGCTGCACGGACGGGGAGGAGAACACGTTACCGATGGCGACGCCGGAGCACAGCCCCTTGCCGACGTAGCCCTTGAAGAGGGGGAGGTGACCGGAGCCGCCGCCGGTGACGATGCCAACCCGGCCGGGTGCGGGGCTGTCGGCGCGGACGAGGACGCGCCTGTCGTCTCCGGGGGTGCGTACCTGATCGGGGTGTGCCAGGAGAATGCCCTCAACCATCTCATCGACGAACTGGTCGGGGTTGTTAATGATCTTCTTCATGATCATTTCCTTTCTGTTGCGCCGCTATCGAGGGCGGCTGCTGGTTGTGGGCGCCTGAACGTCGATGTCAGGCGTGTTCGAACGTCTTTCCAGTCGATGCAGTCGAGGACGAGGACGCCGATGAGGATGACGCCCTGGGCGATCGCGTACTGGAATGCGGACAGGCGCATGGAGGTGAAGCCGCTTTGGACGACTTGGAGGGTGAGGGCCGCCAGGAATACGCCGCCGACGGTGGCGAAACCGCCGTTCGGGTTGGTCCCACCGAGGACGGCGATGACGATGACGAGCAGCACGTAGGAGGCGCCGTAGTCCGCCGAGGCCGTGGGGTTTCGTGCGATGAACACGATGCCCGTGAGGGAGCCGAGGAATCCGGTGAGCAGGTAGGAGCTCAGCAGGATTCGGGAGGAACGAATTCCGGAGAACCGCGCGGCGGTCCCGTTGGATCCTTCGAGGGAGAGGGACAGTCCCAGCGGGGAGCGGTTGAGGATGAATCCGACGAGGAGGGCGACGAGTCCGAAGACGATGAAGAGGAGGGGGACTCCTGCGACTGCGGTCTTGCCGAACGCCGTCAGCGCCTCGGGGGATCCGTAGAGGGTTTTACCGCCCGTCCACACGACTGCGAGGCCGTTGAAGATCTGCATGGTGCCGAGCGTGGCGAGGATCGGGGTGACGCCGACGTAGGCGATGAGGACGCCGTTGACGAGGCCGCACAGGAGTCCGACCCCCAGCCCGATGAGGATGATGACGGGGCCCCATTGTTCGGATCCACCCAGCGCGCTCGAGGTGTACAGGGTCGACACGGTGATCGCGCAGAGGTTCGCGATGGCGACGAGCGACAGGTCGATGCCGCCGGTGACCATCGAGATCATCATGGCGATGGAGAGGATGCCGATTTCTGCGACGGCGAGCAGCATGTTCTGCAGGTTGAGGCCCGTGAGGAACACGCTCGGGGAGAGGACCGAGAAGATTCCGATGGCCACGAGGAGGATGAGGACCATGCGGGCGATCGACCGGTCGCGGCGCAGCCGGGAGAGGAGCGAGGCGCTGAAGCGATCAATCCGGGAGTTTGTGTCGCGGAGTGTGTTGTTCATGGGACTCATCCTTCGACGGCTTGGGGGACGGCGTTGCTGTGGTCGGCCTGGGCGCTCTTGGCGCGCAGCGTTCGCGTGCTGCGCTTTGCGGCGAGCGCTTGGATGCCGACACCGGCGACGAGGAGCAGGCCGACGGCGGCGCGCTGCCAGGCGCTGGGGACGCCGATGAGGATCAGCGAGTTGTTGATGAGCTGGACGAGCAGCACACCGAGGATCGTTCCGCGCACCGACCCGCGTCCTCCGAAGATCGACGCGCCTCCGAGGACGACGGCGGCGATGATGTCGAGTTCGTGGCCGACGAGTTCCTGGGGGTTGGCGGACCTGCCGAGGATCATGTAGACCATGCCGGCGGTTGCGGCGAGGGTTCCGGCGATGACGTACACCCAGATTTGGGTGCGTTTGACGTTGATGCCGGCTCGGTGGGCGGATTCAGTATCGCCGCCGATCGCGTAGATTGCGCGTCCGAACATGGTCCGGCTGAGTACCAGCGCGATGACGATCGCGAGGATGATGGCCGGGATGATCATGGAGTGCAGCAGCGCGACGCCCGTCGATGTTTCGACGGAGACGAGGTTCGCGGTCGAGGCGGACGCCATGCCCTCGGGCAGCTGGGCGATGTACTTCGAGCCGATGTACGCCAGGAGGAAGCCTTGGAAGATTCCCTGGGTGCCGAGCGTGACGATGAGGGTCGGGAGCTTGAACCTGGAGATCAGGTAGCCGTTGAGCAGGCCGAGGAGCGCTCCGATGGCCAGCGCCATCGCGAAGGATCCGACGAGGCCGATGTTGATTCCTCGGCTCAGCTGGAACACGATCGTGGCGTAGGAGGCGAACGAGGCGATGGCCGCGAAGGAGACGTCGATGCCGCCGGAGATGATGACGAGGAGGACGCCGAGGGCGTAGATCATCGGGACGATGGAGGAACGCAGGAGGGAGAAGAGCGTCGAGACCGTGAAGAACGCGGGGCTGATCGAGGACATGATGATGGTCAGGAGGACCAGGACGGACAGGACGATTCCTTCACGGTTAGGTCCCCAGATCCAGCGCAGGACGCGCCGTGCGACGGTATTCATGTTCATGACACGACCATCTTTCTAATCGTTCGAGCATCGACGTCCTCGCCGGCCAGTTCGGCGGCGATGTGGCCGCCCTTGGTGATGAGCACTCGATGGCAGCAGGAGACGAGTTCCGGCGCGTCGTCGGAGATGATGACGATGGCCATGCCGGCTTCCGCTTGTTCGCGCAGGATGTCGAGGATCTCGGCTTTGGAGCCGACGTCGACGCCGACCGTGGGGCCGTTGAGGATGAGGACCTTGGGGTTGCGCGCAAGCCACTTCGCGAGGACGACGCGCTGGGCGTTGCCGCCGGACAGGGATCGCACGGGGGCGAGGACGTCGGGGGCTTTGATGCGCAGCGACTCGAAGTAGTGGGCGATTGTTTGGCGGATCTTGTCTTTGCGCAGCGTGTTGAGTTTCGAGGTGTGGTGGTCGATGGACGCGGCGATGACGTTGTCGGCGATCGACTTGTCGAGGAAGAGGCCCTCGGTGAGTCGGTCTTCGGGGACGTATCCGATGTGGGCCTTGATGGCCTGTCCGATGGAGCCCAGCTCGACGTGTTCGCCGTCGATGTAGACGCGTCCGGAGTCGATGGGCAGGAGGCCGAAGAGGGCCTGGGCGATTTCGGTACGGCCGGATCCGAGGAGCCCGGTGATGCCGAGGATTTCGCCCTTCTTCACGGAGAAGCTGACGTCCTCGAAGCCTCCCTGTGAGGTGAGGGATTCGACTCGCAGGCGCTCCTCGGCGTCCGCAGCGAGGGGCGGGACGCGTCGGCTCTGGTCGAGTTCCTTGCCGGTCATGTAGTGGGTGATCTTCTCTCGGTCGAGGTCTTCGACCGGCGAATCGATGACGTTGCGTCCCGAGCGCATGATGGTGACGCGCTGCGAAATTGCCATGACCTCGTCGAGCTTGTGCGACACGAAGATGAGGGCGACGCCCTGCGCGCTCAGCTTTTCGACGACGATGAACAGACGCGCGACCTCACGCTGGGTGAGAGCGGTCGTCGGCTCGTCCATGATGAGGAGCTTCGCGTTGCCGGCTAGGGCGCGGCAGATGGCGGTGAGCTGCTTGTCTGCGACGGAGAGCTGTTCGACGTCGGCGTCGAGCGGGAGCGGGACGCCGAGGCGCTCGACGATCTGCGCGGCCTGCTGTTTCGCGCTCGTGGAGCTGAAGAACTTCTTCTTCTCTGTGACCGACGAGGTCATCATGATGTTCTCGGCGACCGTCAGGTTCGAGAACAGGCTGAAGTCCTGGTAGATGACCTGGATGCCGGCGTCCATGGCGCTGAGCGGCGTCAGCGAGGCGACGGTGTGGCCGTCGATGAGGATGCGTCCCGCGTCGGGCGCGTGCACTCCGGAGATAACTTTGATGAGAGTGGACTTTCCGCAGCCATTCTCGCCGGCCAGGCACAGCACTTCACCCGGCCAGACGGCCATGTTGACGCCATCGAGGGCGCGAACACCGCCGAAGTTCTTGACGATATCCCGAACCTCTAGAAAGGGGTTCTCCTGCACGCTGACACCCTCTCCGTGGGGGCGCGGTGCTTCATCCACATTGCTGCGCATGTGCTCTCCTTCGAGTGTCTTATGGACTGCGCTGTCGTGGGACGCCCACCCCGGCCTCGTGCCGATGTGTCACGAGGCCGGGGCTGCGTGATCAGAAGTCGTAATTCTTCGCTTGCTCGGCGTCCGCGGCGATCTGGGCGTTGCCGACCCAGACGTTGTCGTAGCCGTCGAGCTTGTGGAGGTTGTTGTAACCCTCGATGCCGAGGTCCGTGCCTTCGGTGATGGTGCCGCCGTCGGCGAGAATCTTCGCGATCTGCAGCTGGGCCTTGCCGGCGAGGGCGGGATCCCAGAAGAAGATCTTGTCGATGGATCCGGTGGCCAGGTACTTAGCGGAGGCCGAGGGGATCGAGGTTCCCATGACGCAGACCTGATCGGACAGGCCGGCCTCTTCGATCGCGCGGGCAATGCCGGGCACGTCGTTACCGGCGGAGCCCTGGAATGCCTTGATGTCCGGGTACTTGCCGAGGACTTCCTTGGCCTTTTCGTAGGCCGCGGTTTCGTTGTCGGTCGACTCGATGGGCGTCTCGACGCGCTCCATGCCGGGGAAGTTCTTCAACTGGTAGTCGTAGGCGGCCTCGACCCATTCCATGTGGGTCTTGGCGGTCAGACCACCGACGAACTGCACGTACTTGCCGGTGCCGCCCGTGCACTCCCCGAGGTTCTTCATGATGTCGACACCGTAGGAGGCGTTGTCGAATGCCTCAATATCCGCGTCAACGTTCTTGATGCCGGTCGCCTCGTGAGAGACCACCTTGATGCCCTGTGCGCGCGCCTGTTCGAGGACGGCGGAGAGGGCCTCGGGCGAGTTGGGAACGACGGTGATGGCGACCGGCTTTTGCGCGATCAGGTCCTGGATGATCTGGATCTGCTTTTCCGGCGAGACGTCGGTTCCGCCCTCCGTTCGTGTGTCGTATCCGTTTTCGGCGCCCCATTCCTTGACGCCCACGTCCATGCGATCAAACCATGCGATGCCCTTGACCTTGACGACGGTGACCATCGTCTTGCCGGAATCACCCGCGGCCGAGCCGGTGTTTGATGCGGAGTTGTCGCCTGTCGTCCCTCCGACGGTCGAGCAGGCAGTCAGAGCAAGCATCGATGCAATGGACACCGATGCCGCCGTCAGTCTTCCGATCTTCATGTCGTCACTTCCTCGTGATCTAGTTGTCGGACGTTCCGGGTTCGCCATCTCCTGCGATGACGCACGCATCATGGCGTGACCCGCGTCGCAATCACTTACATTACACGCGGTATCGCGCAGTGGCAACTCGCTTTCGCGCATTTCAGACGGGTTGATTCGCCGATAACTGCTCACGGCCGCGCAGCTCAACGCACGGTTATACGCAAATGCTGAGCGAAAAACGCCCCTGTGGACTGGTGATTTAGGCAAATGCCCTCGTTGCGCGGTATCGCGCACATTCGCGCCGAAAGTTCGGTACAGTGTCAAGCGGGCGGCGATCACGATGCACTATTGCAGGCATCATCTGTACGCCACGTCGCACCCCGCGTAGACCATAGCCAGCAGAAGGAACCATCGTGACCCGGCAAGACACCATTGTCTCCATGATTGAGGCAACAGGCTTCGAGACCGTGTCCTCCTTGGCAGAGGCTCTCGACGTCAATGTGTCAACCATCCGCAGGGACCTGGAGCACCTGGCCGAGGCCGGCCTCGTGCGCCGCACCCACGGTGGCGCGATCCCGATCCCCCAGGACGAGGACACCGAGGAGTTCCTGCAGGATTCCCCGAACCGCGCGGAGAAGCGGGCGATCGGCCCGGCCATGGCGGAGCGCATCCTCGACGGCCAGTCCGTGTTCATCGATTCGGGGTCGACGTGCCTCGAGGTGGCTCGGGCCCTCGACGCGCGCCGCGTGACCGTGGTGACGCACGACCTGCTGGTGGGCCTCGAGATTTTGAAGAAACCGTCGCTGAACCTGGTGTTCGTGGGCGGCGAGCTGCTGCCGAACCGGACCCACATGTGGGGGCCCACCGCCATCGACCAGCTGGACCACATCCGCGTGAACACGGCCGTCTTCGGCGCGAATTCGGTGATGGAGGACGGCATTTACGCGTCGTCCGGCTACTCGATCGAGCTGCAGCAGAAGGTCCGCTCGATCGCATCGACCGCCTACTTCGTCGCGGATTCGACAAAGTTCGGCCGCAACGCCCTGTACAAGGTCCTCGGCATCGACGCGTTCACGGCGGGCATCACGGACTCGTTCCTCTCCCCCATCTCGGCGGCGGCCTATCCGATCCCCCTCATCCGGGCCGAGGTCGCGCAGGGTTAGGTTATGTCAGAAGAGTGACGCTGCTGTTTCACAGCAGAAACCGCAAAAGCTGGGTCATTTCCAACCGCGACCACCACTCCCTCGGTGACCACATCTTCCACAACGACCATCGAGCATCTGCGTTCAACAGGCGCACCAATTCTTTATGAACAACCACCCGACATTCATTTGTCAGGGGCTACGAACCGCAGAGTGTGCTCAATAGGTTTGCGCACGAACACGCAATTTCTGTATGGTTTGATCAAAACCATTCTCACGCGGCAGGACTACCATGGGACAGCAACGAGGCACTTTCTACTGGGACGACGACTCCCTGTCGCCAGGCAACCGATCCGAAGGTGGATGGTCGCAGAATCTGTTCGACGACGACGGTAACCTACGTGGCCACGCACGCTTCGTCCCCGATCCCGAGTCGGTCGACGACGGTGACTGCTCATACTCCCCTTATGATGATCCGCCGATGTTCATGTCGAGCGAGACGCGGTGGGAGTCCGACGATGAGAACGATACGGAGGCCGGAGACGATGCAGCCGATCAGCTCGCAGAAGCTCTAATCCTCCTGATCGGTGCCGCAGCGATAGCTGGCGTCACGTATGCCGCACCTCGAATCAAGAAGTGGGCGGAAGGCACGGCTTTCCCGTTCATCAAGGGCACGCTATCGAAGGTCCACTTGCCATGGGGAAAGAAACAGGACGACGCCCCGGCTTCCGAAGGTACCGATGCCACAAGCGCACCACTCGCGACGATCGGGCACGGCGGCACTCAAGCCACCCACACCCCTCTCCAAATTGAGGCAAAGCGACAGAAGATGTCGAACGCTGAGGCTCAGGCACGTCTGATGGCGGCCGCGGCGGCGCAACTCTTCGCGGAGGAGCAGACTCGACTCGTCTCGCGGTCGGACATTGTCGATGCGGCAGACGTGGACGAGCTGAGGGCACAGATTGCCATGCACCCACGCGAGAAGCTGGAAACTCTTCTCCAGCACTTGGCGCGCAACCCGCGTCTTCTGGAAGACACGAGCCTGGCCCAGCTGGCTTCCATCCTGGACCGCAACTCCCTCCAGCTCGGCCCGGCCCACAAAGAACACGCACCCCTCCCCCGCAGCGAAGCGTAGCGCCGACTTCCCCCGCAGTCACCAGTACGCTTGCATTGGACAGGCTAGCAAAAGCCAGATCGCCGACTCTTCGCATTTGAGGGTGTAGGAGTGATGGGCGGGCTTGGGCGTGTCATGGATCCCTTCCACATCGCACACCTTGCCGGTGATGCTCTCGATGAGTGCCGCAGGCGCATCCAGCAAGAACTTCACCATCGGCGCGGGCGTGCCACGGATCCCCTGTACAAGGCCCACCGTATGCTCCACACCCGCTCATGCCTACTCACGCTGCGTCAGCAACACCGCATACTCGACCTGTTCGCCAACGATTGCCACGTCGCACTCGAACTCACCTGGAGCGTCTACCAGAACATCATCGACGCCTACCGCGCGCCCGACACGAGTGCGGGCAAGGCCCTGATGCAAGCCGACATCAACACACTGACCTCCACGCGCGTACCGAGGAACCTGGCCGAGCTCATGGCGCTGGGCAGAACGCTCAAACGCCGAGCCATGGACATCCTGGCCCACTTCGACCACCCCCACACCACAGGCGGCCCTACCGAAGTCATCAACGGCCGCCTCGAACACCTACGCGGATCCGCCCTCAGACTTGCGAAACCTCGCCAACTACATCACCCGAACACTCCTCAAAACAGGAGGATTCAGACCCCAACTACACCCCCAACTATGAAGAGCCAGTATTTGTTTGAAGTCGAGGTCCTCGGTTTCAGTCACCCGCCGCTCAACTAGGCGCGCGACATCGTCAAAGTTGACGGCTTTAGAGTATGGCAACCCCAGTCCACCATGGATGGCTTTGTCTGTCATGACTGGCCATCACCTCGGAGATTCTGGTAGATGTCACGACTGAAGAGACCCATGAGTTGCTTCTTGACATCGTCGTTGTTGAGGAGATGCGAGAAGAACTCTTGGTTCTGGCCAAGGCCAGCCAGGAGGGCGTCATCGATGGCCGAGTAGTAGCTGAACTCGAAGTCGGACTCGGTGTTGTTGCGTGCGCTGGTCTTGAGGGCTTCAGATTTCAGGAGCAGGTCCCTGATTTGCAGCAGGGCCTTGACGGCGACGTCCTGGTCGAAGTTCTGCCCCGTGCGTGCGTTGAGCTCAGCGAGGATCTTGGACAGTTCTTGTTCCTCATCCTCACTCATGCCAAGGCCCCCAGCCAGGGGAAGGCTCACTACAGGCTTTGCGACCAGGTTTGGTGTGGCGTGCTCGCCGGTCTTCTTCTGTACGAAGTTGCTGGCCTGGATCTTCCCCTTCAAGTCGAAGCCGCTACCGGGGTGCTTGACGGCGAAGAAACGCAGCAGATAGGTGATGAAGTTGTACTTGCGGTGTAGGTCGGTGTCCTCGAACGAGGTGGCTTGAATGAGGAACTCGTAGAAGCGGACGAAGGACTTCATCAAGCCTTGGATCTCGAGTTGCTCCTCAATCGGGAGCCGCTCAATGGTCGCCTTTGCTCGCTGCAGGTAGTAGATGACGCGCTGCTGCGTCTTGGCAGTCGTGCTACCGGAATAGATGAGATCGTTAGCTTTCTCCACATCGTCAGGGTCAAGGACGAGGTAGCCATCGATCTTGGCTTCGAGCTCGTAGATGCCGTCGGAGGTGACGGTGTTCGACAGCATCGTGGTGGTGTAATACGGGGCAAAAGAGTTCTTGATGGCCTCGTAGTCGTTGACGAAGTCGAGCACAAAGGTACGCTTGTCATAGGGTGGGCAGATCCGGTTCAAACGCGACAGGGTCTGCACTGCTGATACGCCGCGCAGCGTCTTGAGCACGTACATCGCGCACAGCTTGGGCTGATCGAAGCCGGTCTGGTACTTGTTGGCCACCAGCAGGACCCGGTAGTCGTCCTTATCGAATTCGCTGGTCAGGCGCGCTTCAGGGAAGCCATTCATTCCGGCTTCGGTGTACTCCGTTTTGTCTCCCTCGAAGGTGACTTTGCCAGAGAAGGCGACGAGGGCGTGAATGTCTTGGTATCCCTTGCGGGTTACGTAGTCTTCGAGGGCTTGCCGGTACTTCACGGCTTCCTGGCGAGACCCCGTGATCACCATGGCCTTCGCTGTGCCTCCAAGCTCCCTGGCGACGGTGGTGCGGAAGTGTTCGATGATGACTTCGATGCGCTGCTGGATGTTGGTCTCGTGCAGTGCCACAAATCGTGCAATCTGCCGCTTGGCGTCGTTGGTCTTGCAGCGTGGGTCTTCTTCGATGGCCTTGTTCAGGCGGTAGAAGGTGTCGTAGGTGGTGTAGTTCGTCAGCACGTCCAGGATGAAGCCTTCTTCGATGGCCTGCTTCATGGAGTAGACATCGAAGGCCTCCCACAGGCCCTTAGGCGTCTGGGTGCCAAACAGTTGCAGGGTTGTGGGCTTGGGGGTGGCGGTGAAGGCGAAGATGGAGACGTTGTCTTGCTTGCCGTTCTTGCGGATCTCATCCGCGAGCATGTCCTCAACATCCACTTCACCCGTATCACCCGATCCCAAGGTCTGGGTGATGGCGGACATGTCTTTGCCGGAGGTGGACGAGTGGGCCTCGTCGATGATAACGGCAAAGCGCTTGTCTTTTAGCCCGCTGACGGTGTCGACGATGTAGGGGAACTTCTGGATCGTGGTGGCCACGATCTTCGTGTTACCTATCAGTGCTTTGGCAAGGTCTACCGAGGAGGCCTTGTCGCCCATTACCTGGATGAGGCCAGACTTGTGCTCCAGCCCCATCACGGCCTTCTGTAACTGCCGGTCGACAACGACACGGTCGGTCACGATGA
>ERZ773046.1818-NODE-1818-length-11484-cov-5.313763_pt1 | contig 11484 bp, 10 predicted proteins | sample MGYA00580634_ERZ773046 | MGnify/ENA primary metagenome ERZ773046 (study PRJEB29015, sample SAMEA2738127) | human oral metagenome | biome: human oral; feature: human-associated habitat; material: saliva | place: China | collected 2159 ... | reverse complement strand
GTCCTGCTCAGCACTGCACGAAGGTCGGGGATACTGGAGGAGGGGCCAGGGGGTCGGCAAAGTCGGTTTAGGTGGTTGGTTGGGTGAGTAGCTTGATGGCGCGTTTTGGTTGTCGTGACAGGGATCTGGTGGCCGAGGCGATACAGGCACTGGGGCCGTGAAAGAGTCGGATGAGGCCGGGTGGCCAGATTCCTTAGGGCGGCCATGTTCTCGGGGCCGTTGGCGGTGCGCAGCTGGTGGTGATCCTCGCCCGTGACCACGTCACGGACCGACGTGGAGCCGGTTCTCTATCTTCCAATGTCCCCGGACCCAGGCGGCAACCTGCTCGGGTTGGGCCTGTCCCATGGGTAGGGAACAGACCAGGTAGACCACCTCCACAGTCGTCCTCTTGGCGCTACCGCCGCCGTTGTTGCCCGCGCTTCTGCGATCCTTGGTGGTTCGGGTGCGCCGGACCTGGACCACCTGAGCCGCTCCGGGGAAGTCCACCCAGGTGGGAGCCCAGGCCGCTTTGACGGTGCGCCGCACTCGCCGCCCGTGAGAGACGTCGCCCCAGGAGGTGGACGGGACGTTCTTGAAGGGCAGCTTCTTGAGTGTCCTGCGCAGGGTCTTCTGATTTCCCAGAGGCGTGAACACGTAGTGACCGCCCTGCTGGGCGGGTCCACTCGGCGGTATCGGTTTGGGTGTGCATCGCATCGGCGCTCACCACCACCCCGTCCAGGTCGAGGGGCTTGAGCAGTTCCCTGAGCGCGGGGATCTCATTGGACTTGTCTGCCACACGTGCCTGGGCAAGGACAGTGCCCGTGGCCTGGTCCAGGGCCGCCAGGAGATGAGGTGCCGGATCCTTGCCTGTGCGGGCCCCGCGCATGGTCTTGCCGTCCACCGCAATGACTGTTCTTCCTTCGATGGTGCCGGTGCGTGTGCACAACCAGGACCTCAGGTGGGCATCAACGTCAGCGGGGTCCAGGTCCTGCAGAACCCGGCGGATGGTCGACTCCGACGGAAGAGTCTGGCCCTTCTCCAGCCCCAGGGCCTCCAGGTCGGCACCAGTCAGGTCGGTGGCGTGCTCCCAAATCGCTGTCAGGTTGCAACAGCCCGCCAGCACTCCGGTCACAGCCAGAGACAAGACCGTGAACAGGCTGTGGCGCGCTCCGCGTCTGTCGCGTGGGTCGGTGATGTTCCTGAGAACCTGGACCAGGGGCTGGCGCGACAAGGCGTTCGTGGTGGAGGATGACATCAGCGCGGGCTCCCAGGACGAAGGGATTGATTAAGCACCGCTCATCGTCCCCACAGGGCCTGCGCCCCCGTCCTAACGACACACCGCCCCATCAAACCAGCTCAGACACCTCCACCCACCGACTTTGCCGAACCCTGAGCTCCCTACCCATGACCGACGCCCAGCCCGAACAGGTCACCGTCTGGCTCCAAGGGCATTGGAAAATAGAGAACCGACTCCACTGGGCCAGAGACGTCGTCACGTGCGAGGACCACCACCAGCTGCACACCGCTAACGGTCCCCGAGATCATGCCCGACCTGCATAACCTGCCCATCAGCGTGACCCGACTCTTCCACAGCCCCAGCATATTCATCGCCTCAACCGCCAAATCCACGTCAAGACGACCAAACGAGCCATCAATTTCAACACCCAGCCAAGCACCTGAACCAACTTTGCCAGCCCCACCTCAAGGATTGCTACTAACCTCTGTAATTATTTTTGTGCATGTCGTATATGGTTCTGGAATTGCAGCATTCTTGGGAGTGCGTTAATTTAACTACAAGTAGATCGAATCATTTGCATCCAGATGGGCTCCACATGAGGTGAGACTCAATGAATTGGTTGCAAACACAGAAGGAGATTACCTTGGGAGAATACGCTGGCAGCGATGCACAGTTGGTGATGTTCACAGGTGGACGCGATAGCACTCTTGCAGCCTGCTCCCTGATGCTGAAAGGTATCCCAGTACACCTGTACACGGCAAATTCTGGATGTTCTCTACACAGAGATGTCCTTGAGGTACGGGTGCGAGAGATGAGGAGCCGCTTTGGCGGACTGATGCTGAGACACGTCAAACAAGATATTTCTGGAAGCTTCCGCTCTCTCGCTATTGCCGACCTTGAACAAGACATCCTGACCTACAGGAAGAATCTTGTACTGCTGGGAGAGAAAATAGCGATACACTGCCACGTGATCGACTACTGCAAGCGGAACGACATTACTATAGTTAATGACGGTATCGCTGTCTACCAGAAGGAGTTTCCGGAGCAGCGCTCCGTGGCCAGAGATTACTTTGTGGAGTTCATGAAGGGTTACGGAATCACGTACGAGAGTCCCATCTATGACTGGGCGCAGTCGTCTGATGACGTTAAATACAAGTTATTACAGTTAGGGTTGTCCACAAAATCGCTCGAGGGCCTGTCGGTATTCGCCGACAGTTTTACCACGCCAAGCGACGAAGTTGTTTTACAGTATTTGCGCGATAAGGAGCGCAAGGCTGTCGACATTATCGACTTCCTTCAGGGCAGCAAAGTTAACTCTTTCACCTCTTTGGGGGCTTCTGGGTATGCCAAACGATCCAGCCTCAATAAATCCTTCACTAAATCCTTTCTTGAGTCACGACCGATCGAGAGAATCATATTACGGACATACTTCCAGAAGTCGGAGCGCTCTTGCTGACATGCTAGGCCACGACCTAGGCGTAGACTCTAACTGCATTCATTTTGTCCCGAACACCTCTACCGCCCTGGCTGTGGTGCTCGGGGGGATTATGGCAGAGAATTTAAGATTGAGAGGGGCAGGTCCACTATGGAGGCACTACGGCCCCTATCAAGGAGTAGTCAGATCTATGGAAGAGGTGCTCAACGGCAGGTGGGTCGGTTTTCATACGCATGTAGCCCCAGTGGACGTTAGCGTCGATAACAGCTTCCGTGAACCAGGGGGCGCGACAGCCTCTGTCGTGGACGGGGCGCAGTCTCTTGGCACTTCCCTTACCGAGGAACTGGTGTCGAGTGGTACAGTCGTAATTGCGCCGCTTCATAAGCATCTGGCGCTCGCACCGGGGCTGGGTATAGTGATACTAGATGCCGTTACAGGGCAACAGTTGCCGTCGATTGCGAGTTTTTTGTCACTGACTGAGGGCGGCTGCCCATCACTTGATCTGCTTGAACAGGCGCTTGATAGAATGAGACGCGGAAAGGTCTGGAACAAGGCGCAGCTCCTGTTCTCGCAAGACCTTGTCGACTGGGCGGCCGCGGAGGGATTAGAGATCGTGGGAGGTGGCGGCGGACTCCCTATGGCGGCGGTAAAGATGTCCAGAGGAGGAGGCGACGCGAACGTGATGGCACGAGAACTTCCACCCAGCGCCAAGTACTTCAAGCGTCAGGGAATCATTCGCTACTCGTACTCGAGCCTGGGGCGCAAGGATGATTCCTGGGTCGATGCTACTGAAGCCTTCTGCCGCGACCTGGAGGGACTGATCAGATGTCGGGAATGCTAGATAACCGATACGTCCGGGGCGCGGTGGTGGTGCTCGGCGGGGTCCTGGTCATGTCTTTTGATGCAGCCCTCATCCGAGCTGTAGACCAGCCGGCCGGGGTGTTGTCGTTGTGGCGCGGTGTGCTGATATGCGCTGCCATGGTGCTGGCGGCAGTGGTCTGCCACGTTGCTGGGGTAAAGCAACGCTGGGACAACGAGTGGGCTGCCTGGGGTAACGGGCTGATGTTCGGGATAGCATCAGTGGCATTCGTGTATTCCATCGAGAGCACTTCCGCCGCTAACACGCTCTTTATCATGGCGACCATGCCGGTATGGTCGGCAATTCTGGGACGAGTGTTTCTCCGGGCCAGTATCGACCGGCCGACGGTCCTGGCGATCCTGGCGTCGCTGGCCGGTATGACGATCATCTTCGCTTCACAGCTGTCCAGCGCCGCAGGCCGGGGGGAACTGCTGGCCCTGCTGGCCGCCGTGTCGATGAGCGGTGGCTTCGTGTATTCCTCCAGACGCCGCTCCAGCCCCTTCCTCACCACAGCGGTCGGTGGGCTGTGCGCACTCACCGCTGCCGCCCTTCTGCACGGGGTCAAGGTTCCTGACGAGTCCTCCTCATGGCTGCCTCTGGTAGCCGAGGGCTTCGTGGTCATGCCGGTCGGTCTGGTCTGCTTATCCGTTGGGCCGAAGCTCCTGCCCGTGCACCATGTGGCGATCTTCGTGCTGGCGGAGACAGTGCTGGGCCCGGTGTGGGTGTGGCTGTTCTTCCGTGAGAATCCCGGGGCGGCTTCGCTCGTAGGTGGGTCGGTGGTCATCGGGGCGATCGTCGGCCTCAACATGCACTACATTCGCCGCTCAAGGAGGGGGGAGCGGGTGCAATTTGATAGGCGTGACATGAGAGAGAGCCCGTCAGTTGTCAAGTGCGCTGCGGTCGTTCTCCGCGGGGACAGCGTGCTGCTTGTCCGCAAGCGTGGTACGACCGCCCTCATTTCTCCTGGAGGCAAGCTGGAGAGAGGGGAGTCGCATGTCGCCTGCCTCGGCCGCGAGCTTGATGAGGAGCTCGGGGTCTCGTTGGTGTCGGCCACTTACTTCGGTACTTATGATGATGTCTCCATCTTCGACCGGAGCCGGATGATCACCCTATTCGTCTACATGTGCGATATTGTGGGCGACCCGGTCCCTCGCTCTGAGATCGAGGCCGTAGAATGGGTCCCCGTGACCTGCTCGCCAGGTGATGGGTCAACCTTTCAGAGCAGGGTTATTCCTGATATTGCAAGGATGCGTGGTCAATGCTGAGCAGCCCGGTGGGCGTGGTGACAGACCTGGACGGGACCGTCGTCTTCGGCGGAGTCGCCGATCCCCGGCTGGCCCCCTTTCTCAGGCGGGCCGCGGGACGTGAGGACATATCGGTCATCGTGGCGACCTCGCGTGCACCCCGAGGAATGGCCGAGGTACTGGGAGACGCCGTGACCTGCCTGGAAGGCTCGGTCTGCCTCAACGGGGCTCTCTTGCGCCTAGGAGACAAGGAGAGGCGCTATCCCATGAGGGCGGATCACGTCCGCGCCGTCGTGAACGCCGCCTTCCGCGCGGGCATGCCCCTCTACGTGGACCGGGGCCACTCTTTCACTGCACTGGCGGGGCATGACCCTGTCGCAGAGCCGCGGTCAGGGGAGGCGTCTGCAGCGGTCTCAGATTTCGCTGCGTCTCCAGGAACAACGGCGGAGAAGGAGACCCGGCGAAGGGACAGCCAAGATTCCGGGACGGCACAGGGCCTCTGGGACGGCCTGGAGCACATGCGGGACTACCCGGATGGCACGTGGTGCACCGACCCGGCGCAGGTACCGACTGAGGATGTGCTCAAGGTGACGGTCGTCAGCAGGAAACACCAGGGTCGTGCGGGGCAGGACGTCATCAGGCAGAGGATATCCGATCCGCTACAGGGAGTGGCTGGCCCAGGTACGAGGGCTGCCGGAGCGCAGGAGACGGGCGGCCCGGAGCCCGCGGGCACTCTCCAGGACTTGCTGGGTCTACGCCTTGACGGCGTCGTCGCCTACCCGCATGAGGACGGCGTGGTCGACGTCTGCGCGGCGGGGGTGGACAAGAGCGTCTGTATGAGGCTGCCGACTGGCGAGGAGGAGCCAGCCGCCTTGGGAGGGGCGGATACCACAGAAAGGACAGTCGTCATGGGGCAAGCACCAGGCCTTCGCCACCGGCCCGTCTCCACGTGGGTCGCGGTAGGCAACGACGCCAACGACGTGACGATGATCCGCGCGGCAGACATCGGTGTCATCGTCGGGGACGGCCTGGAAGAGGTCAGGGCGAGGAGGCAGACGGTCCGCGTCCCCTCGCGCCCAGGCGCGGTGGTGTCCATTCTGGAGCAGCTGCTTGAGCTGCACCACTAACGTCGCCAACCTGTATGTGGAGTGCCTGGCGTTTCTCGGACTTGGGGAGATTCTCCTTTCATGAGTGGATATGGGAGGAGACCATGCGAGCAGCGAAGTACTTAGAGGAACTGCTGGACACAGATTGAGAGTGAAGCGGCCTGTGGAGGGCCACCACAGCGGAGGTGACCGAGTCCTACGATCTTGTGAGCCACAGACGTGGGCAAACCGGGCCGCACGGTGCAGGAAGGAGCACGCCACCGGCCTGGACAGTCAGAAGACCTCCGAGTCGGCTTGAAACTCACGAAGCTCAAGGCGGAGGTCCATCAGTTGCGTGGGAAACACGAGTTCCTAAAATGCAGCAGCCTGGCTTGCGAAGGAACAACGTCAGCGACCAAGGTGCTTGCGAGGGCACGGAACGCGAAGGCGTTGGTGTAGGTGATGCTCCTCTCGGTACGGGCCAAGGTCGCAGACGCGCTGGCACTCACGCTGGCCTCAGCCGGCCCGCTCCGCACGCCCCAGGGGAGCCATGAGCAGCCAGACGAGGTAGAGCCCGCCCAGCGCCGCACTGACCAGACCCACCGGGATCTGGAAGGGGCTGAGCAGCCGTTGCGCCAGGAAATCAGCCCCGCCCAGCAATAGCGCCCCCATGGCCGCCGAGGCGATCAGCGTCATCCCAGCCGACCGGCTCAGCCGGCGCGCCAGCTGCGGTGCGGCCAGAGCGATGAAACCGATCGGTCCAGCCGTTGCCACACAGATCGCCGCCAGCATGACACCGTATCCGAGCATCGCGCCGCGCACTCTGCCAACCCGCAGTCCCAGGCTGGTTGCGGCGTCGTCGCCCATCTCCAGCAGACTCGCAGGCCGCACGAGCCACACCACCTGAATCAGCAGCACCGCGGCAGCCAGAGCCAGGGGCTTGACCTGCCCCCAGGAAATCGCGTTGAAGGAACCGTACTGCCAGGCCTTTGCCGTCTCGGCACTAGGCAGACTGGCTTGGGAGATGAGGTAGCTGTTGGCAGCCGAGAGCATCTCGGAGATGGCGACCCCGGTCAGGATCAGGTTGTCGCCGCCCACGCCACCGCGCCGCGAGACTAGAGCAACCACCGCCGCGGTCGTAAAGCCTCCGAGGACCGCCCCCACCGAGACCTGGAAATCACTCGCCGACGCCGCCAGCAGAAGCATGAACAACCCACCACTGGAGGCTCCGGTCGTGAACCCCACAATGTCGGGGCTGCCCAGGGGATTTCGTGACAGGCTCTGAAAGACCGCACCCGACAGCGCCAGCATCGCCCCCACCAGCACCGCCGCGACCGCGCGCGGAAGCCGCTGGTTGAGCACAAAGAAACGATCCATCCTGCTTCCAGACCCCGTCAGCAGTGTGTGCAGCGCGTCGGTCCCGGAGATGTTGTAGGCACCGAACAGCACCGAGACAGCCACCACGGCCAGCGCCGCAGCAAGCGCCAGCACCGTCACCACAGCGGCCCGCCGGTGGACGAGGAAGGCCCTGCGACGTCCAACGGGGCATCGCAGCTGAGAGGCCGGAGCTCCGAGGCGCAAACCGTCGGTCTCCGACGCCGGGCTACCAGCCACGTCCCGAACCCGCTTCACCGCCCTTTCACCCCCATCCGCTGGATGACCATGAGCAGCAGCACCGGACCTCCGATGAATGCAGTCACGACCCCCGCCTCCATCTCACCGGAGTCCAGGATGACCCGCCCGACGACGTCGGCGGCCAGCAACAGGACCGGTCCGGCGACGAGGGAGACCGCCAGCAGCCTGCGCTGGTCAGCCCCCAGGGCCAGCCGCAGCACCTGCGGGACCACCAGCCCAACGAAGGAGATCGGCCCGACCGCCGCCGTCGACGCCCCACACAGCAGAGTGATCGAGGTCAGTGCCAGCGCCCGAGCGCGCCTCGGGCTGACACCCAGCGCCTTGGCCTGCTCCTCCCCCAGCGCCAGGGCGTTGAGCGTGAGTCCCGAGGCCAGGGCCAGCACCAGCCCGACGACGAGGAAGGGCGCCACCCACACCAGCAGCACCGCATCCCGGTCCGCCAGCGAGCCCAGAACCCAGAAACGATAGGAGTCGAAGGTGACGGAGTCATACATCGTGATGGTCCCGGTGATCGACCGCAGACTCGCCCCCAGGGCCACCCCGGCCAGCACGAGTCTGGCAGGTCCGGCGTCGGCACTGCGCACCGACATGAGATGGACGAGGAAGGCGGCCAGGGCGGCCCCTGCGAAGGCGAACCAGAGGAAGTCACTCACATCTGTCAGCCCCAGCAGAGACATCGACAGGACCACCGACAGCGACGCGCCGGCATTGATGCCGAGAATGCCCGGCTCGGCCAGGGGATTGCGGGTCAGCCCCTGCATGACGACTCCCGCCACGGCCAGCGAGGCCCCCACCATGACCGCCAGGACGGTCCGCGGCATCCGCAGCTGCCAGACAATGACCGAGGCGACTGTTGTCCTCCCCGGCACGAAGGCACCGGCCACTTCCTCCAGCGTCAGGCTGTGCGACCCAACGGCCAGGCTCACCAGGCACAGGAGCACCGACAGCACCCCGAGAACAAGGACGGTCCCACCCACCGGGACCCCCACTGACGTAGGGGCGGACCTCCCGGCAGACTCCTCACCACAGCCACGGCGGCGCTCCCACCACCGGGCGATCACGCCAGAGCTCCCGGCTGCGACTGACGAGCGACCTCCGCCACGTCCCCACCTTTCCTCAGGATGATTCTTGATAAAAACGCTATGACTTAGGTTAGCCTAAGGCCATGACATCCCACTACAGCCGCCGCAGCGCTCTCGTCTTCGCAGGGTTGGCCACCGCCATCCCCGTCCTCGCCGCTTGCTCCGGTAAGAAGGCGGACTCCAGCGCCTCCTCGACCGCCAAGGCCAAGCCCACCTCATCGGTGCCCACCGGCATGCCCGAGGGCAAGGGCTCGGGCAAGGCCGACGACGTCTTCCCCCGCAAGGTCGTCCACTTCAAGGGCACCACCGAGATCAAGAAGGCCCCCACCAAGGTCGTCATCCTGTCCACCGGTCAGCTCGACGTCGCCCTGACCCTGGGCATCGTGCCGATCGGCTCAACCAAGGGCGACGGCGCCGCAACGGTCCCGGAGTACCTCAAGAAGGCCTTCCCCAAGCAGGCCGACAAGCTGGGCGCCATCAAGGACGTCGGCTCGCGCAAGTCCCCCAGCGTCGAGGACATCGGCAACCTGTCCCCGGACCTCATCCTCGTCAACCAGGCGGGCAAGGACGATATCGACACCCTCTACAAGTCCCTTTCCGAGGTGGCGCCCACCGTCGTCACCCAGGGCAAGAGCGAGGCCTGGAAGCAGGACTTCCTCCTCGTGGCCGACGCCCTGGGCAAGCCGGACACCGCCAAGAAGTGGATCGAGACCTATGAGGCCGACGCCGCGAAGGCCGGCACAACCATCGAAGGCAGCCCCACCGTCTCCCTGCTGCGCAAGACCAGCGACAAGCTTCGTATCTTCGGGGCGGTCTCTCTGGCCGGCTCGGTCCTGTCCGACATGGGCGTCGCCCGCCCCAGCACCCAGACCTTCACCGACAACGGCAACAAGGACATCAGCTCCGAGACGCTGGCTGAGGCAGAGGCCGACTGGATCCTCTACGGGGCGCAGAAGACCCCGAAGGACGAGAAGGACAAGGACAAGAACAACACCGAGCTGACCGCCATGCCCCTGTGGGCGGGGCTCAAGGCCGTCAACGACAAGCACGCCGTGCGCGTTGACGACGACGCCTTCTTCCTCAACGCCGGCCCCACCGCGGCACGGCTCGTCATGACCACGGTGGCGGACACGCTGCCGAAGAAGAAGTAGTCCGTGCCCGCTCCGGTCTCATCGGAGGCTCCTTCAGACGCCCAGGTCCCCACCGCGGGCCTGGGCGTTCGGGGCATCCGCCTGGCCTACCACCCCAGCCATCCGGTCATCGAGGACCTGAGCACGGCCATCACCCCGGGCGCGGTGACAATGATCGTGGGCCCAAATGCCTGCGGGAAGTCCACACTGCTGCGCGCCATGAGCCGGGTCCTCTCCCCGAGCTCCGGGCAGGTGGTCCTCGACGGCCGCGACATCGCCACCCTGGCCCCCAAGAAGCTGGCCCGGCGAGTGGGAATGCTGGCCCAGTCCTCCATCGCCCCGCCCGGGATCACCGTCCACGAGCTGGTGGCGCGCGGGCGCTACCCGTATCAGTCGCTTCTACGCCAGTGGTCGGCGGACGACGACGCGGCCGTCACCGAGGCCATGGAGCGCACCGACGTCGTTGGCCTGGCCAACCGGCACGTGTCCGCACTCTCCGGCGGGCAGCGTCAGCGGGTGTGGGTGGCGATGGCCCTGGCCCAGCGCACCGACATCCTCCTGCTCGACGAGCCGACCACCTACCTGGACCTGGCCCACCAGGTGGACCTCCTCGAGCTGTGCCGGGACCTGAACGCCGAGCTGGGCACCACCATCGTGGCGGTGCTCCACGACCTCAACCAGGCCTGTCGTTACGGGGACGAGGTGATCGCCATGCGCGCCGGTAGCATCCTGGCCCATGGCCGCCCCGAGGAGGTCGTCACCGCCGAGATGGTCGAGGAGGTCTTCGGCCTGGCGGTCCAGGTCATCTCCGACCCGCTCACCGGGACCCCGCTGGTTCTGCCTCTTCCGCGCAAGACCCGGGACACGGCGTCGGGCAGCAAGGCCGGGTAGGAAACGGTGGTCCCCGCGCCCCGGCTTCGGCCGAGCGCGATCACCCGCGACCGCCCGCGAGCATCGCTGCCCGCTCGCCGGCACCGGTCTTCGCCTGCTCTCGGGCCGATACACACCAACCTCACCAACCAGGACCGGTCCCCCACGGCCCCGCAGGGTTGCCCTGACACAACCTGCTGGGCGGTGGACCCGCACCAAGGCCCGCACCTAGTCTTCACATATCAACCAGAACTGATGTGAGGACATACCTGTGACTGCTTCTGCTCCCGCCCTGCCCACCACGATGCGCGGCGTCGTCATGCACGCCGCCGGCGACGTCCGTGTCGAGGACCGCGAGGTCCCCCACGTCATCGAACCCACCGACGCCGTCGTCAAGCTCGAGGCCGCCTGCGTGTGCGGCTCGGACCTGTGGCGTTACCGGGGTATCTCCCCGGTGGAGGAGGCACGCCCCATGGGCCACGAGTACGTGGGCACCGTCGTCGAGGTCGGCGACGACGTCACCAGCGTCAAGGTCGGCGACTTCGTCGTCGGTTCCTTCTGCATCAGCGACAACACCTGCGAGATCTGCGAGGACGGCTTCCAGTCCCGCTGCGCCAACGGTGGCTTCATGGGCGACACCCAGGCCGAGTACACCCGTGTCCCCCAGGCCGACGGCACCCTCGTCGTCGTTCCCGGCGGCAAGCCCGAGGACCCGGAGATCATCGCCTCGCTGCTGGCCGCCTCCGACGTCCTGGGAACCGGCTGGTTCGGGGCCGTCGCAGCCCAGGCCGGCCCCGGCAAGACCATCGCGGTGGTCGGCGACGGCGCCGTGGGCCTGTCCGCCGTCCTGGCCGCCAAGGCCTTAGGGGCTGAGAAGGTCATCGCCTTCTCCCGTCACGAGGACCGGGCGGCGCTGGCCCGCGAGTTC
>ERZ773046.1816-NODE-1816-length-11505-cov-9.680175_pt1 | contig 11505 bp, 7 predicted proteins | sample MGYA00580634_ERZ773046 | MGnify/ENA primary metagenome ERZ773046 (study PRJEB29015, sample SAMEA2738127) | human oral metagenome | biome: human oral; feature: human-associated habitat; material: saliva | place: China | collected 2159 ... | reverse complement strand
TATCACAGGCCTATCAAGAGGCGACTATCGTCTAGTTCAGACATCAGCACCAGGGGCATATAAGTTTGATAACAATGTATTTAAGCCAAACCCAGCATATACAACATCAGGTTCACTAAATGCAACTGATGGAACATTCTCAATCCTAAATGCAGCGCAGCCAGGATTTTCAGCAATCGTGCCAAACTACCAGAAGGTAGATGCAAGCATCAAAGGAAGCAAGGAATATGTTGATCAGGATAATACAGCTCTAACAATACCTGCAAATACATTTGAGGTTACACTAGCTCAGATTTCAACTGAAACATATGATGGCGTGACAATGCCACAGACTCTTACAGCAGCTGTAGGAACTGACGGAAGCTTCGAGTTTGACAAGATCGAGTTCAAGAAGCCAGGAACATATAAGTTCAAGGTTTCAGAGAACAGAGCAAATCCTCTAGCAGGCGTGGTATATGATACTACAGAGAAGGAAGTAACTGTTACAGTAACAAATGATAACGGAACACTTAAGGCTGTAGTAGATAGCGAGCCTGTATTTAAGAATGTATTCAACTACGCAACTGCAAACTTCAAGGTTAAGAAGACTTTGACAGGAGATCAAGCTCCTACAGCAGAAGAGTTCAAATTTGAGCTTAGCGCAGTAGGAACAACTGCAGCGGGAGTAAACGATGTTCCAATGCCTGCAGGTTCAGTACTGGATAAGAAGGTTGTTTCAGTAAATGGCGCAGGTGATGTAGACTTTGGCGATATCAAGTTTGAGGCAGTTGGTAAGTACACATACAAGGTAGTTGAGCTTAATACAAATGCACTTAACTACACATATGACGCAGCAGAGTACACAGTTATTGTTGATGTGACTACTGATGCTGATAACAAGCTTGTTGCAACTGTAGATATCCAGAAGGATGCTGCTGCAGCTAACGAGATTGAGTTCACAAACAAGTATGAGGTACCAGTGGTACCAGTTGTACCACAAGCACCAGCAAATCCTACAGCACCAAAGACATCAAACAAGCCTAACACAGGTGATGATGCAGGAAACCTAATCATGATGCTCAGCATGTTTGCTGCTTCAGCAGGTCTCCTTGGAGCGGTTAGCTACAAGAGAAAGCTAAATAAGTAGGACTATTTCCTAGTAGCTTAGGCAAAAGGAAGAAGTAAATGTAAATCAAAGCACTTCGATATGTTCGGAGTGCTTTTTTATGAGAAGACTCCATGGTTGATAAAGGTACACAGTCTGTACGCAGACTGTTGAAGGGAGAAAAATATCAGCACGCTTTATTGTCGATTTTATGGTCGAAATCGTATATAATTGAGTAGTAAATATGTAAGTTACTAAATTTTGACTAGGTGCGTATGTGTTAGGAAATGGAGGCATATTTGAAGGATAAGAAGCTTATGGCAGTTATATATGCAATTTTAGCTGCTGTTTTTTATGCTATTAATACTCCTATATCTAAACTTCTGCTAGATCATGTTCCTTCAGTTTTCATGGCCTCGTTTTTATACTTCGGTGCAGGTATAGGCGTTGGGTTCATGTACTCATTTAATAGTAATAGGATTAAGGAGGAGAAGCTAGAGAAAAAGGATTTACCTTATACTCTAGGAATGATTATTCTCGATATCGCTGCTCCTATTTTCCTTATGATTGGAATAAGGCTGGGGAATGCTTCAGATGCCTCGCTTCTCGGAAACTTTGAGATTGTTGCAACAGCTATGATTGCACTTCTACTTTTCAAAGAAAAGGTTTCAAGAAAACTATGGATGGCGATAGCGCTGATAACAGTTTCTAGTATAATCCTATCGGTAGATGGAAAGAGTGAATTTAGTTTCTCGTACGGCTCAATTTTCGTCTTGCTTGCAACACTTTGTTGGGGAATGGAAAATAACTGTACGCGAAGCATTTCTGATAAGAGTACCTACGAGATTGTAACGCTAAAAGGGCTGGGGTCAGGTACAGGCTCTTACGTAGTAGCACTAGTAATGGGAGAGAAGCTGCCAGAAGCGAAGTATATCTTCTTTGCATGTGTGCTGGGATTTGTCGCTTATGGACTTAGCATTTTTACATATATTAGAGCACAGAGATATTTAGGGGCGGCTAAAACTAGCGCGTTTTACGCTATTGCACCGTTTATAGGAGCGGCTTTTGCCTTTGCTTTGCTTGGGGATGAGCTTACTTGGAAATATTTAATTGCTTTGATAATAATGATAATCGGAACAGCTTTTGTTGTATCTGATTCGCTAGTTCAAACGCATAGCCATGTTCACAGTCATTTGATAAGGCACACGCACGATGGTTATACGCATACACATTTGATAGAGCATGGACATACTCATAGGCATATCGGAGATTCGGAAAAGCATGAGCATGGGGCAGATAAGAGTTTTGAAGAGAGCGAGGAGCATCTCTTAGATCATAAGCGTAGATTAAGTAAAAAGGAAGATGAGGATTAGGATGAAGAAGAGATACCTTTTTTGTGTACTTATACCAATTGGATTAATTTCATTGGTTCTAGGAGTAATGGGAGTTGTTAGCTTTTTTAAAGCAGGTGTCATTTATGAGGTAGCATGTGATAGAAGTGAGGGAACTATGCTAATTCCTGCAAAAGGCACTTATAGCATTTGGCTAAGCGGTCCAAACAACAGTGTCAATAGTATTGCACCTTCAAAGCCAAGGCTAGTAAATGATGAAACAGGTAAGGAAGTTGAGCTCTCAAATCCATTAGGAGAGTCGACTGTAACTGTAAATGGAAATACAAGAGTAAAGATATATACTTTTGAGACTGAAGCTGGTAGCTATACAATTTCGGCAAAGAATGAAGCAGGATCAGAAGATGGAAAAGAAACGCTTGGAGTAAGAGTAATCGGAAGAGAATATGCAGACTATAGCAGCTTCACACTTCAGGTGCGTAATAGCACAAACTTTATATTCATAGCCCTAAGTGTAATTTTGATTTTATTAGGTGGACTTATGATGCTTGCTGGAGTGATTTTACCGATAGTACTTACATTAAGTGCTAGAAATAAAATTTAATTAAAGTGCGGATTTGAAATCTGTTCTTATATTATTAAAAAAATGGCGCCCAAAGAAAGTTTTGGACGCCATATTTATTTTTGATTGCTGTAGTTTTGACTTATTTTCATCCGGAGTTTGCTAGCTATATTGCAAATGAGTAGTCCCAGCAAAGTATGCCCAGTATCATTAGGTGAGCTGGATAGAAGACATAGAAGAACCACTTGTTGAAAGCGGCCTTGCTTCCCGGCTTTCCGTTATAGGCATAGATGATTGGAATTACTAGTACTGTACCGAGCTGCCAAATTTGATATTGCCACGGCTCGCCATGTTGCAGTGCGAAGTAGACGCTAGCTGCAAAGGTTGCTAGGCTGACTAGCAAATATCCTATGGCCTGTCTATCCTTATTATCTTTGTTGAAATAGATGGATAGAGTGAACATCGGTGCTAGTATTATCCAGTCTGATAGCATTGAGAGGAATAGAAGCAATACTACAGCGACTACTCCTGGTATTTTGCCTATAGTCTTTAAATTTTCGATTACAGCCATTATTGCAAAAGCACAAGCCAAGGTGAATATGACATTACCCATAGGTCCGGTATAGCTACCGAAACCGAAATACGAAAATGGTAGCTGAGATATAAGGGCGAAAACGAGAAGTCTTATAAAGTATTTTTTTCGATTTGATGTATGTATAAAGCCTTGCGCTAAAACAAAGCACATGGATGGAGCTGCAATTCTACCAAATAGTCTCATTACCATGTAAAGGGTAGAGCTAGATGGCAAAAATGCATAGGCTATGTGGTCACAAAGCATTGATATTACTGCTAAATACTTTATCTGATTTATGTTCATTTGTCTTGTTATCTTTCTTGTTTTCTGAGTTTGATAGATAGGACAAAGCAGATGCAAAGCAGTGATGTGCTAAACATCATGAACCAAGCTGCAGCATCTGAGCTATCGCCTGTGTTTACAGGGCTAGCCTTAACAGTATTTGCAGGCGGGATGCTTGGGCTTGCGAGTTTGGTATTAGTCAGCGTTGTAACTGAACCATCTGCATTTGTCTCTATATCGAGCTTGTATCCTGCAGGGACGCTGAATTCCTTTACTGTCCAGTTATAGCTATCATCTAGGTTTGTCCAGGTGTATGTCCATCCATTAGCTGCATTTAGCTCTACTGGTGCACCGTATGCTAGACCATCTTGATAAAGCTGAGCCTGAATAGATGTCTCAGAACCATTTTTCCAAACCTTGTTTACAGTGTGGCTTGTGTAGTGGACGGTTTTGTTGTTGAATAGGAAATTAAGGTGCGCTCCCAAAGGAAAAACTCTAGTACCATTTTCGTCTAGGGTAAATAGACTTCCAAATGCATCGTAGGTTTTTCCTTCTACCTCATAATAATCGATTTCATTTTTGTAGAAACTGCCATCAGGATTGATAATTGCTCTATAATGCAATCTGATATTGTATATCTTAGGGTCGTATTTCATATCAGCTATTCCCGTAGGGATTTGTTTTAATGTAAAATCTCTATATCCAGGACCTTGTTCTGGAACTTTAAATTGAATATATATCTTGAAAATATTATATAATTGTAATTCAATGTTACTTCCGTCGCCGTATCTGTTTACAAATGGTTCAGGAACTATACTGTCAATCATTTCATCATAGCCAAGCAGATTATCTTCTGAATCCCTAAGTTCAAAAATGAACCTTCCTAGATAATCTGGTGCAGGTGCAGAGCCATCAACTGTTGCTACAATCTTTGTGTAATTTGGAACTTCGTAGCTAGCAAATACACTTCCTAGTGCGAGTATATTAACAAGCGCAAGCGTGCATAAAAGCAAGCTTATTTTTCTAATCTTCTTGTTCATTAAATATCCCTTTCTTAATATAAATCTAATCCTTAACATTTCCTTTTTTTGAATGTTCTATAATTGTATCATAAAACTCAAAACAAATATACTAAATAAATAACTCGATTATACAAATTTCTTAGATGTTGATTTTTACATAATTTTGCTCTATATTTATAACATAGTGAAGAACTTAGGAAGAAATAAGTTTAGTTTTACGGATAGTCCAATTGTTATATATACATCAAAAGGGGATTTCAATGATGAGAGTATCAAATAGAACTAGTAAAAGTGTAAGCGCTAGTAAGTATCGTCTTACTTTGATTTTAATAATAGTGGCTCTTACTTTTACAGCTATCCTTTCGGGGTGCGCGAGGAATGGTGATATATCAAAGAAGCTTCAGGCAGATGGATTTAATATTCACATCTATAGCGATGATGACATTGAGACAAGAGAGCAATTTGATGAACTTAAGAAGGATAAGTACTTTGTCAGGTTTGAACTCAGCTCTTCAGGTCCTTTTTACATTGAACTTGCATATGAATCAGGAAAGCTTAGAAGAATAATTTGCGACAATGGCTTTGATGACAGCAGCGGTGCTTTTTATGTCATAGATCTTGAGAAATCTACTGAGTACTACTGCGCTTATTATCTTCAGGATTACGATGCACCGTCGGAATATTATTATAAGATGGTAAAGGGCTCTATGAAGGATGTTATTTACTTCTTTGAACCTGAGAAAAAGCTAAACAAGGAAGACGGAGAAAAATATATTGGCTTTGTTAAGGAGTATTTGAAGAAGTACGGGCTTGATAGGGAAACCTTGTTAAATTTGGGAAAAGAGACTGGATATTTTAGGGATTATTTGCCAAAAAGGGATGAAATTCAAGACGGTGAGGATGAGGATAATTAAAAATTTTGAGGACGAAATTGACGTCCTCTTTTTATTAATAAAAATTTGTATAAAAATATGATAAATAGTTTACAATTTGCTGAAGGTTTAGGTTATAATAAGGCAAAGGCATTAATTTGATTGTAAAATCAATTATTTATTTAGAAAAGCGAGGTTAAGAAATGAGCAAAAGAAAATCGTGCGTTTCGATTATACTAAGCCTGGTGCTTGTTTTATCAACATTCACCTTCTTTGGTAGCAAATCAGAAGCGGCTACTGTAACAGTAACAAGCGTTGCAGAGTTACAGCAGGCAATCAACAACTCTTCAGGGGATACAGAGATTGTTTTGGCGAATGACATGCAGCTAACTGCGACTGTTACAATTCCAGCAGGCAAAAGCATTACATTACAGGGCGGAGTGACTTTGACAAGAACATCAAGTGCAATTGCCTTTGATATCAAAGAGGGCGGAAGCCTCACATGGCAGGATATCAAGCTTGACGGAAATGCAAAGGATACAAACTATAAGAGTGCTGTAATTAACAACCAGGGAAAATTGACAATTAATGGTGGAGAAATCAAGAATGTAAGATCAAATAGTCCAATGGTAGGTATTGTAACGGCAAAGGGCCCAAATGCAGTGCTTACAATGAACGGTGGATCAATTCATGATAACTACATGAGCAACCAGTTTACGAATGTTGTTAAGATTACAGAGGGCGCTTCATTTTTCATGAATGGAGGAGATATCTCAAACAACACTCTAGAGCATGGCGGAAGCAGTGGTCTAAACTCAGCTGTTGGAGTTGAAGGTATCAAGGGAAGCTCTACTATGGAGATGACAGGTGGTACCATCACAGGTAATACTGCAGAATATGGTGGAATACTAGTTGGAACATATAGTACAAACTACACAATGCAGAATAACTTCAGTAATCCAGCACACTACTATTCAACAGGTACTCTGAACCTAAAGGGTGGTACTATCTCTAATAATACAGCAGCAGTACTAGGTGGCGGTATAGCCGTAAACGGTACAGGTAAGCTAACCATGGATGGCGGTACAATCAGTGGCAACAAGGCTCCGTTCGGTGGTGGTATTGGTGTAGTTGACTATCTAACTTCAGCTGATGGAAGAAGATTTGGTGAAGCACGCTGGAGAGGCTTCTTCCCAGCGAGCGTTACAATCAATGATGGTCTTATAACAGGTAATGAGGCCACTATGACAGCTGTTACAAATCAGATTACAGACCCGAATGCTGAGAACGGAGTTGGTGGCGGTATCTATGTTGCTTCCAAGGAAGTTTACATCAATGGCGGCCAGTTCACAAACAACACTGCAGGTAAGCAGGGTGGAGGCATCTATGTTGCCTCCGTGCCATACAAGCTTCAGATGGGTAAGACTCTCGTAACAGGTAACTCTGCTACTAAGATAGGTGGAGGAATGTGGCTATGCCCTACAGGAAGTGCAACAACAGCTGTTACAAACGGAGCATCATTCTTTGATAACAAAGCAGGTAACGGTGCAGAAAACAACGATACAGGCTCAGCAGGTGATGATGTAGCATCAATCAATAAGCAGGACCCAGCAACACAGACTTTGATTCTTTCTAACAATGGTCTTGATAACTGGCTTGTACACTGGTATGAAGACGGTAAGATCGACGAAGCATACCTAGGCAACTCAGACGGAAGCCCAAGATATCCAAACACTGTTAGCCCAGTTGTTGACAGAGGAACTCTTAATGGAATAACAGAGAAGATTGCTCTTAAGGCGATTGTTTCTGATGAGGGGAAGGCTGCAGCAAGAAATGTAGCTAAGGTTATCGTTACAGGTAATACAGCACCTCGTGGTGGTGGTATTGGATCAAACGGTGCAGTAGCATTCGGTACAGATCCAGTTAACTACGACAAGGTAGATTTGACAGTATCAAAGAAGTGGGAAAACAGCAATACTAACCACGTTACATCAGTTACTGTTGGTCTCTTCAGAATAACAAAAGCTAACTTTGATGCAGTTGCTCTAACAAATGCAGACGGAAGCGCGCTTGATACAACAGGAATGAGCGAGAGCGAAATCTTCCAGGCAAAGGTTGACAAATTAATGACTTCTGGTGCTAATACATATGCACAGATTGACCAGGTTGCTTTGAGTAATGCAAACGACTGGAAGTTCAAGTTCGTAGACCTACTCAAGTACGACATGGTAAACGATGCTCAGGACACAACAAATCCTAATATCTACTTCGTAAGAGAGATGGATACCGATGGAAACTGGGTGGCAAATGATGCAAATGCTACATTTGGAGCTCAGCAGATAAGAGCTAGCTACAAGGCTACAAAGAACGCTTCTGGCGCTTATGATCAGGTCATCACTAACGAGGAAGTTAAGCTCAGAGAAATCGAGGTTACTAAGAAGTGGGTTGGTGACAGAGAATCAAAGGTAGAAGTTCAGCTTTACAAGAACGGAAACCCTCTCGGAGCTAGCAGAGTTCTAGAAGGGGCTAACAACTGGACAACCAAGTTCGATAACCTAGAGGTTAGAGATGCTGGTGCAACAGAGGACAATGTTTACAGTGTTCGTGAGGTAGGCGAGGCAAATGGTGCTATCAAGATTGGTGCAAAGCACTACAAGGTAAGCTATAGTGCAATTGACCAGGATGGTAAGATGACTATAACTAACACCAAGAATCCTACACCTAAGAAGGATAAGCCACCTACACCAAATACTGGTGATGGCTTCGGAAGCGGCATGACAGCGCTATTCGGAATGAGTGCACTTGGACTACTCGTACTTGTTTACAACAAGAGAAGAAGATATCAGTAGTTAAGTAAATAAATAAACGTTAAGGCTCCTGCTACTTTAGATAGCAGGAGCTATTTGATTTAAATGCTACGAAAAGTAGCGATTTTATTTAAAATGTGAAGAAAGGTTGCTTGTTTTGGAAATAGCTATTTGCTATGGTATGTGCATGTAAAACGAAAATGGAGGATAAGTTTATGATATCAATGAGAATTAGAGAACTTAGAAAACAAGCAAAATTATCACAAGAAATGATGGCTGAAAAAATAGGGGTCTCTAGACAGGCTATCACGAAGTGGGAAACAGGACTAGGCGTTCCCGATATTGAAAATCTAGTAGCAATTGCTGATTTATTCAAGCTTTCTTTAGACGAACTAATGGGCAGGGATATTGAGCATGAAACACTTGCAAAAGACTATCTATATGAAAGTGTTACAGAGTATGATATAGACGGCAAAAAGGACTTTGATATTAGCTTCATGGGGGCAAATAAGCTAAAGCTTTATGCATATGAGGGCGAAAAAGTTAAGGTGATTTTGCTTTCCGATACAATTTCCGATATTCAAAATGAATTAAAAACTAAGATTGACGACATCAAAAGGAAAATTGACATTGACATCAAAAGAGTTGGAAATTTATCGGAAACAGTTGCAAAGAACGAACTAACAATCAAAATTCTAATCCCACAATTATATATGGGTGAAGTAGAATTGAATGGCAATACAAATATACTTGAACTGAAAAACCTTGAACTTGATAATATCGAATTTGGTGGGAAGTCAAAAGAAATAACCCTGGAAAATATAAAAAGCCATATCGAAATTGATACAAATGAGGATGCGAAACTATATGTTAAAAATGTAGAGGGAGCGCTAGATATTAATCAGCTTTCAGCCACATCTAAACTATATATAGCATCTACTGATGAATTTGGATTTGTCACAAAAGGAGTACTAAATAAAGTTTTATGTAAGCAGGATATGTTGAATATAAAGGAAGTTTCTGAGGAGCCTAAATTAGTTATAGAACTTAATGGAATAAAAAGTGAATTATCTATTTGCCATATGGAAGACAGTATGCTGTAATGGCACATGGTTAAATGAGGGGTTATCTAAGTACTGATAGACCATGGCTTCTGCTATTAAATAGCAGGAGCCTTTTTCTTGTTTTAAAGAGCAGCATAGAATATAATTGTAGATAGATTAACACTGGGATAAAGAGTAAGTTTTTTAATATGTTATTGAGGTATTGTTTACAAAGAATATGTGAGGATGTCTAATGAATAAGCAACAGCTAGCATCAAAGATTTGGGAATCAGCAAACAAAATGCGTTCTAAAATCGAAGCAAACGAGTACAAGGATTACATTTTAGGATTTATTTTTTATAAGTTTCTCTCTGACAAGGAGTTGAAGTATCTAAAGGAAAACGACTATGAAGATGCTGATATTAGAGAGCTAACAGAAGAAGATGAGGATGCAGTTAAGGATATTCAGACAAGCATAGGCTATTTTATAGCGTATGAAAATCTTTTCTCGACTTGGCTTGAGATGGGAAGTGATTTTGAAGTTGATAATGTGAGAACAGCTTTATCTGCGTTTACTAGACTAATAAGTGAATCACATAAAAAAGTCTTTGATAAAATCTTTGATACCCTGCAAAGTGGACTTAGCAAGCTAGGAGATAGCTCCAAGTCACAGACAAAAGCGGTAAGTGATTTGATTTATTTGATTAAAGACATACCTATGGATGGTAAACAGGATTATGATGTCCTAGGTTTTGTTTACGAATATCTTATAAGTAATTTCGCTGCAAATGCAGGGAAAAAAGCTGGCGAATTTTATACACCTCACGAAGTTTCAGTCCTCATGTCTGAGATAGTTGCAGAGCATTTAAAGGATAGGGATAAGATTGAAATATACGACCCTACTAGTGGATCGGGCTCGTTGCTGATAAATATAGGTAAGAGTTTATCAAAGTATATGGATAACTCAAATGGTATAAAGTACTACGCGCAGGAACTCAAAGAAAATACATACAATCTAACTAGAATGAATCTCGTTATGCGAGGAATTATCCCAAGTAATATATATGCAAGAAATGGAGATACATTGGAGGATGATTGGCCATATTTTGATGATGCTGATCCAATAGCAAGCTATGATCCTCTCTATGTTGATGCAGTTGTTTCTAATCCACCATATTCACAGAACTGGAACCCATCAGGAAAGGAAATGGATCCGAGATATGCTGGGTATGGAATGGCCCCAAAGAGCAAAGCGGATTATGCCTTCTTGCTACACGATTTATATCACCTAAAACCAGATGGTATCATGAATATCGTGCTCCCACACGGAGTCCTCTTCAGGGGTGGAGAAGAAGGTGAAATCAGAAAGAACCTCATAGAAAACAACAAAATAGATGCAGTTATTGGTTTACCTGCGAACATCTTTTTTGGTACTGGAATACCGACAATAGTTATGGTACTCAGGCAGAAAAGAGAAAATGACGATATCTTGATAATAGATGCATCAAAAGGCTTCGTAAAAGAAGGTAAAAACAACAAGCTACGTGAATCTGATATCAAAAAGATTGTTGATACATTCAAAAATCGACTATCAATCGACAAATACAGCAAAGTCGTATCTAGAGATGAAATAAGACAAAACGAATATAACCTTAACATCCCTCGCTATGTAGATTCATCAGAAAAAGCAGAGGGTTGGGATATCTATGCGCTAATGTTTGGGGGAATCCCAGAAAATGAACTAAGCGATTACAATGAGTATTGGAATGCTTTTCCAACTCTAAGAGATGACCTATATTCCAAAACAGGAAGCTCTTATTATGGTCTAAATACAGATGATGTTAAGGCAACCATCAAAAATAACAAAGATGTGAGAGCGTTTATAGAAGAGTACAAGAATGCCTTTAACG
>ERZ773046.1811-NODE-1811-length-11518-cov-39.474919_pt1 | contig 11518 bp, 9 predicted proteins | sample MGYA00580634_ERZ773046 | MGnify/ENA primary metagenome ERZ773046 (study PRJEB29015, sample SAMEA2738127) | human oral metagenome | biome: human oral; feature: human-associated habitat; material: saliva | place: China | collected 2159 ... | reverse complement strand
AGATGCGCGGCGTTCCGCACCACCTGCTGGACATTATGGACGTGCGGGATGAGGCATCCGTGGCGGAGTTTCAGGAGCGTAGCCGTGAGCTGATTGAGCAGATTCGTGGCCGTGGCCGCTACCCGATTCTGGTGGGTGGTTCTGGCCTGTATGTGCGTGCCGCCCTGGATAAATTGGAGTTCCCCGGCACGGATGCTCGGGTGCGTGAGCGTCTGGAGGAGCAGGCACGTACCGAGGGTATTGGCGTTTTGCACGCCCGCCTTGCGGAGGTTGACCCGGAGTCGGCTGCGCGCGTGAAGGATGAGCGCCGCATTATTCGAGCCCTGGAGGTGTTCGAGGTGACGGGCCGCCCGTTCTCGGCCTTCATGCCGGTGCGCGAGTACGTGACCGAGAGCGTGCAGATTGGTCTGGATATGGATCGTGCCCTGCTGCACGAGCGTCTGCACCGCCGTGTGGAGCTGATGCACGAGCAGGGTCTGCTCGATGAGATTCGTACCCTGAACGAGCAGGGGTTGCAGGAGGGTAAGACCGCCTCACGCGCGATTGGTTACGCGCAGTTCGCTCGCGCCCTTGAGGATGCGGACTACAGTGTGGAGCAGGCGATTGAGGATACGACGATTGCTACTCGCCAGTTTGCACGCCGCCAGCTGACCTGGTTCCGTGCGGACCCGCGCGTGCACTGGCTGGATGCGCTCTCACCCACCCTTGCTGATGAGGCGGAAGCCATCATCTGCGAAAGCACCCGATAAGCCACAATAACGAGCCGTCGCCGAACCGATACCTCGTCGAGTCGGTCGGCGCGGTAAAATCATAAACGGACAGGTCACCAACCTTAAGGACAGCATATGAGCGAGAACCCTTCCACCTGGGGCGAGCTGGCAGGCCTGACCCTCACCAAGGGTCACGGCACCGGTAACGACTTCATCTTTCTGACGGACGAGAACGCAGAAATTGCTCTCACCCCCGAGCTGGTAGCCCGCGCCTGCGACCGACACTTCGGCATTGGTGCGGACGGCTTCATTCGTGCTACCCGTAGCACCGCCTCCCGCGCGGGCCAGAAGCTGCTCGAGGAGCACCCGGACGCTGTCTGGTTCATGGACTACCGCAACGGTGACGGCTCTATCGCTGAAATGTGCGGCAACGGTGTGCGCGCGTTCGTGGAGTACCTGCGCACTGAGGGCCTGATTGAGCTTGAGGTGGGCGAGACCGTCAAGATTGGTACCCGTGCCGGCGTGAAGACTGTGGCGCGTACCGAAGAGGGCTACGCGATTGATATGGGTCCGTGGAGCTTCATTCACGGTGAGGCTGCCCGCGAGGGTGGCGAGGACTGCCTGGTGTCTGCTCGCGGCCTGAAGACTCCGCGTGCTGGCCTGTCCATTTCGATGGGTAACCCGCACACCGTGGTGATGCTCGGCTCTGACGGTAAGCTGGACGGCCTGGACCTGCACAGCCTGCCTCAGGTGAGCCCCGCCCCGGTCAACGGTACGAACGTTGAGTTTGTGGTGCCGGTCGACCTGGACGTTGAGAGCGGCGCGCATGTGGGCGCTATCCGTATGCGCGTGCACGAACGTGGCGTGGGCGAGACTCTGTCCTGCGGTACCGGCGCGTGTGCGGCTGCTGCTGCGACCCGTTTCTGGGGCGGCGAGGAAGCACCGGATGAGTGGCTGGTGCATGTGCCCGGCGGTACCCTCGCGGTGACTTTCGTGCTGGGCCCGGATGACCTGGAGCATGTTGTTCTGGCTGGTCCGGCGCAGATGGTTGCAACCGTCGTGCTGCGATAACGTGCTGTTTTAGAACAGAGATTTTATAGAGAAAAGCGGCGGGTGTTTTCTGATAACACGTTCAGAAAACACCCGCCGCTTTTACGTTTTTAGCAATGAGCGCCAGAGGAATCAGCGCCAGGGGCTTTAGTCCTCGTAGCGGTGCACCTGCAGAATACGGAAGCCCTTCGAAGTCGTATAGCGCGACACCTCAAACTCGCCGGGGTGCAGCTCCTCAAGCTGCGCGTCCATCCACTTCTGTAGTGAATCGGAGCCCAGGTTCTTCTGAACCACCAGGTAGGCGTCACCGCCGGGCGCCAGACGCGGCAGCCAGGTCAGCAGGATCTCGTGCAGAACCTCCTTGCCCACGCGAATCGGCGGGTTCGACCAGATGGTGTCAAAACGCAGTTCGGGGTCAACCGATTCGGGGGTTCCCCCGGTGACGTTGGACAGGCCGAGAGCGGCGGCGTTGCGTTCGGTCAGGCTAATGGAGCGGGAGTTCACGTCCACCGCGTGCACCTGCGCCTGCGGGGCGAGCATCGCCAAAGTCAGGGTGATGGGGCCCCAACCGCAGCCGATGTCGAGCATGCGTTCGCCCTGCGGGTCGGGTGCTTCCTGCAGCAAAATAGCGGTGCCCTTATCAATACCGGAGGGGCTGAAAATGCCGTTAGCTGTGGTGACGGTGACCTTGCGGCCGGCAAGCTCCACCTGCACGGGGCGGGGCTTGAACTCGGTCTCGGGGGTTTCAGAGAAATAATGCTGCTCGCTCATGCTATCCAGTGTACCGGTAGGGCAAGATCCCACCGCACGCGGGCAGAGTATGCGTGGGGTGGGTCAACAGCTTGCACGCCCTGAGCGCACAGGCGACCGAACCTCCTACCTGATGCGGGCAACGGCGGTAGAATTAGAGTCGTATGAATTCTAAGAACATCCCCGTATCTGATACCGAAAAGCTGCCCAGCGATGAGCAGCTGCGCCGCACCGTAGACCGCGTTCTGGGTCGCTCCCAGGCCGCCGCCTCCGTCACTACTTATGACGCCGCCGGTACCGCGCATCACAGCGATAATTCTTCCAGCGCTCACGGCAACAATAGCCGCCGTGTGCTGGATACTCGCGCGCGCGAAATTTCTGACGTTCAGCGCGAGCACTCCGAATATGACGGTGATCAGGAAGATCTCGCTGAGCGCCGCGCCCTGCGCCGTACCGCGAACCTCTCAACCGAACTTGAAGACGTCACCGAGGTCGAGTACCGCCAGCTGCGCTTGGAGCGCGTGGTGCTGGCTGGTCTGTGGACTGAAGGCACCGTAGAGGACGCAGAGAACTCCCTGCGTGAGCTCGCGGCACTGGCTGAAACCGCAGGTTCCGAGGTTCTGGACGGCCTGGTTCAGCGCCGCCTCAAGCCGGACCCCGGCACCTTCCTCGGCTCCGGTAAGGCACTGGAACTCAAGGACATTGTGGAGGCGACCGGCGCCGACACCGTCATTGTCGACTCTGAACTGGCTCCCTCTCAGCGTCGCGCCCTCGAAGACATTGTGAAGGTCAAGGTTATTGACCGCACCGCCCTGATTCTCGATATTTTCGCTCAGCACGCTAAGTCCCGCGAGGGTAAGGCGCAGGTTGAGCTGGCTCAGCTGGAGTACATGCTGCCGCGTCTGCGTGGTTGGGGTGCGTCCCTGTCCCGTCAGGCGGGTGGCCGTGCCGCAGCCGGTGAGGGTATCGGTTCGCGTGGTCCCGGTGAAACCAAGATTGAGATGGACCGCCGCCGCCTGCGCGCTCGCATGGCGAAGCTTAAGCGTGAGATTGCTGCGATGGCGCCGGCGCGTGAGACGAAGCGTCTGAACCGTCGCCGTAACCGTGTGCCTTCGGTTGCTATTGCCGGGTACACGAACGCGGGTAAGTCCTCCCTGCTGAACCGTCTGACCGACGCGGGCGTGCTCGTGGAGAACGCCCTGTTTGCGACCCTGGATCCGACCGTCCGTAAGGCTCAGACCCCGGACGGTATCGGCTACACCCTTTCTGACACGGTGGGGTTCGTGCGTTCGCTGCCGACCCAGCTGGTGGAGGCGTTCCGCTCCACCCTGGAAGAGGTCGCTGACGCTGACGTCATCCTGCACGTGGTGGATGCTTCGCACCCGGACCCGGAGGGTCAGATTCGTGCTGTCCGCGAGGTCATCGCGGAGGTCGACGCCCGCCATATCCCCGAGATCATTGTGCTGAATAAGGCGGATGCCGCCGACCCGTTCGTGCTGGAGCGTATGCGTCAGCGCGAGCCGGAGCACGTGATTGTTTCGGCGCGTACCGGTGAGGGTATTGAGGAGCTGAAGCAGAAGATTGCGGACACCATTCCGCGCCCCTCCATTGAGGTGAAGCTGCTGATTCCGTACTCGCACGGTGAGATTATTTCGCGCCTGCATGAATGGGACGCCGAAATTAAGAGCACCGATTTCGTATCGGACGGCACCTTCGTGGTGGCTCTGGTCCGTGAGGATGTAGCCTCCGAACTGTCCGAGTATGTGCTGGAGGGTGACCTGCTAGAGGTCCTGGAAGAGGAACTTGCAGAGGCACACGCTCTGGCTGAAGCGACCGCTTCTGTTTCCGAGCAGTCCTCCACCGCTGAGGCTCTATAGGGGCGGACGAGCGTGACCGAGAGCATCAACGCGCCCAAAAACACCCCGGGAACTGTACCCGGACCGGCGACCGACGGCACCCGATTCACCGGGCAGGAGCTTGAGACCCTGCCCGGTGCGAAGGATGCCCTGACCCTGCTGGACGAGGCGGTTGCCGCCACTGGCGGTCAGAACCGTGCCGGTCAGCGCACCATGGCGGCGCATGTGGCGCAGGCTCTTGAACTGCAGCGTCACCTGCTGGTCCAGGCGGGTACCGGTACCGGTAAGTCCCTGGGCTACCTGGTTCCTGCCCTGGCGCGGGTGGGGGAGTCGGACCAGCCGATTGTCGTTGCGACGGCGACCCTTGCCCTGCAGGCGCAGATCGTGAACCGCGATATTCCGCGTCTTCTACAAGCGCTGGAGCCGCGCCCGGAGTCGCAGGCGCAAGTGGCTCTGCTCAAGGGCCGCAATAACTACCTCTGCCTGCACAAGCTGGAGGGCGGCTACCCGGAAGACGAGCCGGATGCTCTCTTTGACATGCCTTCTTCGACTTCCCGCGTGGGTGAGGAAGTGGTGCGCCTGCGCGAGTGGGCTGACCTCACGGAGACCGGCGACCGTGACGAGCTGAAGCCCGGCGTCTCTGACCGCGCCTGGGCTCAGGTGTCGGTCAGTGCCGCCGAGTGTCTGGGCCGCCGCTGCCCGCTGGTGGAAGAGTGCTTTAGCGAGATGGCGCGCAGCCGTGCCGCTGAGGCTGACATTGTCATCACGAACCACGCCCTGCTGGCGATTAACGCTTTTGAAGGCATGAAGGTTCTGCCCGAACATGAGACGGTCATTATTGATGAGGCTCATGAACTGGTGGACCGTGTGACCGGTGCCGTGTCTGGTTCTTTGACGGTTGCGATGGTTCGCCGTGCGGCACGTAGCGTGAAGAAGCATTCGAAGGCTGATTCCGGCGCGCTGGAAATGGCTGCTGGCACCCTGGAGACCGCTTTCGAGGGTCTTGCCGAGGGCCTTCTGAAGGGCCTGGACGGTCGCCTTTTGACCGCTATTTCTGCGGTAAATGATGCCGCCCGCACCGCCCTGTCCGATACCAAACCGGACGGTCAGGACGTTGACGCCGGCCTGCAGATGGCGCGCTCGCGTGTCTCTGAGGTGCACGATATGAGCAGCCGCGTTCTGGAGGCTTCGGGCGAGCAGGACGTTCTGTGGATTTCTCGTCAGGGCGGTTGGGAGAACGGCCGCTACGTGGCTGCTTCCGATACCGACCCGGCGACCCTGAATATCGCTCCGTTGAGCGTTGGCCTGCAGTTGCGTGACGGCCTGTTCGCTGACCGCACCGTGATTTTGACGAGTGCGACCCTGACGGTGGGTGACTCTTTTGATGTTGCAGCCGCTGCCCTGGGACTGCATGGGGAGGGTGCGCCGCGCTGGACGAGTATCGATGTGGGTTCACCTTTCGACTACCGCAAGCAGGGCATCATGTACGTTGCCGGAGATTTGAAGCCTCCGGGATTTGGTGTGCACGAGGGTCAGCTGGAGCGTCTGCGTGAGCTGTGCGAGGCATCGGAGGGCGGCGCCCTGGGTCTGTTCTCCTCAAAGCGTGCCGCTGAGCGTGCCGCCGAGTACATGCGTGAGCATAGCGACCTGAACATTCTTCTGCAGGGTGAGTCTTCGCTCAAGGCTCTGGTGGAGGAGTTCAGCGAGGACGTTGACTCATGCCTGTTCGGAACGATGAGCCTATGGCAGGGCGTGGATGTTCCGGGTGACTCTTGCCGCCTGGTGGTGATGGACCGCATTCCGTTCCCCCGCCCGGACGACCCGATTGCGCAGGCTCGTACGGAGGCGGTGAACCGTCACCGCGGTAACGGCTTTATGGCGGTTTCTGCTCACCATGCGGCGATTCGTATGGCGCAGGGCGCGGGCCGCCTGATTCGTTCGGTGTCTGACCGCGGCGTGGTGGCTGTACTGGATTCTCGTGTGGCGACTAAACGTTACGGCGGTTTCTTGATGAAGGCGATGCCGCCGATGTGGTCGACGCAGAATAAGGCAGCCGTGATTGGTGCGCTGGCTCGTCTTTCGGCGAGTATTGAGCGTTAGCTCGGGCGAGATCCATTCCTTGCCGCGCCGCCGCCCCGTTTTGGGCATATAAATTTAGACATATAGAAATCACCCCGGTGATACGTGAACGTTTACGTATCACCGGGGTGATTTCTATAGAGAGCTAAAAGCCTCGTAGCTATGTCTTTTAGAGGCTGTGTTGTTTAAAACAGCTTCTTTGAGATGCTGTGGCTGTTTAGAGCCCGCGTCTTTCAGAGACTGCATCTTCTAGAGGCTGTGGTTTTCTAGAGACTACGCAGCACGGAGACGACCTTACCCATGACGGTTGCGCGGTCACCCATAATCGGCTCGTAGTTGGAGTTGCGCGGCATGAGCCAGGTGTGGCCGTCAACCTGACGGAACACCTTTACGGTTGCTTCATCGTCGAGCAGAGCAGCAACGATATCGCCGTTGTCTGCGGTGTGCTGCTCGCGGACAACCACCCAGTCGCCGTCGCAGATTGCGGCGTCAATCATGGAATCGCCCTTGACCTTGAGCATGAAAAGCTTGCCGTTACCGACCAGCTGGCGGGGCAGGGCAAGCACATCCTCCACGGACTGCTCGGCGGTAATGGGGCCGCCCGCTGCAATTCGTCCAACCAGGGGAACGGGTACGAGGTCCTCATCGCCGACTTCGAAGTTCGGCAGCTCGGGCAGGGAAGAGGAAGCGCTACCGTGGATGCCGACGCCGTTCTCATCCAGCACCTCAATGGCGCGGGGGAGCTTGGGGTCGCGGCGAATGTAGCCCATGGTCTCGAGACGGCCGAGCTGGTGAGTGACCGAAGACAGGGACGCAAGACCCACCATGTCACCAATCTGGCGCATGGACGGCGGGTAACCCTTTTGTTCAATCTCGGTGCGGATCGCGTCAAGAATCTTCTGCTGGCGCGCGGTCAGCGCCGGACGGGGTGCTGTTGCCATTTCTTTTCCTTCGGTCTGTGCCCCGATTTCTGTATTCCGGTCTCTGCAGTCTGTTTGAGACACAGTCCGGTCGGGGCACGGATGGGTGCTTCACACGTTTTCCGATGGTGTCCTAAAAATTTTTTTGGTTCTGCTGAAATTGGTCTTATCTCGTCAGGGGGTGGAGGAATTCTATCCGTGCCGGAGCGATACGCGGGCAACGAGTATGCGCCTCCGCCCTATAAAACTCAGTCAGCAGCACCTGCATTTAGATACAGAACCAAGCTGTAACGGGTACAGAAACCTGCTGTGAGTAGGACTCATCAGGAGCGTGTGGAACGTCTCTTGACACCAGTGTAGAACACTACACCGAAAAACTCAAACAAATATTCTAGATTTTTTCTTCGAAACTCGAAGAAATTTTTAGTACATCTCTGCTAGACTTTAGAACAAGAGTTCGTATATACTCTTGAATCTCTCCTGAAATTCAGGATTTACGGGTGAATGTTCGAAAAATATTCGAAGATTCGACCCGGAGTCTTCCAGGAGGGGCGAGTGAAGGAGTGTTCGAATGTATTCGAATCCTCTGCCTCTCTCTTCGCATGTTCTACCCCGGATGCTCTAGGGAGCATCTGGCGAAGAGAGAGCGCAGGGGATGGGGTTCCGGGGTCACCCAGTGCGACCCCGCGCAGCCCGGTGCACCCGACGCTCTGACCTAACTAGAGAATAGCTACCCAATAGTTATCGCCTAACAATCACCACTCCATAGTTATCACTCAACTAGGACCTCCGAGCGGGTATCGCTCGGCATTGCTAGACCCGCGGGGTAACCCCGGGGCGAGCTAAGAGAAAGGAACCACAATGACTACTGCAACACCTCTTGCTTCTCGTGACACTTCTGCACACCTTCCGGCAGGTTTGGTGGTACTTCACCCCGCCCGCACTGCGTCCGCCAGCACCGTGCAGGGGCGTTCTCGTGTGCCTGCGTCTTCGCAGTCTGTTCGCTCTTCTCGTGCGGCTCATGCGCCTCGCCCCGCTCAGGTGGCTCAACCCGCCCACGCTCCCGCCGTTTGTACCCCCGCTACTTCTGTTCAGGCGCCGGTTCGCTCTGTAGCTTCTGATGTGCAGCCTGTTTCTGGTGCGCAGGCGCCTAGCGTGAAGAGTGTTCTTCTGGCTAAGGGCGGCGAGTTTCTGCGCGCGGTTCCCGCTTCTATTCGTCGTCTTGGTACTGTGCGCGGTTTCCTGAAGGGGCTGCCTCTGCTGACTTTGGCGGCGCTGATTGTGCTCGGTGCTATTAGCTTCTTTGGCCCGGCGGCTTCTGCTTCTGTGGAGAACGCTTCGGTGACTCGAACCGTCGTTGTGGTCAAGCATGGCGAGACCCTGTGGGATATTGCTCAGGCGGTGGATCCGCAGGGTGACACCCGTGATACTGTGGTTCGTATTATGGAGTTGAACTCGTTGACCAGCACCTCTGTTGATGCCGGTCAGCGTCTGGAAATTCCTCAGACTCAGCGCTAAGCATGGACACGTACGTGGTTGGCTTCTGCATGAGGTTGATGTCTTGACTCCGAACCCGCTATCTCTCAAGCTGAGCGCTTGAGTCGAATTCTTGAGCCTATGAAATAGGAGCGCACCGATGCCTGTTCCCGCTGAACCCACACCCGCTGCAACCACACCCGTCGAAACTGAATCTGTACAGACCACTCAGCCCGCTCGTCCCGTGGTTGCCGTTTTGGGGGAACCCGGAACTCGTGGTCCTCTGGTGAAGCTTCTTCAGGATGCGGGGGCGGACGTTATCGTGACCGCTGTGCCCGACCAGTTGCGTGAAGCTGACGGCATGGTGGTGACCGGCGGTGTGAGCTCTCTCGAGGCGTACGAAGACCTGAAAGCTAAGGACGCTGAGCGCGTGATTGGTCGCCGTGTTGCTGGCGGTCGTCCGGTGCTGGTTGCCGGTGCGGCGTTGAGCTGCCTCTTCGACTCGGTGACGGTGGAGCATCCGCAGATGGGGCAGGTTCAGGTGCAGTGCATGGGGGAGTGGCCCGGTGAGAGCGTGGAGCTTTCTGCCCGAGACCTGGCGCCCGGTGCTTCTGCCCTGCGTTCTTCCTCCGATAGTACGTTGCTCAAGGATCTTGAGGGTGAGGCTCACTTCAAATCTGAGCACGGCGTTTTTGAGTGGGCTTTTGACCAGAGTATTGAATATATTGCCCCTCCCGCGGTGACTTGGACTGTCACCGAGCCTGCATATATCGCGGCGGTTGAGAACGGCCCGCTGACGGCGGTGCAGTTCTGTCCGGTAGGTTCTGGCGAGCTGGGGGCAGAGTTTATGCGCCGCTGGGTTGAGTCCCTGGCGGTGACCGGTCGCCTGTCTTCTGAGTCTCTGTCTTCTGGAGACTCCGCTACTGCGGCGGGAGGTAACTAATGTCTGCACCCGCTCTTGAACTTCTGCCCGCCGTTGATATTTCTGAAGGCTACGCGGTGCGCCCGGTGGGCGGCACCCTGTCCGGTGGTGAGCAACGCCTCGACCCTGTTGAGGCGGCTCTGACCTGGGTGAAGGCTGGTGCTCGCTGGATTCACCTGGTTGACCTTGATTTGGCGTTTGGTCGTGGCACGAATACTGAGGTTCTGGCTGAGGTGGTTGCCGCTGTCCGCGCCGAGAATGCCCGGATGACCGGCTCCGCTCCGGTTCGTGTTCAGGTCAGTGGCGGTGTGCGTAATGCTGAGAGTCTGGAGCGCGCCCTGAGCCTGAATCCGGACCGCGTGAACGTGACTAGTGCGGCTCTGGCGGATTCTTCCTGGCTTGAAGGTGTTCTGGCTCATTATGCCGATTCTGATCTTCTGGCTCTTGGCCTCGATGCCCGTTATAACCCCGAGCGGGGCTGGGTGACGGTGGCTCGCGGTACCGATTGGTCGGGGCCTGATTTGGCGGAGGCGCTGGCGTGGCTGGAGAGCGCGGGTGTGCGCCGCTATATCGTCACGGATGTGAGTAAGGACGGTTCTCTGGCGGGCCCGGGTGCGGAGCTGCTGGATGAGGTGCTGGCTCAGACTGCCTGTCGGGTGGTGGCGTCCGGTGGTGTGGCGTCGCTGGCTGATCTTGTGAAGCTGCGTTCTATGGTGCCTTATGGTTTGGAGGGCGTGGTGCTTGGCAAGGCGCTGTATGTGGGTAACTTTAGTTTTGAACAGGCTCTTGAGGTCGCTGGCTCCCGCTAAAGCTACCGCTCTGCTTTAGCCCGCGTAGATTTCTTATCCGCATAGGTTTTATATATGACGAAGCCCCGTCTTCCTCAATACGAGGGATGCGGGGCTTCGTGATGGCATACACCAGATATGGCTTAGTAGGCCTGCTGGTTTAGCGCACGTCCTGGCTTAGTACACCAGTTGGTTTAGTACACCGGGCCGGTGAGCTTTTCGCCGGGGCCCTTGCCGGGCTCGTCCGGGAAGGGGGATGCTTCGCGGAAGGCGAGCTGCAGGGTGCGCAGGCCGTCGCGCAGGGGTGCTGCGTGCTGGGAGCCGATTTCGGGTGCAGCGGCGGTGACGAGGCCTGCCAGTGCGGTGATAAGCTTGCGTGCTTCGTCGAGGTCCTTGAGGTCGTCGGCGTTTTCCTCTGCTGCCAGGCCGCACTTGACGGCTGCGGCGCTCATCATGTGGATGGCTGCGGAGCTGATGATTTCGATGGCGGGTACGTCTGCGATGTCACGCAGCTGTTCGTTGACGGCTTCGACCTGCTCTTCGGTGAGTTCGGTGTGGCCGTGTACGGGGGTTTCTTCTTCCGCGGTGAAGCGGAAACTCGTGTTTTCAGTGCTCATAGTCCTAGAATCTCATATTTCGTTTGTTTCGGTAAATGCGTCCTTAAGAGTGGATGCTTCTGTGGGCTTTCTGGAGGAATCCCCGCAATTTTTATGGTGTTTTACGTCTAATTCCTTGCGCCTGTCGGGGATTCTGCGGTATGGTTGTAGGCAGTTTGCAAGTGGAGCATGCCTCCCACCCGGTTGACCGCCGCAGGCGTTTGTTTGCGAGTTTTGAGGTGAACGGGTTCGTCCGCCGCTTTCGGCGTACGCTGGTTTGTGCCTCCGCTTGTGTAACTGCGGGGGCTTTTTTAGTGCCCGCAACGGATAGTATTCACGGGGAAACCCACAGAGCACAGGAGCTAGTCATT
>ERZ773046.1807-NODE-1807-length-11538-cov-3.882609_pt1 | contig 11538 bp, 7 predicted proteins | sample MGYA00580634_ERZ773046 | MGnify/ENA primary metagenome ERZ773046 (study PRJEB29015, sample SAMEA2738127) | human oral metagenome | biome: human oral; feature: human-associated habitat; material: saliva | place: China | collected 2159 ... | reverse complement strand
CCATCTTCATTACCTTGTCGATGAAAGGCCTTTTGGAGAAGGCTGAGTCGGCGACTTTCCACGCCGAAGATGTCGGAAAAAGCGTCTGCCAATTCCTCCACACCGATTTCTCCATTGTTGATACAGTCGCAGGTGTCAAGGGCATAGAGCAGTTCCACCAAATCCACGACCTTGCCTGTCCAGCGGAACTTCTTGGCAGGAGAGGCAAGGACGGATTTCGCTGTCGGCAGCAGCCCTTTGATACGCATGTCGAGGAGTTCCAGCTCGATGGCGGCGATGTCCGAAAGTTCTATTACAAATTAGCGCACTATGCCCACAGGGGCAAGGAAAAATCTATGGGCGGACAGGCCGAACCGAGAACCCGAGGTAGCGGCTGCTGTGGTTGTACTTGTCGTGTCTATCCGAATCGAAGTTGAGGTTGCAGGCGTAGTCGTTGTACCCTATGTAGAGCGAACTCGACCTGAAGTAGCCCCAGCTACCGGCATTGTTGAGTACGGAACCTTTGCGGTAGCCGGCGGCAGGCAGGAAGATGGAGTTGCCGTTCTTTTTGCTCTTCACTTCGTAGCCTTTCACGCCGTTTTGCGTGGTCCACGTCCAGGTGCAGTGGTCTCTCAGTTCCTGAATTTCGTAAAAGCTCGGCATGCGCCAGGGCGAGCCGAGGTTGGCGATGGCGGCGTCGTCGGCCGCTTCGAGGGTGGTCTTGTTGTCGCCGATGAAGGTGCCGCCGGCGTCATACCAGATGCCCTCGGTCTGGCCGTCGGCGATAGTGTACTTGGTGATGTGCATCTCGTCGGACTGCCCCGCCTGCATCCACTTGTAGGTTGCCCAAGTGTATTCTGCTTTGGGCTCGGTCTCTCCCCAGGCGTAGTAACTGCCGTAGTCGCTCGGCTTCGATGCGCCGAGGTTGCACTTGGCCCACTTCACGCTCAGGCCGAGGTCTACGTATTCTTCCGTGGAGCCTCCGCCGCCTCCGATTTCCGTCATCGTGCCGCTGTAGTTGGCGGTGAGGGTGTGCTCCTTACCGTCTTCGCCTTTTACGCGCCCGTTCTCGAGCTTGATATTGATGGTGCCCTCGGGCGAGCCGCTGACGGTGAGTGTGCCGGTGGTGAAGACGGGGAAGTCGCTATCGTCGGGGGCGGCATAAGTCTTGATGAGGCTGGTGCCGTCGGACTTATAGTACTCTACCACCCAATACCACCCGCCGTGCTCCTTTTCCTTTTTGGTCAGGTCGATGGGGCTGCCGGTGATGTGCTGGGCTTTGTTCAATTGTATTTCCACCTTTTCCTTACCGTCGGCCGAGAGGTTGAGGTAGAGGCTGTATTGGCCATCGCCCTCGTCTTTGTACTCGGCCTTGAGGATGGGCTTCTCCTTGCCGTCTATGGTCACGGTCTGCGCCTTGAGCTCGGGCTTCGGGTCGGGTTTCGGCTCGTCGTTATCACTCGAGCAGGCGGTGAACGCCGCGCTCATCATCATCACTGTTGCTGCGAGGGCAAGCGTCCTGCCTGCCGCTTTCGCAAAGAAATTATTTCGTTTCATTATTGTTGAATGTTTTGCGATGTTGGTTGCCTTCCCGTCGCGAACGATTCGAAAGGCTTATATCACTGTTTTACATATACCGTCTGCAACCCCACGCCCTTATAGCGCATTGCCCCATACTTGCCGCCGCCCTGATAGTCCTGACAGAAGCTGTAGTCATGGGCTTCGAGCTTGCCCTTCTTGTTGCGGTAAACCACCCATGCCCGCACGGCGCGATCGGTCGGCACACTACCGTTGTAGTGAACCTTCCACGCTTCGTTGATGACCACCACGCGGAGTGCGCCCGGCATCTTCTGCCTGGCTATGCTCAGCACCTGTGCATTGAGCTGCTTGTTCATTGCGCCGGGCTTCAGATCCATTGTCGGGGGCTCGGGCGTCACCACTGCCGCATTGACTATCTCTGCGTACTCGGGCGTATTGTTGTAGCGGGTGTAAGACATCAGCTGACTGTTGAACTTGCCCTTGTTGCGTTCGTAGTCCTTGTGCTCTGTCAGTATGTGCTTGTACATCTCGTTGCCGGCAAGCATATACAGCACCTTCAGATGCGGCTCTTTCGAGGTTTCAACCATTTCATAGAAATCGTTCACTGTCTTGGCGATGAGGTTAATATCGACCGCCACGCACGCCACATCCCGCATCAGCACCTCGCGGTCGTACGGCGACACCCCGGCGGCATAGGGGAACATCAGGCCTGCCTTCGCGTCGGCCACTCCGGTATTGCCGCTTACCGCATACTCCCTCACCGCCGTTACGCGGGTGCTTTCGTAGGCAAGGAGCATGCCCAGTGCCCATACCGATGACTTGCAATTGGGGTCGGCAAAGAAGCGTGCCGCCATGGGATAGCGGAACAGTTCATCTACCTGCATGGCCAGTTTCTGTCCGTCGGCAGAAACGAGTTCCGGGTTCTTCGTTGCGTTGTAGCCCACGATGCCTAGTTTCTCATAGCCCTCATAGCCCATCGGGGCCGTGAGGAACATCTTGATCATATCGAGATAGTAGGCAAGAGGGTTAAAAAGCCGGTCTTTCCCAAGGGCGTAGAAGGCGGGATACTTGTAGTAGGGCTGCAGCGGAAAGAGCTTCGGGTCGAGGTGCTCGTAGGCGGCGTACATCTGCTTGTATGACTTCGAGTAACCGCTCGGCACGCTCTCGTTGTTGGCAAACGGCTCGTGGGCCAGTGCCTCTTTCGAGGGCTCGAAGTTCTGCTTGTAAAGACTGATGAGCTTGTTGTACTGGCCGCTCTTGCTCAGGTTGCTGCCGTTGATAAAGAAATACGTATCTACCGACTCCTCCGTGTTCCCGACTGCTTTGTCCGCCGTTTTGTCCATGCCTGTAACATTGTTAAGGGCGTCGCCTGTCTTACTCTTCACGGCATTGGCAGCCTTGTTCATCACCTTGTCTTTGGTCTCTTCGGCCTTTTCCTTTACTTTCTCTTTCACGGCGTTTTTGGCTTTCTTCAGAATGTTGCCAAACTGCGCGCGGGCAGGTGTGGCCAAGGTAAGGGCCAGCACCATAACGGCTGATAATGCGATGATTCGATTTGTTTTTACCATATAATAAGATGCCCCCCTGCTGAATCTCCTTTCGGAGCAACGCCGTGTCGAGGGCCTGGGCGTTTGCAGCTATGTATAGTTTTCTTAGAGTTAGTCTTCTTATCTCCCCCTCCCGCCGCTGCGGACGGGAGGAAGAGGGTTTAATCGTCAGTTTATTGTGTCATGCCTGTGGGGGCGAGGCAAGCTTATGGATGGACGGGGCGAATCTGGAACCCATAGCAGCGGTCGTCGAAGCCCCAGTTTGGGTTGTTCGAATCGAAGAAGAGGTCGCGGGCGTTGACGCCGCCTGGCACATTGCTGAGCGAATTCGACCAGTAGTAGCCCTTTTTGCGGATATATTGGGATTTGGAACCTTTGCGGTAGCCGGCGGCAGGCAGGAAGATGACGTTGCCGTTCGTGCCTTTCACCTCGTAGCCTTCTACGCCGTCCTTCTTCGTCCATTTCCAGGTGCATCCGCCGATCAGTTCATTGATTTCGTCCAAGGTCGGCATACGCCATGGCGAGCCGAGCTTGGCGGTGGCGACATCATCTTCCGGATCGAGGACGGTCTTGCCGTCTGTATTATACTTGGTAAAGTTGTTTTCCTTTCCCCACTTGTAGGTATCCCAGGAGTAGCCGGCCTTAACCATTGTTTCGCCCCAGGCGTAGTAGTGGCCGTAGTCGCTCGGCTTCGATGCACCGAGGTTGCAGGTTGCCCATTTCACGCTCAGGCCGAGGTCTACATATTCCATCGTGGGCTGCGGTGTCGGGGGTGTTACCCCTCCGCCGCCGTTGCCAATCTTCTCCTTCAGTTCCTCAAGCTTCTGGATAATCTGCGCGAGGGCTGCGGCTGTATCGGCGTTGCCACTGTTCACGGCAGCGATGAGGCTGTTGATGACGGCTGTCGTGTTGTTGATCGCCGTAACGATGTCGGCCTGCCCCGTGCCGAGCGCCTCGATTTGCGCCTTCATCGCATTGAGGGCGGCAACCACGGCGTCGAACTTGTCGCTGTAGTTCGGCATGGCCTTGATGGCAGCTTCGATGGCGGCGAGCTTCTCGCCGTAGTCGGGCAGGTTCTCGATGGCCGTCTGGATGGCTGCAAGCTGCGAGCTGTAGTCGGGCAGCGCCTTGATGGCGGCTTCGATGAGGGCGAGCTTTGCCTCGAGCGAGAGGGTCTGCGCCTTGATGGCCGCCTCGATGAGGGCGAGCTTGCTCTGGAGCGTGGTGTTCACATTGTTGATGGCCTCGGCGATGGCTGCTATCTTCTCCTGCATATCGCCTTGCAGGTTTTCGATGGCGGTGGTGAGCTTGCCTGCCATCTCCTCCTGCCTGAGGGTCTGGTTCTTGATGGCGGTCTCCAAGAGGGTGAGCTTGCTCTCGAGAGTGAGGGTCTGCGCCTTCATCGCTGCCTCGATGGCTGTGAGCTTGGTCTCGAGCGTGGCATTCACGGAGTTGAGTACGTCAATGATGGCCTGCAGCTTGGTCTGCTGGTCGGCGTTCATCTTGTCGATGGCCTCGGTGAGCTTCTTTATTGCTTCCTCGTTTTTCAGGAAGCCGTTGTTGATGGCCTCCACCACCTTGGTGAAGTCGTTGATGACCGATACGTTCATCGTGTAATTGATCTCGGGTGCGTCCTCCTGACACGAGGTGAAGAACGCGGGTGCTGCCAACAGCATGGCGATGGCAAGCAGAATGGATTTGATTCGTTTCATCTTACTATGATTTTAATGGGTTGTTTACTTTGTTGTTGCTTGCTTTTCCACCTTTATGGTTACCCTGCGCCCTTCGGCGGCAGGCTTGCCGTTGCGCTCACCGATGGCTGTCTGCGGGTGCAGGTCGGCCCTGTCGAAGCCCTCCCTTGCGAGTGCCTCTGCCACACGGGCCAGGCGACGCTCGGAGAGCTGCTGGTTGTAGCCGTCCGCACCCGGCGTACTGGCCTCGGCCACGAGGGTGAGCCTATGGCCGCGCACGCTACGGGCAAAGGCCTTGAGGTGTTCGGCCTCCTCACGGCTCATGTAGGAGCTGTTGTGGGCAAACTGCACGAAGTGCGAGGGCTGCACCGTGGCGGGAGACTCTGCCTGTCTCTCTTCACAGTCGGTCAGGCGGCGTTGCAGTTCGGCCTGCTGCTGCTCTGCCCGCTGGCGGTCTGCCGCTTCGCGTTCGGCACGTGCCTTTTCCGTTGCCACGTCCCGTTGCAGGGCGTTCATGCGATCGTTGAGCGCGGAGAGTTCGCCCTCGTAGTAGGCTCGCTGCACCTTGGCACGGCTCGCCACGAAGTTGTAGCGTACGGTGGCAAGGGCGAAGATGAGGTTCTTCGGGGCGATGTCCTTGCGGTTCATCAGCCAGTCCGCCTCGCCTTTCAGTCCGACGGTGAAGCGGCGGCTCACGTCGGCCTCGATGTGGAGCGAGGCGGGAACGTAGAGCGTGTTGAACTTCTCGTGGCGGTTCGTCGTGCGCACGTTGCCCGTGACGGTTATCTCCGAGTCGTTGCCGATGGTCGTACCGTCGCCGATGGGCGCGGTCTGTCCGCCCTGCGTCTGCGTGTTGCTGATGTAGATGCCGTACTCGTTGCCCTTGGCAAAGGTGTAGCCTACGCCCGTGCCCACCCAGATGTTCAGCCACTGCGCGCGGCGGCGGAGCCACAGCTCCATCAGGTTGAAGCCTGCGCCCAGCTTGGCGTTGTGGTAGTTCATCAGGTAGTTGCCATACACCTTGACGGGCATCGTCTTGGTGTCGAGCGTGGAGAAGCGCTGCTCACGGCGGTAGTGCGACCAGAGATACTCGGCACCCACACGCACCCAGGGGCGGATGGTGAAGTCGATGCCGCCGCCCACGGCGGGCGACTGTTTGTAACTGCGTTTGGCATCGAGGTTCTGATACCACACGTCGCTTGCCCACGACAGTCCGCCCTGGGCGTAGACGCTCCAGATGCGGGTGCGCAGCTCGCTGTTTTGGTCTCGCGGCGGCTGTGTTCCGCCCCCGTCTGTGGCCTGCGCCTGCGCGCCGACGGCTACGGTTGCGGAGAACAGGACGCAGAGACCCACTCGTGCCCATCGGCCGCTGAGCGGCGGGATGAGCGGTTTCGTCCGTCTTTTGTTCATACTTGCTTGAATTAAATTAAAAGGATGGATGATATATATTGTCTTGCCTTGCATACCCTATTATAATAGGCTGCTTGTAAAGATACCCATGAGCCGTTGCCAGAAGGTTCGGCGGGGTGGCTTGCGGTCGGGAGGCTCTCGCCCCGTGCCCTCGGGCGGGGGATTCTCGGGATGAGGGGTGCCCTCGGTTTTCACTCCGCGGCGCTCGAACTCAAAGTCGATCATTTGGCGGACGGTATCGAGCAGCTGCATACGGTCTTCCGAGAACCGTTGTGCCTCGTCGGATTTCCGCCGTCGTTCTTCCGATTGTATTTTTCTTTCTGTTTGGTTCATAGCTCATCTGTTTTCCTGTTGCGAAATTAAAGATAAAACGATGGGAGGGGACTATGCTAATCGGACAAAAAACTATGCTGATCGGACATTCTGCACCTGCCCCAATTATTCTAATCGGACATTTCAGGCTTGTAACTCGCTGATAATCATAAGAAACCCATGAATAGTTTTACTTCTTTTAAGAGATGGGTACTTTGGGGCTCAGAGACAGGTCTTTTCGCATTTTATGATTGATTTAGGAGCAGAAGACAATGAGCCGATAAAAGAAATATTTGACGAATTATGGAAGTTTTCTCGGTATCGTATTGCTGATTATGGAACTTTTCGCTATCTTTGCAGGCAGTTAAAACATCATGATGACATGGATGCAAGAAGACTGATGACCGTCTTTTCCGACCAAAAGGAAGAATTGCTGTCACACGACCTGTCGCTGTTGTGCGACAGGATGGAGGAAGGGCAGCTCTCGCCGTCGAGCAACCTTGCCCAGATTGTGATAGGTGTGCGGAGAAGCGGAAAATCCACTCTGTGCGAGAAGTTCATACGGCAGCAGGGAGTGGAATTTGCCTACGCCAACTTCGACGACGACCGACTGACAGGGCTGGAAACCGCCGATTTCGACCGCGTGCTCGACGCCTTGTATCAGATATACGGCGATTTCAAGTATCTCTTCCTCGACGAGGTGCAGAACATCAAGGGCTGGCAGCTGTTTGTCAATCGGCTGCTTCGCCAGAAAGTGCACCTGTTCGTCACGGGATCCAACTCCAAGTTGCTGAGCAGCGAACTGACCACCCACCTGACGGGACGGCACAACAAGGTGGAGCTCTATCCGTTCTCCTTTGCCGAATATGCCACGATGCACGGCGTGGAGCTTCGATCCCTCTCTACCAAGTTTAAGGCCTTGCGCAAAAAAGCCCTGCATGAATACCTGACGGACGGCGGTTTTCCCGAACTGCTGAACGAGCAGAACAAACGGGGATACATAGAGGCGCTGCTCAATTCCATCATCAAGAACGACATTGCCCGGCGATTCCGCCTGCGGCATGTGGAGGTGCTCCGGCGGATGGCAACCTACCTTGCCGACAATTTCTGTCAGGAGTTCGTGGCTACGGATCTTGCTCAGATGTTCGGCGTATCGAACCATACCATAGAAAACTACTATTCCTATCTGAAGGAAGCATTCCTGCTGCTGGGCGTTCCCAAGTTCTCCTACAAAAGCCGGGAACGCGTACGGAACGAAAAAGTGTATGTCGTGGACGTGGCCTTCGTGTCGGAGCGCAGCGGTACTTTCTCCACCGAGAACACGGGCTGGCGACTGGAGAATGTGGTTTATGTGGAACTGCTCCGCCGCTACCGCCCTGAATATGCCGACGTGTTCTACTACCGTGACAAGCAATGGGAGGTGGACTTCGTCATCGCCAAGGGCGGCAAGGTGGAACAACTGGTGCAGGTGTCCTACGACATCAGCGCGGAGAAAACTCTGAACCGTGAGATCAACGCCCTGCTGAAAGCCGCCACGAAATTCCACTGCGAGAACCTGCTGCTCATCAACTTCGATGAAGACCGTGAGGTGGAGAAGAACGGACATTCCATCCGTATGGTTCCTGCCGCCGAATGGTTGACCCGACAATAAACACACTCATGAATAAATATAAAATGTTACACTTATGCAGCACCACAAACGCAGTCTTAAAGCCTCCTTGCAACCTCTCAATGAGCCTTTTAGTGAAACGGGGGAGGGTAAAAACCTCCGTTTGATTTTAAGTGCGTTAGCGGCGCTTATTTCAATCTGTTTCCTGCTCGTTTCGTGCGGGAGGAAGCCTGTGTCATTCACCCCTGACGAACGAAAGGTGGCGGACAGCATCGTGCGCTCCACCCACGGCATCGATTCACTCGCCTCGCTGCAAAAGCGGTTGGAAAGCGAGGGCGACAGGCTCGGCAGCATCATCGCCCTGCGGGAATGGGGCAAGGCATTGCGCAACGAGAGCCGCTTCGAGGAAGCCCTGAACGTACACAGCAAGGGACAGCAGCAGGCGGAAGCCATCGGCGATACGCTTGAGTGGGTGCAGGCGCTGAACAACATCGGCACCGACTACCGGCGGATGGGCGTGCTCGACGTGGCGCAGGAATACCATTACCGGGCATGGACACTCAGCGAGGAATGCACCGACACCTCGTTCACCGCCAGGAAAAACCGGGCCATATCGCTCAACGGACTGGGCAACATCTACATGACACTGGGCAACTACGAGCGTGCCGACAGTGCGTTGCGCCTTGCATTGAAAGTCGAGCAGCAATTACATAGCGCATTGGGACAGGCTATCAACTACGCCAACCTCGGCTCCATCTTCGAGCATCACGGAGAGAGAGACTCGGCGTGGGTGTATTACCGCAAATCTATGGCGCGAAACCAAGAGGCGGGCAGCACACTCGGCATATCGCTCTGCCACACTTACTTCGGCTCTCTCTACAAGGAGTCACGGCAATACGACAAGGCAACCGAGGAATACGAAACCGCCTACCGGCTGATGAAAGCCTCGAAGGACGAATGGCATGCCCTGAACTCGCTCATTGCCCTTGCGGACATCTATCACACCACCGGCAACGACGCAAAGGAGATGGAATATCTCGGCAAGGCAAAAATGATAGCCGAACGCATCAAGTCGCCGGAGCATCTGACGGAAATCCATACCTTATATTACAAGCACTATAAACGGACGGGCGACTACCGTACGGCCTTGTCCTCCTACGAGCAGGCTACCGTCCTGCAAGACAGTGTGCTGAACATGGAAAAGGTGAACCGCATACAGAACACGAGCCTGAACATCGAGCGCAGCCGGCAGGCGAGGGAAATGGGCGAGGCACGGCACAAGCTGGAACAGGAACGGACGACACGCTATGTCGGCTTTGCCATTCTGGGAGGTGTGTTGCTCATCTTGTCAGGAGTACTGGCAATCGTTCTTTATACCAACCGATTGCGCCGTCGCAGCCATCTGGCGTTGAAAAGACTGTCAGCCTTGCGCGAGAACTTCTTCACCAACATCACCCACGAGTTCCGTACGCCGCTCACCGTGATACTCGGGCTGAGCCACAACTTGCAAGAGAACGACACCGAAGAGGTGCGGGAGAACGCACGCACCATCGAGCGGCAAGGCAAGGGTCTGCTCACGCTCATCAACCAGCTTCTGGACATCTCGAAAATCAAGTCTTCCGTGGGCAATCCCGATTGGCACAACGGCAATATCACGGTGCTTCTCACCATGATTATCGAGGCCTACCGCGACTATGCCCGCAGCCGCAACATAGACCTGTACTTCTTTGTTAAGGAGGTGGTGGAGATGGACTTTGTGCCCGACTATGTGAGCAAAGTAATGAACAACCTGATCTCGAATGCCTTCAAGTTTACGCCCGAATACGGAAAGGTAAGTGTGTCGGTATGGCGTGAAGGCAACCGCCTGCTCTTGGATGTATCCGATACGGGAGAGGGTATGGACAGGGAGACGCTTTCCCATATCTTCGAGCCTTTCTATCAAGCAGAGACTGAGGTGCGAAACATCGGTACGGGCGTGGGGTTGGCACTCGTCAAGCAGATTATAGATGCAGTAGAAGGCTCCATCACGGTAGAGAGCACAGTGGGAAAAGGCACCACATTCCATATCCATGTGCCGATTCACAATGACAGCAAGCGAAAGGTGGCCCATGAAATGATTGACAGCACCCCGCTCCTGCCCGAAAACGAGGCAACGCCTGCCGACAGTGAGAGTGAGGACAGCCGGTGCCGTCTGCTTGTCATTGAGGATAATCGCGACATTGCCGCCTATATCGGTTCGCTCTTTGCCGACCGCTATGACGTTTCCTATGCTTCCAACGGTAAGGAAGGAATGGAGATGGCGCTCGACCTGATGCCCGACCTCATCATCACCGACCTGATGATGCCCGGCATGGACGGTCTGGAAGTGTGCCGGCAAGTACGGGGAAACGAAATCATCAACCATATCCCTATCATCGTCGTTACGGCGAAGATCACGGAGGAAGAACGTATCAGGGGACTGGAGGCAGGGGCTGACGCCTATATTGTCAAGCCGTTCAACGCCGACGAGCTGCGCACAAGGGTGGAGAAGCTGCTCGACCGTCATCGCCTTCTGCGTGACAAGTTCAGCAATAGTACTGATACGGACAAGGAGCAGAAACTCACGGATGCAGAGCGACGCTTCCTTGCCAAGGCGGTGGATTTCATCTATCAGCTCTTGGAAAAACGGCACTTGGAGGTGAACACGCTGGCAGAGAAACTCTGCATGAGCCCACGACAGCTGCACCGTAAACTCGTTGCCATTACAGGCGACTCCCCCGCCTCATACATGCTGAAGATAAAGATGCAGAAGGCACGAAACCTGCTGGAAACCAAACCCGGACTTACGATTGAGGACATCGCCGATCGTTGCGGTTTCGAGCATACGCCCAATTTCTATAGTGCTTTCAGGAAGATGTACGGCGTCACGCCTATGGATTATCGCAGGGGAATCGGCATTTGAGCCCACATAAGTCGTAGATAACAGCATTTGACATTAATGTGAGTTCGACGAATTTATCGGTTGTTTCATCTTGTGCGAAACCGCTTTCATACCCCATAAACAGGGTGTGCTTATACCCCACTCGTGGGGTACTTCAAGGGGGCACGAGTGGGGTATCATCGCACCCCACTCGTGGTATGCATTTATAGACCACTCGTGTGGTACAGTATCACCCCTTTCACAAACAATTACAATTCGTGTTACATTAAATACGATCTCCTACCGAACGGACATGTTCACACACATGTCCCATTCGGTATTTTCTTTTTTCAATAGTCCGTTAAAATTTCGCAGTTTATGAAGTTCTCACCCAAAAGCCAACAGAAATTGTGGCAGAAAGAAAACATGATAAGTCTCTGAAAAAGAGTAGATTAAATAACAATATATAACATAATAAAATCGGCTATCTCATTGATTTTCAGTAACTTTATAGATGTAAAAAGACAATAAAGTTTATGCTGATAACCAACT
>ERZ773046.1800-NODE-1800-length-11566-cov-5.058118_pt1 | contig 11566 bp, 11 predicted proteins | sample MGYA00580634_ERZ773046 | MGnify/ENA primary metagenome ERZ773046 (study PRJEB29015, sample SAMEA2738127) | human oral metagenome | biome: human oral; feature: human-associated habitat; material: saliva | place: China | collected 2159 ... | reverse complement strand
GAAGTTTCTGCTCAGGTGCATGAAGTGTTTCGTACTTATACGGACCTTATCGAACCACTCTCAATTGACGAAGCTTATTTAGATGTCACGGATAATAAAAAGGGGATGACGTCTGCGACCATGATTGCACATGCGATTCAAAAGGATGTCTATGATAAGGTCGGATTAACTTGTTCCGTTGGCGTGTCCTTTAATAAGTTTCTCGCGAAAATGGCATCAGGTTATCATAAGCCTTCAGGAGTGACCGTCATTACACCAGAAAATGCTAAAGAGTTTATTCGCACAATTCCGATTGAAGATTTCTATGGAGTAGGAAAAGTGAGCGCAGATAAATTGAAACAAGCGGGCATTCTAACGGGAGAAGATCTCTTCCCATTATCTAAGGAAGAGCTGGAGAAGAAGTTTGGCAATCTTGGCCCGCGATTATACTTGCAAGTGCGAGGGGAGTCTAACGACCAACTGACGCTTCACCGGGAACGTAAATCAATTGGAACCGAACGGACATTAATAAAGGATACAACAAATCATGGTATTTTAACTGGATACTTGGAGGAGTTTGCAGAAGAATTAGAACGAATGTTGAAGAAAAGAAGTCTGGCTTGTAGAACCGTCACGCTGAAGTTGAGAGATTTGGAATTTAATACAATGACAAAGAGTGTTACAATGCGTGATTATTTGAATAAGCAAGAAGAAATCTATTCGATTGCACTGCAATTGTTTGAGGAAATGATGGAAGAACGCCCGATAAGACTGATAGGACTGACCATTTCGCATCTAGAAAATACAAATAGACTCTATAAACAATTAAAACTGTTTTAAAAAAATAGTACAGTTTTCATTAACTGACTAGTACAGTTTCATTGTGAAAATTAAGAATTCATTTACTGAAAAAATGTGAAAACAGACAATTGATTGAACAAATAAGAATAAAAGAAGACTTTATTTAGCGTAAGATAGTGGTAGTTTTTTCACAAAGTTTACAAAAACGCTCTATAAAGTCTTCTTTACTTGCATATTTCACAAAAGTTTGTTAAATTATTATACGATAGCAGAGGGAATAGTACAGTTTTAACTACCTGTTTTGTCTGTTAAGCACAATTTCTTATAGAAAAGGGGAAAAAAGAAGTATGGCAACGAAGAAAAAATTCAATCTCGATGCACTTTTCACACCAAATAACACGAACTTCGAAATGGTTCAAGTGTTAGACGCAGAAGGAAAAGTTGTAAATCCTGACTTAGTACCAGATTTGTCTGATGACGAATTAGTTCAATTAATGACTGACATGGTATGGTCACGTATCTTACACGAACGTTCAACTGCATTAAACCGTCAAGGACGTTTAGGTTTCTACGCTCCAACAGCTGGACAAGAAGCTTCACAATTAGCTTCAATCAAAGCTATTGAGAAAGACGACGTTCTTTTACCAGGTTACCGTGATGTACCACAATTAGTAAAACACGGTTTACCATTATCACAAGCATTCTTATGGTCTCGTGGACATGTTGCAGGTAACATGTACCCAGAATCATTAAAAGCTTTACCACCACAAATCATCATTGGTGCACAATATGTTCAAGCAGCCGGTGTTGCTTTAGGTCTTAAAAAACGTGGTAAGAAAAATGTTGCAGTGACTTATACTGGTGATGGAGGATCTTCACAAGGGGACTTCTATGAAGGAATTAACTACGCTGGTGCATATAAAGCTCCTGCAGTATTCTTTATTCAAAACAACGGTTGGGCAATTTCAACTCCTCGTGAGTTACAAACAGCTGCTCCAACATTAGCTCAAAAAGCAGTTGCTGCTGGTATCCCTGGTATCCAAGTAGATGGTATGGACCCATTAGCAGTTTACGCTGTAACTAAAAAAGCTCGTGAATACGCAGTTGCTGGAAACGGTCCTGTGTTAATCGAAACAATCTGCTTCCGTTATGGTCCTCATACATTATCAGGTGACGACCCAACTCGTTACCAACCAGAAGGAATTCAAGATGAATGGGCTAAGAAAGATCCATTAATTCGTTTCCGTAACTACCTAACAGCTAAAGGCTTATGGTCAGAAGAAAAAGAAAACGAAGTAATCGAAGCAACTAAAGAAGAAATCAAAGAAGCGATTAAAGAGGCTGACAAACAACCTAAACAAAAAGTTTCATTCTTCTTAGAAACAATGTTTGAAGAACCAACAAACGTTATTAAAGAACAAATCGAACACTTTAAAGCAAAGGAGAATAAATAATTATGGCACAAATGACAATGATTCAAGCCATCACTGATGCATTGGCTGTTGAATTAAAACGTGATGAAAATGTCCTAATTTTCGGGGAAGACGTTGGTAAAAACGGTGGGGTTTTCCGTGCGACTCAAGGGCTTCAAGATGAATTCGGTGAAGACCGCGTGTTCAACACTCCTTTAGCAGAATCTGGTATCGGTGGTTTAGCAATCGGTTTAGCATTAGAAGGTTACCGTCCAGTTCCTGAAATCCAATTCTTCGGATTCGTATTCGAAGTAATGGATAGCGTGGTAGCTCAAGCAGCTCGTACACGTTACCGTATGGGTGGAACTCGTCAAATGCCTATCGTATTCCGTTCACCAATGGGTGGAGGGGTACATACTCCAGAATTACACTCAGATAACTTAGAAGGTTTAGTAGCTCAATCACCAGGTTTGAAAGTGGTTATCCCATCAAACCCATACGATGCAAAAGGGTTATTAATCTCAGCTATTCGTGACAACGACCCAGTTGTTTACTTAGAACACATGAAACTATACCGTTCATTCCGTGAAGAAGTTCCAGAAGGAGAATACACAGTTCCTCTAGGAGTAGCTGCAGTAACTCGTGAAGGTAAAGACGTTTCTGTAATTACTTACGGTGCAATGGTTCGTGAAGCAGTTAAAGCTGCTGAGAACTTAGAAAAAGAAGGAATCTCAGTAGAAGTTATCGACTTACGTACTGTTTCTCCATTAGACTTAGACACAATCTTAGCATCAGTTGAAAAAACTGGTCGCGTAGTTGTTGTTCAAGAAGCACAACGTCAAGCTGGTATCGGCGCAATGGTTATGTCTGAAATTGCTGAACGCGCAATCTTAAACTTAGAAGCTCCAATCGGACGTGTTGCAGCTCCAGATACAATCTTCCCATTTGGTCAAGCAGAAAACGACTGGTTACCAAATGCTAGCGATATTGAAGCTAAAGTTCGCGAAACAGTGAACTTCTAATTCAACAAATTTCATTCTAAAGAGCCTCTCACTTGAGTGTGCTCTTTAGAGTTTTATAAAAATAAGAAGGGATGTACAAGCATGGCTTTCCAATTTAAAATGCCTGATATCGGTGAAGGTATCGCAGAAGGCGAAATCGTAAAAATCGACATTAAAGTCGGAGATACAATTCAAGAAGATGATATTTTATTCGAAGTACAAAACGACAAATCTGTAGAAGAAATTCCTTCTCCAGTAAGTGGTAAAGTATTAGAAGTTAAAGTTCAAGAAGGTACAGTAGCTCGCGTAGGCGACGTCATCGTAGTTATCGACGATGGTTCAGGCCCAGCAGAAGCATCTGCACCAGCAGCGGCTCCAGCGGCTTCCCCTGCACCAGCAGCATCAAGCACTTTCCAATTCAAATTACCTGACATCGGTGAAGGAATTGCAGAAGGTGAAATCGTTAAAATCGACATCAAAGTAGGCGACAAGATTGCTGAAGATGACATTTTATTCGAAGTACAAAACGACAAATCAGTAGAATCTATTCCTTCTCCAGTAGCTGGAACTGTTACAGCAGTTTTAGTTTCTGAAGGAACAGTAGCTCACGTTGGTGATGTAATCGTTGAAATCGCAACAGAAGGCGGTTCTCACGCACCAGCAGCAGCAGCTCCAGCAGCATCTGCAGCACCAGCAGCAGCTCCAGCGGCACCTGCAGCTCCAACAGGAGTTCCTGCAGCAAGCAACCCTGGTAAATTAGTATTAGCAATGCCTTCAGTTCGTCAATATGCACGTGAAAAAGGCGTTGACATTACAGCAGTAGTTCCAACTGGTAAAGGCGGACGCATCACTCGTGAAGACATCGATAACTTCGGTGGCGCACCAGTAGCAGCTCCAGCAGCTCCAGCGGCAGTAGAAGCACCAGCAGCATCTGCACCAGCAGCACCAGCTCAAGCATCTGCACCAGCAGCGGCTCCAGCTCCAGCTAAACCATTCGTTGGATCAGCTGAACGTGAAGAACGCGTTAAATTAACTCCAATGCGTAAAGCAATCTCTAAAGCAATGGTTAACAGCAAACACACTGCACCACACGTTACTTTACATGATCAAGTTGAAGTTTCTAAACTTTGGGATCACCGTAAGAAATTCAAAGATGTTGCAGCTGCACAAGGTACTAAATTAACATTCTTACCTTACGTTGTTAAAGCTTTAGCAGTAGCAATGAAGAAATTCCCAGTATTGAATGCTTCTATCGACGATGCATCTCAAGAAATTGTTTACAAAAACTACATCAACATCGGTATCGCTACAGATACAGATTTAGGTTTATTCGTTCCAAATATCAAAGATGCGAACACTAAGAGCATGTTTGGTATCGCAGATGAAATTAACGCATTAGCTGCAAAAGCTCATGAAGGTAAATTAACAGCTGCAGAAATGGGACAAGGAACAATTACAATCTCTAACATCGGTTCAGTAGGTGGCGGTTGGTTCACTCCAGTTATCAACTACCCTGAAGTTGCGATTTTAGGTGTTGGTACAATCGTTCGCGAACCAGTTATCAACGAAAACGATGAAATCGTAATCGGACGTAACATGAAATTATCATTAAGCTTTGACCACCGTATCGTGGATGGAGCAACTGCTCAAAAAGCTATGAACGAATTGAAACGTCTATTGAACGATCCAGAATTATTATTAATGGAAGCTTAATTCATTAAATTGTTAGGAACGGCGTAGACATGGGTTTACGTCGGTTCCTTATTTGAAAACTTTTAAGAGGTGAAAAAAATGGTAGTAGGCGATTTCGCTATTGAACTAGATACAGTCGTAATCGGTGCCGGCCCTGGTGGATATGTTGCAGCTATTCGTGCAGCTCAAGAAGGTCAAAAAGTTGCGATTATCGAGAAAGAATATTTTGGTGGTGTCTGCTTAAACGTTGGATGTATTCCATCTAAAGCGTTAATTTCAGCTGGACATCATTACCAAGAAGCACAACACTCAGAAGTATTTGGTGTGACTGCTAAAGAAGTTGTTTTAGACTTCGCTAAAACTCAAGAATGGAAAGATAACCAAGTTGTTAAGAAATTAACTGCTGGTGTTGAGTACTTATTAAAGAAAAACAAAGTTGAAATCATTCGTGGAGAAGCTTTCTTAGTAGACGAACACACTTTACGTGTTGTTACTGAAGACAGCGCTCAAACTTATTCTTTCAACCATGCTATCGTAGCTACAGGTAGCCGTCCAATCGAAATCAAAGGTTTCAAATTTGGCGGACGCGTTATCGATTCAACTGGTGGTTTAGCACTTAAAGAAGTTCCTAAAAAATTAGTTGTTATCGGTGGTGGGGTTATCGGTTCAGAACTTGGTTCAGCATACGCTAACTTAGGTTCAGAAGTGACAATCCTTGAAGGTGCTCCAAGCATCCTTTCAATGTTTGATAAAGACATGGTTAAACTTGTTGAAGATAACATGGCTAAAAAAGGTGTTACTATCGTAACTAACGCAATGGCTAAAGAAGCTGTTGACAATGGTGATAGCGTAACTGTTAAGTATACAGTAGACGGCAAAGAAGAAGCTGTTGAAGCTGACTACGTAATGGTTGCTGTAGGTCGCCGCCCTAACACAGACGAAATTGGTTTAGACGTTGCTGGTGTTGAAATGACTGACCGTGGTTTAGTTAAAGTTGACAACCAAGGACGTACAAACGTTAAATCAATCTTCGCAATCGGTGATATCGTTCCTGGAGCAGCTCTTGCTCACAAAGCAAGCTACGAAGGAAAAATCGCTGCAGAAGCAATCTCAGGTAAAGCAGTGGCTGTTGACTACCGTGCAATGCCATCTGTTGCCTTTACTGATCCAGAATTAGCTTCAGTTGGTTACACTCAACAACAAGCTAAAGATGCTGGTTTACAAGTAAAAGCTTCTAAATTCCCATTATCAGGAAATGGTCGTGCATTATCATTGAACGCTACTGAAGGTTTCGTTCGTTTAATCACTACTAAAGAAGATAACGTAATCGTTGGTGCACAAGTTGCCGGCGTGAACGCTTCAGACATTATTGCTGAATTAGGTTTAGCAGTTGAAGCTGGAATGAATGCAGAAGATATCGCATTAACAATCCACTCACATCCATCATTATCAGAAGTAGTTATGGATACTGCTGAATTAGCATTAGGTATGCCAATTCACGTATAATTCTATTGAAGTTTATAGAGGACTCGAGTTTTCGAGTCCTTTTTTGTTGATGTTAAAGTGAATTTGATGTAGTTTCCGTTTTAAATCCGAACAATTATCTGAATGAACTTTGAAATATTTGTGGTTTTCTCCTGGATAGCTTGATTGGAGTAGGGGTTATCGCGTATAATGAAGCGTATAAGACCGAATGAAGGAAAAGCTTCATCAACCTCCATTCATCGAACCTTTTTGTAAACGAAGGGGGATGTTTCATGTCAGAAGAGAAGAATTTTAAAGATTCCTACGTACTCTGTATCGGCGGAATGAACGTGGATAAGAAAGTCCAATTGCTCGAAAATCTCGTGCTTGAGACGAGTAATCCAGTGGTCTCGTCGCTGAGTGCCGGTGGTGTTTCCAGAAACATTGCCGAAAATCTTGGTCGTCTGGGGCTGCCCGTTAAGATGTTATCGGTAGCAGGCAATGACGAAAGTTTTACTTGGCTTGAAAAGGAGACTGAAGGCATTATCGATTTTTCACTTGTAGACCGATTAAAAGGAAAAACAACGTCAAACTATACAGCGATTTTGGATCTTCAAGGAGATATGTGTCTGGCTTTAGCCGATATGTCCATTTGTGAGGAAATGACGCCTGACTGGCTTATTTCGCACGATGAAGCGGTGAAACAAGCATCTCTAGTGATTGCAGATCTAAATCTTCCGCAAGAAACATTACAAGCGCTCATACAGCTAACTGGTCTTGAAAAGATTCCACTGGCCATTATCCCAGTGAGTGGACCGAAGATGAAACGAATCCCAGACGATTTACAAGGAGTGACTTGGATTGTCGTCAATGCGGATGAGTCCCAAACGAGGTACGGAGAACACACGCTAGCTGAATTAGCTGCTTTATGGCAAAAAGATGGCGTAGAAAACATTGTGATTACTAAAGGGACTAAATGTGGTGTCTTTGCAGATGCTACAGGAGTCGTAAAAACTTTTACCCCCATAAAAGCAGAGCATGTCTGTGACGTGACAGGAGCAGGAGATTCATTTTCTTCTGGAGTGCTTTACGGAACTCTTAAAGGAGCAAGCTTGGAAGAGTCGATTGGATACGGATTAACGAATTCGTACTATACAGTCCAAGCTATTGAAACCGTTCGAAAAGACTTAAACGCTAAGTCATTTGAAAAAGAATATCAACAATTAAAGGAAAGAGGTTTATCATGAATCCATTATTATCAATCAGCAAGGAAGTACAACACGCATTAGACAACAACCTACCAGTCGTGGCGTTGGAATCAACAATCATTTCACACGGGATGCCATATCCACAAAACGTTGAAATGGCTAAAACGGTAGAACAAATTATCCGCGACAATGGTGCTGTTCCAGCAACTATCGCTATCATGGATGGAAAATACAAAATTGGTTTAGAAGAAGCTGACTTAGAACGTCTTGCGAAAGAAAAACCAGTTGCAAAAGTATCTCGCCGTGACTTAGCAGAAGTGTTTGCTAAAGGTGTTTTAGGAGCAACTACTGTAGCGACAACAATGATTGGTGCGCACTTAGCTGGAATTAAAGTATTCGTAACTGGCGGTATCGGTGGGGTTCACCGTGGCGTTGAAGAAACAATGGATATCTCAGCAGACTTAGATGAATTAGGACAAACTCCAGTAACAGTTGTCTGCGCTGGTGCAAAAGCGATTCTTGATTTACCACGTACTCTTGAATATTTAGAAACAAAAGGAGTGCCAGTAGTTGGCTATCAAACAGACTACCTACCAGCATTCTACACTCGTACTTCCGAGTATAAATTAAACAGCCGTGTAGACTCAGCAAAAGAAGTAGCGGAAATGATTCGTTACTCTGAATTATTGAACCTTAAAGGCGGTATCTTAGTTACAAACCCAATTCCTGCAGAATATGAAATTCCACACGAAAAAATCGATGCCATTATCGATCAAGCAGTTCGTGAAGCAGATGAAAAAGGCGTTCATGGTAAAGATAGCACACCATTCTTATTAGCGAAAATCGTTGAGTTAACAGGCGGGGAAAGCTTGAAGACAAATATTCAGCTTGTTTACAATAACGCGAAACTTGGTGCGCAAATCGCAAAAGAATACCAAGAAGGAAAATAATCAAAGGCAAATGCTTAATGGATTACGACGAATCCTTGCGGATTTGTTTGTAGTTGCTGTGACAAGGCACCGGTTCGAGCCGATGTCTCTCACCTTCAAAGCCTCAAAGAGGGCGTATGGATTCAAAATCCTACGCCCTCTTAGCACAGTGGTTGAATGGAATGAGTTTCGCTGTAAACAGCTATCTCATTCCTATTCAACTTTGTGGGGGAAAGAAAACGAAATGCCATAGATACAATGTATCTATGGCATTTCTGTCTTTCTCCCTCGTTTTAATGCTATTCCCGTTATTGCTAATATAGAATCCGTGGATACGACGTAATCCATAATTGAATGATTTTCTTTTGGGATTTGTGCCCAAGGGAAAGGGACTGGTGCTTCTCGAGTTAGAGAGTGCAGCGACTTAGTTTAGAAGAGTGCTTTAAACAAATTAAAATGAAAAGCAGTAATTAAATTTGAGCTCTCGTCTCTAATTTTCGAGGAATCAACCTATATAGTAAACTCTGGAAGAGTTGTGTTCATTCATATAAAGCACCAAGAAGATGATGACGGAGAATCTGGCGGATTCATTGTCGTAGTAATGGGAAAGTGCATTAAATGCGAATTAGCAGGAGTTAGGAGTTTTTCTTACTCCTGCTTTGAGGCTTTAAAGGCCAAAGACAAACGGCTTGAGCCGGTGCCCCATTACAACGACAATGAAAAAATCCGCAAAGATTCGAAGTTATCATCTTCATTACTAATTTTTTTGCTTCATAAATGGAAACTCTTGCAGAAAAAGTGTATACTAAATAGGTATGATTGTGAGGTGGCGAGATGGCCAATTATAGTTATCCAATTGATTTGGAATGGTCGCATGAAGAGATGAATAAAGTCATCAAACTTTGGAATGCGGTCGAAGAGGCTTACGAAAAAGGAATCCAAGTCGAGGCATTTAAAAAAGCCTACCAAGAATTTAAAACGGTAGTCCGTAGTATCGGTGAAGAGAAGAGACTGGGTCGTGAATTCGAGGAAGCATCTGGATATAGCCTTTATCGTGTGGTCCAAGCAAGTAAAAACGCAACAAAAATTATTCGTATGGAAGGATTGAAAAAATAATGGATTTATTAGCAACACACTTATTAGTAAATGACTGGATTATGGAGGCTGGACAAAAAATTCGTCACAGTTTTGGTGAACCATTAAAAGTAGATACAAAAACAAGCCGTAACGACTTAGTAACAAACGTGGATAAAGAAATTGAACAATTCTTTATCGCTAAAATTCGCGAACAATTCCCAACACATAAAATCATGGGAGAAGAAGGTTTCGGTGACGAATTAACTTCAATGGACGGTTACGTTTGGTTAATCGACCCAATCGATGGCACATTGAACTTCGTGAAACGTCAAGAAGACTTCGGGATTATGATTGCTTTATATAAAGATGGCGTAGGTCTATTAGGTTACATTTACGATGTCATGCGCGATCGCTTCGTATACGGTATTAAAGATTACGGTGCTTACTGCAACGGCCGTCGTCTTTCAACTCCTGAAATCCACAGCATTGGCGACAGCTCAATCAACGTGAATGGATTTATGTTATTAGAAGCGACTGAAAAAGAAGCAGAAATGATTCGTAAAGCAATGGTTACTCGTACTTACGGGGCTTCTTCAATCGAGCATATCCAAGTGATTTTAGGAAAATCTGTAGCGTATGTTTCTACATTACTTGCTCCTTGGGATATCGCACCAGGAATGGTTATTGCTAAAGAATTAGGATTACACTACAGTACAGTGGACGGAAAAGAAGTGGACTTCTTAGTTCCTAACAAAAAGACAACAGGTGTTATCTGTTCTAAAAATATTGCTGACGAAATTATCGCAGCATTTAAATAAAAATGAGTGGAGGGGCGTAAGAGATTACGCCTCTTTGTTTTAAAGGAGAACATATGAATATTGCAGTTTATTGTGCGGCAAGCCAAAGTAATTGCCCTGCATTTGATATGAAAACAGAAGAACTAGGCAAGTGGATGGCAAAACACAACCACACGCTCGTCTATGGTGGTGGAAATACTGGACTAATGGGAGTTGTTGCGACTGCTGTGATGAACGCAGGCGGCGAAGTCATTGGCGTGATGCCACAGTTCTTTGTAGACCGTGAAATTGCGAAACAAGATATCACGAAACTTCATATTGTCGATACGATGTCAGAACGCAAAAATCAAATGATTGCTCTCAGTGAAGTGTACATTGCTCTTCCTGGTGGTCCTGGTACCCTCGAAGAAATCGCAGAGGTCGTTTCTTGGGTACGAGTAGGGCAAACGAATGGCATTTGTATTTTCTATAATATGGAAGGCTACTACGACCATTTAGAAGCCTTTTTCGACAAAATGGTGGAAACAAACTTACTGAGCCAAGAAGATAGAAGCCAAATTCATTTTGCGAAAAGTTTGGCGGAAATTGAAGCACTTATTGGGTTGGTATAAGTTTAAATTTCGAGTGCATTTACTTAAAAATAGATTTTATGTTTTGTATAATTTACTTAGTGAATAAAAAGTAAAGCTGTTATACATCGTTAAATAGAAAGGGGAATGAGTTAATGATGAAGTCGTTAAGTAAGGTCTACCAGTATATGTCTTTTATCTGTTTATTGATTCAATTTCTTTTTTCAATCTATTTCTATAATCAAAGTGGTGTATTTTTTGAGGAAGGAGTACTAATACTGTTTCAATCCTTGACTGGACTGTTGGTGATTGGAATAGTGCAACGAAGTAACAAGCAACACGATTGGCTAATTGGAGTAGGGGAAGCTTTAATCCTTCTTTTACTATTTTATCAAATCAATGCCAGTATTATTATGATTGTGGATGCATTTATGGATAGTAACCTTCCACTTTTCTTACAAAGAGCTTTTGGGATTTGTAGTCAACTAGTTCTTTTAATGATGGGGTGGAGTATTCTTCAACTGTTGATGCAGTTTGGTAGAATGTTCTGTGTAAAAAGGGTGACAACGTAATAAATCGAATGTAGTTCTATTTTTGGAGTGGAAATGTAAGCCGGAATGATGCAAGTTCTGGTGGA
>ERZ773046.1798-NODE-1798-length-11581-cov-37.313465_pt1 | contig 11581 bp, 7 predicted proteins | sample MGYA00580634_ERZ773046 | MGnify/ENA primary metagenome ERZ773046 (study PRJEB29015, sample SAMEA2738127) | human oral metagenome | biome: human oral; feature: human-associated habitat; material: saliva | place: China | collected 2159 ... | reverse complement strand
AGGAGGCCGTATAGGGGTTACTATTTATAGCGTCCAAGTTTCGGGGCGCAGTTCAAGGCGGGGAAATGGCTGCCATTTTCGCAGGGAACGATGCGCCACGCTGGCCTCAATGAAAGTCCCCACCCGAAGGCGGGGAAATTGCACGGTCCTCACCGTGCCGTGGATGTTTTCGCCGGTGCCTCAATGAAAGTCCCCGCCCGAAGGCAGGGAAATGCTGTATTCAAGGATTCGGCGGATAAGATGCACGCGCCTCAATGAAAGTCCCCACCCTAAAGCGGGGAAATCCAGCCGATGATGCGGCGCGGCGGCTCATGGCTCCCACCTCAATGAAAGTCCCTGCCCGAAGACGGGGAAATCCGTACCGCGTGCATCAGGGTTATCAGAATCCCAGGTGCCTCAATGAAAGTCCCCGCCCGAAGGCGGGGAAATCCGCCGACACCGAGGTAGACTCCCCGGCACTTGGCTAGCCTCAATGAAAGTCCCCACCCGAAAGCGGGGAAATCGCTGACCTGACTCAGCTACTGAACACGTTCAAGACACCTCAATGAAAGTCCCCGCCCGAAGGCAGGGAAATTAAGAAGAGGGTTTCGCCCGAGTCCACGCGCTGCATGCCTCAATGAAAGTCCCCGCCTGAAAGCAGGGAAATGGGCCTGCGTGAAGCCAGGACGTGACAAATTGCTTGCCTCAATGAAAGTCCCCCGCCCGAAGGCGGGAAATCAATGTATACCCAAGCAGCCAATCAGGCCTTTAAACACTATTGACAAGCCAAAACATCACGCGAGCGACACGCCAACATTACGTCATGTGCCAGGTTCTCGCGGAGACAGACAAAGCCTCCAAAGGCCATTATCCTCACCTCTACTACCTGTCCGCAATCGAACTCGTCATTCCTCCGCTCCCCTGCCGCGCGTCGCTAGCGAATGAGCAGCACGCGGCTAGAGAATGAGCGCATCCGATTCGGTCACCTCGCGCGCCCGGCCAATGTAGCTGAAGGTCGGCTCGTCAAGCCGGGCCAGCAGCCCCAGGTCGCAGAAGAGCACCGAATCCTCGTCTGGATCGATGAGTTCCTGAACTTCGTCTTTGATGCGTCGAACCTTGGCGGGGGCTGCATCCACAATGAAAACGCTGTACTGAATTCGGTCCCCATAACTGAGAATGAGCTTGGCCAGTTTGGTTCGCCGCCGGTCGCTGGGCACGTCGTAAGCGATGAGTGTTCGTCGGGCGTCGTCACGCATTATCGTACGGTCACCCCCGTGTACTCGCGGGTGGTTCCGTTGATAACGCCCAGGAGCATGCGGGCCTGCACTTCAATAGCGCGGCGCCACGTCACCGAGTACCCGTAGGTGGGGTGGGTAATCTCTGTGACCATTCGCTTCTCGAACGCGGCGATGATGGTCTTCCGCCCTTCGGGTGTGAGCCGGTAGCTTCCGCCAACCGTGGTGAAGTGCGCCGCTTTGACCTGCTTCCTGTTAATAAGAGACACCACCACGGAGTCCGCGATGACGGCACGGAATTCTTCCATGAGGTCAAGCGCGAGCGCCGGCTTATTGCGAGAGCTGCTGTGCAGGAACCCGGCGTGAGGGTCGAGCCCGCAGGTGAGAATCCCACGAATGCATTCTGAGCTGAGCATACCGTAGGCGTAGTTCAGCAGAATGTTGATGGGGTCGTTGGCTCCTCTCCCCTGCCGCCCGGTCCAGATCCAGCCGAGTTCGGTGAGCGCGTCTTCTTTGAGCATGGTCGCAAAGTTGCCGAAGTAGAGCGAGGCGGCTTCACCTTCGAGGCCGAGCAGTTCCGGGATTGAGGTAGCCTGCGGCGTGTTCTTCTGGATGTCTCGCATGGTGCGGCATACATCTGCGGCGTGGCCGTTGCGGCGCAGCAGGGTCGCTTGGTTTGCGATTTTGCTGGCAATCATGGCGCTCGCTATGGGCAGATATCCCTGCGCTGAGAGGACATGCTGTTGCACGCGGGCCAGGCCGTTGGGCCCGGTTCCGGGTTGCGACCAGCCGTAGACTCGGCCGGTGCTGGAGCACCAGATGATGGTGCAGTTGCGCCACATGAGTTCTCGTAGAAGCGCGGAGGAAACGTCGATGTTTCCGTGGACAACGAGGCTGTGCACGCGTTCGAGGGGTACGCTGCTGATTGTTTCGCCGAGGTGTTGCACGATGAGGCGTCCTTGCTGGACGGTCGCTCTTGATCCTTGCGTGGTTAGGTGTGCTACTTGACTGTCGGGGTTGCTGGCGACGACGCGTGTAATGTTTTCTTTTCCGCGGGATTCGTCGGGTAGGCACACGGAGATGTGGGAGCACCAGCTGCAGCGGGGTGAGTCTTCGAGGGGTTGCGGTGCTGTCGGGTTGTCGATGAGTGCGCGGGTGGTGTGTACGTATTCTTCTGCGGTGCGGATGTCTTCGTCTGAAATGTCGACGGGCACGGTTTTGTTGTGGTTGGTGAAGTGCACCGCACATTCACTGACGGTTTCGCCAGCTTCTTCGAGGCAGATTTTCTGAAGGGCAAGCTGCACCCTGTGGGCGGGCGTGACAGATGCGTTGCGGCGTACGGGTGTTGCCTTGTATTCGATGATGCGGGTAGAACCGTCTTCTTGCGGTTCGACGGCGTCGCATCGTCCGGTGAGCCCGAGACGTGTTGATGAGATGGTGACTGCGCGCTGTTGCGTGCCACGGGATGTTTTGGGGTCGTCGACTCGTTTGTGGGCGGATTGCCCTTCTTGCATTTGCGAGGTGTCGGTCTTTTCACCATTGGATTCGATCCATGCGCGGCGGGGGCAGTACACGGTGTGCATGACGAGTGAAATAGGAAGTTCGTCGCCTGCACTGTAGGGGGTAGACATCGGTGTCTCCTTGGTGTGAGCGAGTATGGTGGGCAGTCTGCTTTGGCTGCTTGGTTTTGAGGGTAGCACCACGGCGGAGTGTTTTGGCTTATCAGCGAGTTTATGACGCTATTCCGGCGTGTTGAGTTTTTCGGCATGGATGTGTGGAGGAGGCGGGTAGCAGTTGGCGGGTGGGGTTTGCGGCAGGTGTTTTGGCCTGGTTGCTTCCTGCGCTGCGAAAAAAGGAAAAGCTCCGTTCCTGGACTGTGGTGGGTCCAGGAACGGAGCAGGGAGGTTTTAGGGAAAGTCCATACAAAAACTGTAGGGAAGGTTGAGGTGTTTCCTGCGCAAGCAGGGATGAGCCCGCCTCGATGAAGGTCCCTACGAAAAAGTAGGGAAATCCGTCTCCGCCCTTGAAATCCTCAAACGCAAACCCACCTCAATGAAAGTCCCCACTAGAAAGCGAAGAAATCCGCAAGGGGGTTCTTTTCCTTCACACCGCCGACAGTGCCTCAATGAAAGTCCCTACGAAAAAGTAGGGAAATGTAGGTCGTATGCCACAGCACCGCCACGTCATCGAGCCCTCAATGAAAGCCCCTCCAAAAAGGAAGGGAAATTCGAAGCTATCGGAGCCGTCGTAGAAGACACAATCAAGCCTCAATGAAAGCCCTTCCGAAAAGGAAGGGAGATTGTCGGGGATTTGGGGTGCCCCGTAGAGGGTGACGGCCCCTCAATGAAAGCCCCTCCGAAAAGGAAGGGAAATCGCCGCCTCCTGGACGAAGGCATGCCGGGCCAGTGCCGTCGCCTCAATGAAAGCCCTTCCGAAAAGGAAGAGAAATTGAGCTTCCACGCGACATACGAGGTGCACTCACCAAAGCCTCAATGAAAGCCCTTCCCAAAAGGAAGGGAAATTTTCTTGAAGTCTTGAGCCATGCCGCCGTGGACGTAGCCTCAATGAAAGCCCTTCCCATAAGGAAGGGAAATGCAACCATTGTAAACCGAAGGCCAAGCCGCTGATAGCCTCAATGAAAATCCCTACGAAAAAGCAGGGAAATAGGCGCTTAGCGGTTGTTGTTTCCTAGCGCGTCGTAACCTCAATGAAAGTCCTTACGAAATTGTAGGGAAGTGATGCGATGACCAAGACCTATGCCTTCGCGGGCTCGCCTCAATGAAAGCCCTCCCGAAAAGGTAGGGAAATGCGTCACCGACGATACCCCCGACGTGGCATACGCCCCGCCTCAATGAAAGCCCTTCCCAGGAGGAAGGGAAATTGTCGTAAGCGCCCGAAATGTAGAGGCAGAGGTGGGTGCCTCAATGAAAGTCCCTACGAATAGGTAGGGAATAGCCTGCGGCGATACATACCGTTGGCGCGGCCACGTTGTGCCTTAATGCAAGTCTCTCCTGATAGAGAGAGAACATCTCATAATATACACCTGTCTCACTCAGTGCATGAGTCCTCAATAAAAGCCCCTCCGAAAAGGAAGGGAAATACCCCAAAAACAACCCAACAACCCGCGCATGGGTACGGCCTCAATGAAAGCCCTTCCGAAAAGGAAGGGAAACCCCGTCATGGAAGACCACGCGCGGGTGTGCAGCGTTGAAGCCTCAATGAAAGCCCCTCCAAAAAAGAAGGGAAATCTTGAACGCGGCCGCATAGATCAGCGAGGCCACGGGCTTGCCTCAATGAAAGCCCCTCCGAAAAGGAAGGGAAATTGAGTCTTCACCATTTCGCCGCCGCTAATAAACGGCTTGCCTCAATGAAAGCCCTCCCAATAGGAAGGGAAATTTTGGTGCGGGTGTGCTCTCCGCGGCGGCCGTCCCAGCCTCAATGAAAGCCCCTCCAAAAAGGAAGGGAAATTGGAGGGCCTCGCTAACGCTGGTTCGACGGACACGACCTCAATGAAAGCCCTCCCAAAAAGGAAGGGAATTGGAGTGCCTAGGCTGAGGATTTGAAAGAGCCTTCTGGGCCTCAAAGAAAGCCCCTCCGAATAGGAAGGAAAATGAACCAGACGTAGCCGTTGTTAGCGACATAGCCGTCGCCTCGATGAAAGCCCTTCCGGAAAGGAAGGGAAAATGACCTGGTCAGCAGGAATAGTGCGGGTGCCGTAGGCGCCTCAATGAAAGCCCTCCCGAAAAGGAAGGGAAATCCGGGGCGGATACTGAGCGGCCCGGCCTTGGCACCGTTGGCCTCAATGAAAGCCCTTCCCAAAAGGAAGGGAAAGAGCTGGTGGGTTGCCAGGGTGGCATGCACAGTCGCGCCTCAATGAAACCCCTTCCAAAAAAGGAAGGGAAATCGCGCCGCTGACGGACGATAACGGCAACCCGATCGAGCCTCAATGAAAGCCCCTCCAAGAAGAAGGGAAAATTCGCCGTTGCGCTCAGGGAAATAATAGCGGAACGCCTCGCCTCAATGAAAGCCCTTCCCAGAAGGAAGGGAAATTGGCCCGACAATTGAGAACCTGCGGGTTTGCGGGCCTCAATGAAAGCCCTTCCAAAAAGGAAGGGAAATCCTGGGCGACCAAGATCTTGTCCGCAGGCTGCTGCTTGCCTCAATGAAAGTCCCTCCCAAAAGGAAGGGAAATCTGCGTTGGCTCGTGAGGGCATGCTCGGCGAATCTGACCCTCAATGAAAGTCCCTCCGAAAAGGAAGGGAAATTTACTAGATATTTTTCTCAGCCGCTTTGTTTTGCGCCCTCAATGAAAGTCCCTCCGAAAAGGAAGGGAAATACGAGAGACATTCAGACATGCCGCCACTGCGGGGAACCCTCAATGAAAGTCCCTCCGAAAAGGAAGGGAAATGACCAGGCAGGTTTCACCCCCGGGACCGATGCCTGCCCTCAATGAAAGTCCCTCCGAAAAGGAAGGGAAATCTTCTTGCTGCTGGCGGCTATCGTGCTTGTGCTCGCTCCCTCAATGAAAGTCCCTCCGAAAAGGAAGGGAAATCCTTTTGGCGGGTCTGCTACTGGCTGCGGCAAAAACCCTCAATGAAAGTCCCTCCGAAAAGGAAGGGAAATCCGCGACTCGCGAGCATGACACAGAATCCACACGACCCTCAATGAAAGTCCCTCCGAAAAGGAAGGGAAATGGTCTAGAGTTCGCCACTCGATTTGTAGTACGCATGTGGGCCCTCAATGAAAGTCCCTCCGAAAAGGAAGGGAAATACCAACACCACCAGCGCCAACAAGGAGTCTGCTAACCCCTCAATGAAAGTCCCTCCGAAAAGGAAGGGAAATTAGCGGTCAATGCGGCATCATTCAAGCTGATACCCCCTCAATGAAAGTCCCTCCGAAAAGGAAGGGAAATTATTGCGTCGAGGTGGTCGGCGGTGAATGAGAGCGGCCCTCAATGAAAGTCCCTCCGAAAAGGAAGGGAAATGACTTACTGAACGCGCCCTTAATCACCTTGTCACCCCCTCAATGAAAGTCCCTCCGAAAAGGAAGGGAAATAGCTACCCGAAAATAGCCCGCAACCATGCGGCAGAAACGGGTGCTTCGCGAGAACCTCGCGGAGGCTACACGCAAAATTATACACTCCAACCACATCTACCCCCGCATAACTCCCTGGCAAGGGAAGAAACCATGCGAGCGACACGCCATGTTCCCGTCACGTACCAGGTTCTCGCTCACACAAAGACCCCCGCCGGGTGCTTCCTAAGCGACCCGGCGAGGGTCCTCACGTATGAGAGGGGTTGGCGCGGTTCAGGTAAACCAGACTAACCAAGCTAACCATGCAAACCGGGCGAGCTTCGAGTCTCACGGGACTAGAAAGAACAGCGCATCAAAACCCGAGCCGGCCAAAGCTCGGCCCCGGCGAACAGCGGAACTAGCGCTCCGCCTCCTCACCGAGCATGCCCTCACGAGCCAACGCAGTCAAACGAGACACCGCACGGAAATACTTCTTCTGATAACCACCAGCCAGCATCTCCTCAGTAAACACCTTGTCAAACGGCACACCCGAAGAAACAATCGGCAAGTCCTTGTCATACAGGCGGTCAGCCAACACCACAAAACGCAGCGCCACCGACTGCTCAGTAATCGGGTGAACATCACGCCACGCAATACCATCCAGGCCATCGATCAGCTGACGGTAACGCGACGGGTGCACCTTCGCCAGATGCTCCACCAGGTCAGCGAAGTTATCAACACCAACAGTCTGGCCGCCGAACACTTCCTCAATCTTCGCATCAAACGCATCATCAGCAACAGGCTCCGGCGCAGCAGGCAGGCCACGGTGACGGAAATCCTCACCATCCACACGGTGCACCTCAAACTGCGAAGCAAGCACCTGAATCTCACGCTTAAAATCCTCAGCCGCGAAACGGCCCTCACCCAACGCACCAGGCAGCGTGTTCGAGGTCGCCACAAGCTTCACGCCAGCATCCGCCAGCTCACGCATCAGACGAGACATGAGCACAGTATCACCCGGATCATCCAGCTCAAACTCGTCAATACACACCAGCTTGTAGCTGCTCAACGCCTCAACCGTCTTACGGAACGTCAACGCACCCACCAGGTTCGTGTACTCCACGAACGTGCCGAACGCCTTCGGGCCTTCCACATAATGCCACAGCGACGCCAACAGGTGAGTCTTACCCACACCAAAACCGCCGTCAAGGTACAGGCCAGCCTTCGTCGAATCCTTCTTCTTGCCACCAAACAGGCGACCAAAGAAACCGGCACCAGCGCCGCCACCATTAATCTTGTCGCCAAAATCCTTCAGCTTCTGCACAGCCTCAGCCTGCGACGGCTGATTCGGATCAGGAATGTAGCTATCAAAAGACACTTCACCAAAACGCTCAGAGGGGCGGAAACCCGCCAGCAACTCATCAGCAGAAACGCGAGGGATGCGGTCGGTCAAGTGTACGGTCGTGGTGGGCACAAAAACTCTTTTCTTCAGTGACGGCGATGTGACTTCCGCTTTAAGTGTAGTACTGTCTAACACCCCGCGTGAGCCGTATGAGTTGCCCGCCACATTACGGGCATGGGGAGGGGCGGCGGCGGGGTGCGGGGCCGCTCTGTTTTGTTTAGGCCGCTCAGTTCCAGTGGAGGTGCTGCTCCGCGCCGGTGGAGGTTCGGTCATGACCTAGCAATTTCAGCCATGACTTAGCATCTTTGGTAATGGTTAAAACCCCAGCCTAAAGTCACTAACCCATTACCGAAAAACTAAGTCATTATCGATTCCCGCCCACATATCCGACGCAGACCCAAATTCGGTATTGGGTTACGGATTTGTGCCATAGGTTAGTGTCTTTGGTCGTAGTTAAAAACCATGGTCGAAGACACTAAACCATGGCACAAATTCTGCAGGGGCGGGGCCTCCGCGAGTGTAGATTTATTTGATGCATAAAGCATTGATGTGTCCGAATAATGACGTTCAGATACTATTGCACTCAAAGCAACGCAAATATACACAAAGATGCGGTAGGGTGGTAACTGTAGTGTTCCATAACGCATTGATGCGTTTGTTGGGTGCGCTACGGGGCTGTTTTCCTTCCGGTGGTCAGGTACGACCCACAAAACCAGCCCGACTAGTAACTAAACAACACACCATCACCGACGATAGGAGCGTATCTTCTATGGATTCGACCATTTTCAACCGCCGTACCCTGCTGGGTAGCGGCGCACTTGTGGGCCTGGGGGCCCTGCTTGCGGCATGTGGCCAGCAGGCTAACAATGAGGCGGCAGCTACCGCCTCCGCGGCGCCGAGTGAGACCGCTTCGGCATCTGCGGCAGCTTCTGAATCTGCATCAGCTTCGGCAACCCCGTCTACTATCCGAGGCTACTCTGGACAATCCAAAGCCCCTGACGGTGAGTACCGTAAAGCCGACGGCTACGGACCCGCGCAAAACGTACCCAAGCCCCCGAGCCGGAAACAATACCCCGAAACTCAGGAGGGCGCTCTCAACATGATCAACGACTGGACCATAGCCCACAACTATGCAGTCCAGACGGGTGATTGCGAATACGCCAAAGCATATGTGAAACCAGAAACTGACGAAGAAAAGTTCTACGGATATGTCGAGCGCCTTTATAAGCGCGGCGGATGGATCATTAATGGTCTCGACAAATATCAGCTCGATGGTCAGTTTATTTATGATGAAAAAACTAAAGAATACACCCTTATGCTGAAGCATATTTGGGAATTCGTAATGTATGTTGAGCCCGACGGGTCATACACCGAAGACACGAATACGGCCGAGGGGGACGATAGCGGCGCTTACATTCTCAAATATTCGGATGGATTTTGGACTGTCGTTGGCTCACTTTCTCAAGAGCAGCTGAAGGAAAAAGGGTCGTTGAAATAGCATGTTCCATATCAGAGAAATAGGAAGTGCATATATACTCACTTTTGCTGTTATCACATCATCTGTTTTTATGAGCGTTCCTCCTGCGAACAGCCAGGAATGCAGTAGCGATAACGGCCATGCTATATGCCTCACTAAGGAAAAGACTCCACAACAAAACTTTGCGAGGAAAGGCACCCTAGATACTAGGATAGACTCACCTACCGCTAAATCATCCCTTGAAATAGAAGCGGAGAACCAGCGGAAGGAAGAAGAATTCCGTAGAAATTATGACGAAGTAAAAGACAACTTGGGGCAGCCTATGTATATTCCCAAAGGTAATGCGCGCAAGCAAGGTGAAGCGGAATGTCTTGCAGCGGGAAGACAACCTGGTAAATACAGCCGTATCCGTGAGATGCCTATTAGTGGCGAAGAGGTAAATTACGATCCGAAAACAGGACTAGGAACATATTGCCAGCCACTTGATACCAAAACTCTCACCTCTAATGACCCCGCACAGCCTAAGGGTCCCACTATTGAAGAAATGCTCCAAGAAGTTGAGGACCAATTCGCTAAAACCGATATCCAGGCCCCTGTACTGAAGCAGTCCTATAACCTTGGCTCTGGTCAGGGCGAAGATAACCCTAACGTCTATAAGAACCAGGCCGTCAACTTCTACGTCGACGCCCCCACCGCACGCTGGGAAGGCGACCTCATGATTGGCCATGTGGAGATGGAGTCCTACCCCACCCAGATGACCATCCAGTACGGCAACGGCGACGAGGGCAGCTTCTACACGATGGGCAAGCCGGTCAGCAGAGCACGCGGCGAAGAGTCACGCAAGACCGCGACCAGTTATGTCTATAAGCGTTCAGGTAATTTCCATGCCTATGCGACGGTGTCTTACTCTGGTCGTTTCCGTGTGAACGGCGGTGACTGGCATGCTCTGGATGTCGTGTTGACGAAGGAAACTGTCGATCCGTTGCTGATCCGTGTCTGGTGGACCGATGTGGGACGCGTGGCTGGCGACTGCAGCTATGACGACACTCGTTGGGGCTGCAAGAATGATCCGACCATGGGTAAGAAGGATAACCCGAACCCTCGCCTACGCAAGGCCGATATCCGTACCGGCCAGCGTTGGCACCTCAACGATAACGGTGACGGGGATACGGAGTATTCGCTGCACCGCGACTGGCCCGACATGTAAGGTCGTTCTCCTGCCGTGGGTCTTACGTTGAGAAGCCACATGTTCGCCGAGAAGCCACGATAATGGTGGCTTTTCGAAACACATGTGGCTTCTCAGCTATCGGGTTATTCCCTTCGGCTGGTTAGTCTTCCGGTTTCTAGCCAGCCACCTATTCACACTTCACACCGATACGAGGAATGTATTTCCATGACTTCCGTTATTCTTACCCGCCGGGCGATGTTGAGCGGCAGCGCATTTGTGGGCCTTGGCGCCCTGCTTGCAGCGTGTGGCCAGCAGGCAAATAATGAGGCGGCAGCCACGACTTCCGCTGCGCCGAGTGAGACCGTTTCGGCTTCTGCGGCGGCATCTGATGCGGCTTCTGCTTCCGCTACTCCGAGCCCGGTCATTACCCGCGGCTACTCGGGTGGCTCCAAGGCACCTGACGGCGAGTACCGCTCGGCTGACAAATACGGTCCAGCCCAGAATGTACCCAAACCCACTGCGCCCGAAGATGGCTACAACGAAAAGTCTCTAGAAGGCCTACGTAAAACATTTGACGCATGGGTCCAGTGGGGAAACTACGGTATCCAGACTGGTGACTATGCAAAGGCACGAGAATTCATCTCGCCTAATTTCAGCTCCGAATTAGAAGCCTACGAAAGCGTCGAAAAACTATACAGGCGCGGCGGATGGGTTATCGACGGTATCGAAAAATTTACAGCTGATGGGTCGCCTTGGTCCGAAGACGGCGAAACATATTTCTGGAAAATGTATCGTAACTGGAATCAGGAAATCCACGTTGAACCAGACGGTAAATGGACTGCGTGGGATAACGAGGATAAAACTAACGATACTCTCAAAGTCAAAATGAAACATGACGGCCAAAAGTGGTCAATTCTAGACTTCGAAGAATTCAACGTCTAAGCAGCATTCACCTTTTACACACCACACCGATATAAGGAATACGTTTCCATGGCTTCCACTCTTTTGACCCGCCGCGCAATGACATGCAGTATGTATGGCCCTATATGCTGGATACCTACGAGAAGGATATTAAGTTCCTCAAGGATATCGAACGCCTTTATCAGCGCGGAGGGTGAGGTGGTGCGCTCCCCGGACTGGGTCTGTATTCCTACTTTCTAGTTTTACCAAATAAGACTATAATAAGGAGTATCTATTTTCGGAGGTTTTTATGTCATTTCTATCAAAAAATTGGGCAGGACTGTCAGTCTGCCTGATCATTTCTATCATCTCTTGGGTTTTAGGAGGATTTCTGCCTGTTGTGGGAG
>ERZ773046.1791-NODE-1791-length-11626-cov-3.705903_pt1 | contig 11626 bp, 10 predicted proteins | sample MGYA00580634_ERZ773046 | MGnify/ENA primary metagenome ERZ773046 (study PRJEB29015, sample SAMEA2738127) | human oral metagenome | biome: human oral; feature: human-associated habitat; material: saliva | place: China | collected 2159 ... | reverse complement strand
AACAAGAAGGCTCCCTGTTGACCTGCATGAAGCAGTGATCGACAGGGAGCCTTCTAAGAATCTATTCGTAGGCTTACTTCACCCCGGTGATTTCACCGTCAGTGGTCAGTCCAATTCGTTCTGCCGCAGGGTGAGCCGACAAACCGGGCATCGTTGAAAGCGTTCCCGAAATTGCGTAGACATAGCCTGCGCCAGCCGCAAGGCGAACTTCGCGAATGGGAAGAGTCCAACCCGTAGGTGCGCCCTTCGCTTGCGGATCGGCGCTGAGGGACATCGGAGTTTTGGCAACCACAACCTTGAGCGAACCAAAGCCAGCTGCCTGGTATTCCTTGAGGCGCTTTGCGGCGGCAGGAGTGTAATCCACTCCCGATGCCCCGTACATTGCAGCGACCTTTGCAATCTTGTCTTTAAGGGAATCAGAATCTTCGTAGAGAGGACGAATCTGCGCATCGGCGGATTCTTCACACGCCGCAGCTACTTCACGTGCAAGCTCACGCGCGCCTTCGCCGCCCTCAACGACACCGAGGGAGCGCGCCACACGCACCCCGGCCTCGGCACAAATTTTCTCGATCTCAGCGAGCTCGGCCTCGTGGTCGGTGGGGAAGACATTGATTGCAACTACGGGGTTCAGGCCGAAACCGCGGACAATCTCAATGTGCTTGAGAAGGTTTGCGCTGCCCGTGCGAATCTCTTCGACGTTTTCCTCGGTCATAGCATCGGGCAGGGGTTTGCCCGGAGCGAGGCGGTACTTACCGGAGTGGGACTTGAGTGCGCGAACCGTCGTGACGATCACCGCGCAATCGGGACGCAAACCGCCCACGGGGCACTTGATATCGAAGAAACGTTCGGCGCCCATATCTGCGCCGAAACCGGCCTCGGTTACCACATAATCACTGTGCTGCCCGGCAAGGCGGTCCGCGATCACCGAGGAACATCCCGTTGCAATATTGCCGAAGGGGCCGGTGTGAACCAGGACCGGGCTGCCCTCAGTCGTGCGCAAAAGGTTCGGGCAGAGTGCGTCGCGCAGGAGCGCAGCCATTGCTCCCGCAGCCTTCAGGTCCTCGGCGGTGACATATTCGCCGGCCTCATTTTGACCGATCACAATGCGTCCTAAACGCTCGCGAAGGTCTGCGTAAGAGGTGGCCAGGGACATGATGACCATGACCTCGCTGGCGGCGGTGATGTCAAAGGACGACTGACGGGTTACGCCATCAATTGCACCACCCAAGCCCGTGACGACGTGGCGCAAAGAGCGGTCATTAACGTCTAGAACGCGTGGCCACGTGATGGAGCGCTCCTTGATGTGGAGCTCATTTCCCTGATGCAGGTGGTTATCGATCATTGCAGACAGCAGGTTGTGTGCAGCTGTGATTGCGTGGAAATCGCCGGTCAGGTGCAGATTCATCTTCTCGAATGGCAGGACCTGGCTCTTGCCATTGCCGGCCGCACCGCCTTTGACGCCGAAAGTCGGCCCCATCGAGGGCTGACGGATTGTCAAAGTTGCGCTAGCACCTTCAAGTGCCAACCCCTGAACGAGGCCGATAGCAGTCGTCGTTTTCCCCTCGCCGAAAGGCGTGGGGGAAGTTGCCGTCACAACGACGTAGCGGGCTCGTTGGGGAGCGGAAGTGTCGACAGCGGCCAGATCGATCTTTGCCAGATCAAATCCGTAGGGGAGAAGGTGCTCACTGGAGATACCCGCGCGTTCGGCCAATTCGACCAGTGGTTCCAGCTTGGACGCAAAATCAGTTGCAACAGTGCTCATGGAGATAGCTTAAGTCACTGCGGGCAGCCGGACTCGGTAGCCCGAGTGCTGGGAAAATGTTGCCTTACGGCGTTCCCTCTCGTGGCTAAGGAGTCATTTCCATTACGGTGGTTTTGTGGCCGTTAATTTCTTTTCTCGATCGACGCAAGATTCCTCACGGGAACCGGTAAAAACCGTTCCCGAAACGCCGAGCGCACCCAGCGACCATGTTGTCCAAGAATGGCGTGCGCAACTGCGCCTATTGACTTCGCAGGAAGGTGGGAACTCCTTCCCAAGCCTGACCGTCTCTGAGGCGCACCCGGGAGGATTGGCGCAGCTTTATGCTGGACGACCCACGAAATTGTCCAGCCTGATCCGTGAAAGTGCGGCCCATAAGCGTGCTCTTGAGCGCGCACGTTCCCTGGTTTCTTTCGCCCACGAAATGGCGATGCGCCACGGCGTTGCCCCTATTCACATTGCCATCGGTCACGCGCAGTGGGGCAGCGGCGAGGCCCGACAGAGCTCTCCCGTTTTCCTCCGCCCGCTGCGTCTTGCCGTTGAAGGTGATGATGTCGTTATCACCTTGCGTCATGGAATGGAACTCTCTGCTGCTTTTGAAGATGCGCTCGCGGACAAAGGCGTGCGCATCGATATGGATGAAGTTGCGCATCTGTCGACTCAGACGCACGGTTTTTCTGCATCCGTGGTTTTGGACCATGCCCGGCGGGCGGCCTCGGTTCTCGAGAATTTCGATGTTCGTGAAGAACTGACAATTGGGATTTTTGAACATCCAGCTGCGCTTTTGCTCCGTGAACTTGACCGCCCTGCCGTTTTGATGAAGAACCGCGTGATTCGTGCTCTTGCTGGGGATGCGGCGGCTAGAAGTGCGATCTCTGGTCCTCTTCCCCAGTCCAATCCCAATGACCGTGACCCCGATGAGGAACGCGGTGCAGGCGATCTGACCCCGCGTCAACAAGATGTTGTTGAGGCCGTTGCAGAAGGCCATTCCTTCATTGTCGATACGCCTTCGGGTGCAGATGATGCTTCCCTTATTTCTGCGATTATTGCCGATAGTGCCGCGAATGGACGCACACTGGTTCACATTGCAGGTTCGCCCTCGCGCGCCCTTGCTGTTCACGGGCGTCTTCGTGAGCTCGGTATCGATGAAGCCGCGGTACGCATTGATGGCTCGAATGCAACCGATGCGCTGCTAGCGGAGAAGCTTCTTCACGCGGCTGAAGACACGAACTCGGTTGAAGATACGGCCGAAGTTGCGCAGATGCGTGCGCGTTTGCGTACCATCCGTCAAACCCTGTCTTCTTACACCACCTATTTGCACCACCCCTTCAAGAATTTCGGTGTCAGTGCTTTCAATGCGCTTCAGGTTCTGACTGATCTAACGGCAACAAAGCCCGCTCCCCGAACTCGTGTACGCCTTGGCGAGGATGTTCTTCTTGAGATCGCTTCCGACCAGGGGGAGCGTGCCCGCGAGCTTCTTCACGAGGCCTCGGCCCTTGGAGTTTTCTCGCGCCAAGCGCAGGTTGGTCCCTGGAAGGGGATCGTCATTGGCTCCCAAGAGCAGGTTCCCGATGTTCTTGAGCGAGTCGATCGTCTGGCAAAGGAAACGCTTCCGCAATTGCGAGTCATCATGGCCTCGGTTGCGGGAGAAAGTGGGATCACTCCCGCTGTCGACATGCGTCAGTGGTATGCGCAGCTGTCGATGTTCGAGGGCGTTCGTGAGGTTCTGGATATCTTCCAGCCCCGCGTCTTCGAGCGCTCTGCAGCCGATATGGTGATTGCGACCGCTTCGAAGAAGTGGCGTCAAGAACACGGTATTTCCATGTCGCGTTCTCAGCGAGTCCGTTTGGTCAAACAAGCGCAGGATATGCTCCGCCCGGGTACCCACGTCAATGATCTTCACCGCGCCCTGCTGACCGTTCAGGAACGACGTGATGTGTGGCGCCAGCATTGCGATTCTGATGGCTGGCCGACACTGCCGTCGAATCTGACACAGGCTGTGGAACTGACCCAGGATGTTGCGGAAGATCTTGAGCATCTGACGCCCATGTTTGCGACGGCTCACGGTGATCTTGAGGCAATGCCGATTGCCGAATTGGCGAAACTGTGCGAAAGGCTCAGCGGCGATCCCGAAGGTGGTTACGAACTTCCTCGTCGCGTTGCGGTATTGAAGGCTCTGTCCGAGCTCGGTCTTGAACCGCTGACCCGAGATCTTCGTCAGCGTCATGTTGCTGACGACCAACTGGATGCCGAACTCGACCTAGCGTGGTGGGCCTCGATCTTGGGCTTGATGCTGGCAACCGATTCGCGCTTGGGTGGTTTTGATCCTACCGTTTTGGAGCAAACCTTGATTGAGGGCCGCGATTTGGATCGCCGTCAGGTCGCATCGCTGGTCCCGCAGGTCATTTCGCGTCTGCATCGGGTACGTACGCAGGCTTTGGCCGATGATCCACAAGCCTTGCGCGCTCTTGAATTGGCCGTCCAAGACCAACATCCGCTGACGTCTTTGTACGCGCAATTCCCCTTGTCGTGGAAGCTTATTCCCGCGGTTTTGACGGTCCCGACACTGGTTCCCCAAATTTTGCCTGAGCAGCAACAGGTCGATGTCGTTATTTTGGACGGCATCGATGAGCTCCCCATTGCAGAACTGGTTCCGATTATTTCGCGAGCATCGCAGGTAGTCGTCTTTGCCGATCTTGCGCAGGAACACGGTGAGGATGCCGTCGAGGCCCTGGCCGAGGTTCTTCCGCACGTGCGCATGGATGTTCGCCCAACGCGCTTGAACGATCAGATGGCATTGCTTCTTGCCCGATACCGCGTTGACCACACGGGTGTTCCGGTTCCTTGGACCTCTGCCAGCGCTCCGGTGACCGCGGTGTGGACAGAGGGCACGGGAATGCCGACTCCTGGAAGTGAGGCCGTTGAGTCGACTTCCGTGGAAGTTGATGCTGTTGTCGAGGCTGTTCTTGAGCACGCGACTTCAACCCCGGATCGTTCTCTTGCTGTCGTCGCGTTGAATTCACAGCACGCTGAGCGAATCCGCGCCCAACTGACGCGCACGATCGGCGCCGAGCCCGGCTTGGCCTCGTTCTTTGATCCCGCGCGTGTGGAACCTTTCGTGGTTGTTGACCCCGATGGTGCACGAGGCCTGGGCCGCGACCACGTCATTATTTCTGTTGGTTTCGCGAAGACTCCTCACGGTCGCGTTATTCACCACTTTGGCGTTTTTTCTTCCCCTGCGGGTGCGGGAGTAATGGCTGATGTCTTGCGCTCGGTGCGCGGCGATCTGACTGTTGTCTCTTCGATTCGACCCGAAGAGATTGATACTTCGCGTTTGTCCCAGCGCGGTGCGCTCATGCTGGTCGATCTGCTGGAGATCGCTCAGGGCCAGTCAGGTGTGGGAATTGATGCCTGGCCGACCCTGGAGATCGAGCCGGATCGTCTGCTCATCGACCTTGCGGATCGCCTGTACGGCTTGGGTCTTGAGGTTGTTGCAAATATCGGTATTCCCGGTGGTTTGCGGATCCCCCTTGCGATCGGACACCCCGAGGTTCCGGGACGTCTGCTTCTCGCGGTTCTTACTGATGACGATGAGTATGTTGCTCAGCCTTCATTGCGTGTGCGCGATCGCCTGTGGCCTTCGATGCTTGAGGAGCAGGGGTGGAAGGTGCATATCGCATTGTCGATGGCCGTTTTCATTGACCCCGCAAAGGAAACGGATCGCATTGTCCAGCTGGTGCTGGATGCAGTTGATGAGATCAACGGTCCCGCCGCGCCAGTACTTGAACTTCCCGAGGATCCTGACGCTGAGTTTGGCGTAGCTGAAGAAGAAGACGCTTTCGCTTCTGTTTCTGCCGAGGCTCCGCACGCTGATCAGGAGGATGACGAGGCCTCGCAGGCTCGTCAGCGCCGTGATGAGTTGGTTGAGGATGCTCGTGAGAACGAGGCCGTGGCTGAGTCTGAAAACGATGCTGATAGCGCGCGTGGAGAGCGTCCCGCGATTGCGCGCGGTTTGCCTCTGGCAGCATATAGCGATGATCAATTGGATGAGATCGCACTGTGGGTGGTATCCGATGGTGTTGTGCGCGGTGAAGAAGAAGCCGTTGATGAGCTCTGGCGTGCACTCGGACTGACTCGTCGCGGTGCTCAGACCGATGCGGTCTTGCGTCATGTGATTCGTAGGAATCAGAAGTGAGTGAGGCCTCTGAGGTAACGCGCTCGCGGAAGCGCAGGCGCGTACTCTTCGTCAACGAGGTTGATGAAAGGCTGATTTCACAGGGGATCCCTACCTCGCTGGAAGATCGAGTTTCCGACCAAGAACGCCAGGATGCTTTGGATAAGGCGCATATAGTAGGCGAGGCGGATCAGTCGAATACTGCCCGCCTCGCCGCTAACGTCCCCCCGCACTCCCAAGCGCGGATTTAGCTGGCGCGCGGATCGGCATAGAAAAGGTGGCGGCAAGCATGATGCTTGCCGCCACCTTATATACGAGTCAGATTCAGTTGTTGCTCTGAGCCTTAAGCAGGTCGCGGATCTCCGAGAGCAGCTGAACATCTTCGCTGACCTCGGGGGTCTCTGCAGCTTCTTCCTTCTTGCGGCGTGCTGCCAGCGCGTTCATCGGCAAGACGATGAAGAAGTACAGAGCGAAGGCGACGAGCAGGAAGTTCACGAGCGCAGTGATGACGGCACCGGGCTGCACGGTTGCTGTGCCAATGGTGAACTTGAAGACATCATCGAAGTTCTGCTCGCCAAAAAGGCCACCGATGAGGGGGTTGATGACCTTGGAGACCAATGCGGTGACGACTGCGGTGAAGGCAGCACCGATCACCATACCGACGGCAAGATCAATGGCGTTTCCGCGGGAAATGAATTCCTTGAAGCCCTTAAGCATGGATTTCTCCTTGAGTTGTATTTTCAGCTCTGAGTCCAGCAGGTTTCACCGAACTCGCACGTGTTGCGTGACGCGTCTGCGTCAACCAAGGAAAAAGCCTAGCGAGAAAAAGAACGCCGAGGGAAGCCCCTAAACAAGCAGTTTTCCTCACAAAATGCGGCACTGTTTTGCAGGAGTTACTCATTGCGCTTTCAGATTAATAAAACGCGTGGGCGTGAGAACCCCATCGACGGCCTTATCGTGTGCTTCATGGGGAAGTAGCTCCTCCGTGTATTCCCAGTCAAAAACGCAAGCAATTACAGGAGTCTTAGCGGATATGAACCGCAGAGCACGGTCGTACCACCCGCCCCCTTGTCCCAGCCGAGTCCCCGCGCGGTCGACTGCAAGCCCCGCCACCAAAACGACGGATGCTAGAGCAAGGGCCTCGGGCCCGCGAAGCTCAGCAGTACTTTGCGCAGGAAAACGAGGATTCGGGCGAATGAGCGAATCCTCTTCTGTGTGGAGCGACCACGCCACTTCTTTCAGAAGGCGCCCATCACTCTGACATAAAACGGGTAGGAGGATCGGGTTGTGCGCGCTCACAATGCCGGTGATATCCGGTTCTTTCTCCATGGGGTAGAAAGCTGCAACTGGGTGTTGGGGACTTGGATGAACATCGAATTCAGCCAGTGCGCGTTGCCAATTAAGCAACAAATGTTGACCTTCGTGCGTGCGGCCTCGCTGGTCACAATAAGCATTGCGGTGGACGCGAATCTTGCGGCGAATTGAGTCTTTATGCACGGTAATGTCGCTCATGCGCCCTTTCCTCCGCTACTGTGGTCATCATGACAGATCGAAATGTACCTGTGCGTCACGCGGTCGTCCCGGCCGCCGGACGCGGCACCCGTTTCCTGCCGATCACAAAGTCTGTGCCCAAGGAAATGCTGCCTGTTGTTGACCGCCCTTCAATTGAATATATCGCTCGTGAGGCAACGGATGCCGGCATCGAGGATATGCTCTTCGTTACTCGAACCGGTAAGGAATCCATCGAAGCCTACTTCGATGCCGATCCCGGCCTCGAGCATGAACTGGAGAAGGCAGGCAAGGATGAACTTCTTGCCCTCTCTCGTGAATACCTCCAGCTTGCGCGCATGCACTCCGTGCGTCAGGGACACCCTCTGGGATTGGGACATGCAGTTTTGCAGGCTCGCCAGCATGTCGGTGATGCTCCCTTCGCTGTGATGCTTCCCGATGACCTCATGCACCCCAACTCCACCTTGCTCAAGCACATGATCGATGTGCGCCACGCTCTGGGTGGTTCGGTTGTTGCCCTTCTGCGTGTGACTCCCGAGCAGGCGACGGCATACGCCTCGACCTCGGTCACCCCCCTGGCAATCCCCGAGGGCGTCTCCCTCAACGAGGGTGAGCTCATGCGCATCGACCGCGTTGTCGAGAAGCCCCCGCTCGAAGAAGTCATGAGCGAATACGCAGTTGTCGGCCGCTACGTCTTCGACCCCGCAATCTTCGAAGAGCTCACAAAGATTGAGCCCGGTCGCGGCGGCGAATACCAGTTGACCGACGGTTTTGCCCGACTGATCGATCGCGATCCGGCAGATGGCGGCGGGCTGTACGGCGTTGTCGTCAACGATCGCCGCTTCGACACTGGCGACAAGCTGGGCTACCTCGAGGCCAACATTGCCTTGGCTTTGGAAGATCCTAAGCTCGGCCCGCAGCTGGCAGACTTCCTTGTCCACGAGGCTGGATCGCAGATCAAGGAGCGCCTCGCGAAGGTGCTGGGTCTGTAATGCGCTCGGTCGCTGACTTCTATCAAGACTGCATTTCCGCTGTTGGCCAGCAACCTCCTCTGGATGTTCAGCTTCCCGATGCGGTGGGTTGCGTCCTAGCAGAGGATGTCCAAGCTCCTTTCAACCTCCCGGTCGCAGATCTTGCCGCATGCGATGGCTATGCGGTTGCTGCTGCCGATCTCGAAGGTGCTCGCCCGGACGCCCCGGTTGTTTTACCGGTAACGGAAGAAATCCGCGCGGGAGATATTCACCCCGCAGCCCTTATTCGCGGTCGCGCAATCCGAATCGCTTCGGGTGCGCCCATGCCGCAGGGCGCGGATGCAGTTCTTGCTCTGGAATTCAGCGACCACGGTGTCGCTAAGGTTTCCGCAAAGACTCAGCCTGCGGTGGGCGAAAATATCCGCCGCAAAGCTGAGGACGTGGAAGAAGGAACCGTTGTTCTCCGTTCGGGAACCCGCGTGGGAGCTCGTCAGGTTGCTCTTCTTGCCGGTGTCGGTCGTTCCCGCGTTCTGGTCCACCCGCGTCCTCGAGTCGTGATCTTGTCGATCGGTGATGAAATCGTTGAACCGGGACGCGAGGCGCGTCCGGGAACGGTTTTTGACGCCAATGGTCACGCGCTCTCAACGGCTATTGCTGACGCGGGAGCCCAGACTTTCCGCGTGTCTGCGGTACCCGACGAGCGCTCGGTCCTGCGTGAAACGATCGAAGACCAGTTGGTGCGTGCTGATTTTGACGACCGGAGGAATTTCTTACGGCAGTGGCGATACTGTGCGCGAAGTTCTCTCCGCACTGGGCACGGTTCGCTTTGACTCCGTTGCGGCTTGGCCCGGGCACATCCTCGGTGTTGGCACCGTTGGTGGAGATGACCAGGGCCGTGCGGGAACGCCTATTTTCTGCCTCCCCGGCGACCCGGTTTCTGCCCAGGTGTGTTTCGAGGTCTATGTGCGTCCCGCTCTGCGTCACATGCAGGGTTGGACTGTGCTCAATCGTCCCAGCGTTCAAGCGCGGGTGGACCGCTCCTGGTATTCGCCTCGCGGACGCCGTGAATTTGTGCGCGTGCGCCTGGTGGGTGACCCCCACAGTGGCTATCAGGCGAAGGTTATGGGGGCCCCGGCCTCGTTGCTGCTGTCTGCATTGGCCGACTCCAACGCTCTCGCGGTTGTCCCCGAAGACGTGACGAATGTGCGCGTTGGGGATACCTTGCGCTGCATGGTTTTGGACTAATAGGGACCGCAGATGAATCTGCGTTCGCTTTTTACGCCGACTCAGGTGTGGGGCCGCGACCCTTCATTTTTCAGCGTCCGGATTTCGAATCCGGTTGGAGAGGGCTTTCTCCATGAGAATCCTGACGCGCCCAACCGACCAAAAATTGCGACGATCCGCCCACTTTTGGGTCATGATCATTCACGCGTCGATACGGTGCGCCGGGCCAACGCTCCGTGGCTAACCCCGTGGGATGCGACCTTGCCTGCGGGCGCCCGGGAAGAATTGCCGACACTGTGGGAGTACATGCGTCGCGCGGACCGAGACCAGCGCGAGGGGCATTCTTTGATTTTGATGCCCGAATTCGATGGGCGCCCGGTTGGTCAATTCACGCTTTCTCAAGTTCAGTGGGGCGCGATGAGCCAGGGGGTCCTGGGGTACTGGGTGGCTCAGGAAGCATCGCGTATGGGTCTTGCGTCTTTGGTGGTCTCCTACATGATGGACCTCGTGATCGGTGAACTGGGATTGCACCGCATTGAGGTCAATGTGCGCCCTGAAAATGAGCGTTCTTTGGGCTTGTGCCGCAAATTAGGTTTGCGTGAAGAGGGCTATCGCGAGCGTTATATGAATATCGCGGGTGTGTGGGCCGACCATGTGAGTTTTGCAATGGATGCTGAATCTCTTCCCGAGGGCGGCATGCTTGTGTCCTTGTACGGCAAGGGGCTTCGCTAGCTGACACTGGGGCAGGTGTGACAACTGTGAATAGTGTTGCGATCTTCAGGATTTCTTCTGCTATCGATTAAAGACACGCGCCCGCGCTAGCCGCTGATTGTAGGCTCGACGTTTTAGCGTGGGGGAGTGGTGTATGGCGGAGTTTTAGTTGCGATAGCAGTCCTTGTGAGCGTAGCGACCCTTCCATACCTCATTGCTCGTCGAAGCGCGATGATGCAGTCCCGAGAGAACGATCGGTTCTCTCCCAGCTTGCGTCTCGTCGAATCGACTAGCGTCACTTCTATCGATCATTGCGCCTCCGAGTCGCCCAGACTTCTCAGTGGCACACGTCCCGTTCAACGAAGGAGCTCACCAGTGGCACACAATGCTCCAGTCATTTCCGTCGAGGCCGCCCGTGCGCGCAGCCGCGGAGTGCGTGAGATTTCTGCGTTGCGTGCGCGCCGTGCCGCTCGCTTGAGTGCCGAGGCCGCAGCCGCCAGGCGACGCATGCTTCTTGTTGCGGTGGCGGGGCTAGCGACCTTGATTCTTGCGGGTTCAGCCGCTGCGACTTCCCTGTCGTGGATCTGGCCTGTTGTTCCTTTTGCTCTGGGGCTTGCGACGATTGCTTTCTCGCGTGCATGTGCTGTGCGTTCCCAGCGGATGGGCGAAGAAGAAGTTGCCCAACTCCACCGCCTGCGCGATCAGCTCTCACGTTCGACGAGCGAACCCAAGGTAAGCGTTCAGGTCGAGGTCGTGGAAGCTAAGCAAGACGCCGAGACTGAGACTACCGATTTGCTTGAGTCCGAGGAACCCGCCGCAGAGGTTTCTGTGGAAGCTTCGCTCGAGGAAGCTTCGGCGCAGGAAAACGCCGACGCCCAGGTGAGCGTGGCCTCGGAAATTCAAGAAGAGGTTCCCGCGCCGGTTGAGCGCCGTACATGGACCCCGGCTGCGATCCCCGCACCGACCTATGCAATGCGCGCTCGTTTGAGCGGCCGAATTGTCCACCCCGATACGGATATCCGGGGAATTCCACGAGTAGATGCTCGTATCCCTGCTCGTCCGATTGCAGCTGGTCCTGTGGCGCAGGATGCGCGCTCGACTGAAGAAGTTGTCGCCTTCGAGTCGGTCGTTCTGGACGTCGAGGCCGCACTGGATTCTCGCATTGCGCAGTAGTCGCGCCCCCGGGGCTTTTCGTGGGCTCCGTTTGGCCAAATAGACTTCTCCCGCTATGATGGTGAGGTCCTTGGGGCTATGGCGCAGTTGGTAGCGCGTCTCGTT
>ERZ773046.1789-NODE-1789-length-11640-cov-16.503323_pt1 | contig 11640 bp, 6 predicted proteins | sample MGYA00580634_ERZ773046 | MGnify/ENA primary metagenome ERZ773046 (study PRJEB29015, sample SAMEA2738127) | human oral metagenome | biome: human oral; feature: human-associated habitat; material: saliva | place: China | collected 2159 ... | reverse complement strand
CTGCTTGAATAAAAAGAAAAGGCGATGTGAAATGTGAATGGTTAGCAGTTGCCTATAAAAGAAGAAGGAGATGCTATTTAAATGTTATAGCATCTCCTTTTATTTGTGTTCAGTGCATTGATTGTTTGCACCTCTTTTCGGTCTGTTTGTCTGCGCTCCAGTGCTTCACAATCAATGATGCTGTGTTGCAATGGCTACGCATATAAGAGCCGTTTGTTAGAATTCTGCGCTCTTTGGAGTACGTGGGAAAGGAATAACGTCACGGATATTCTGCATTCCTGTTACGAAAAGAATAAGACGTTCGAAGCCCAATCCAAATCCACCATGAGGACAACTTCCGTATTTGCGTGTATCAAGATACCACCACATATCCTTCATTGGGATTCCTCTTGTTTCGATTTCGTTCACCAACTTGTCGTAGTTTTCTTCACGAACACTACCTCCAATGATCTCACCAATTTGTGGGAATAGTACGTCTGTGCCTTGAACTGTTTTGCCATCTTCGTTGATCTTCATATAGAAAGCCTTGATGTCCTTTGGATAGTCGCACATAATAACAGGCTTTTTAAAGTGATGCTCAACGAGATAACGCTCGTGTTCGCTGGCAAGGTCCATACCCCATGACACTGGGAATTCGAACTTATGTCCTTCTTTCACAGCCTTTTCGAGTAGCTCGATACCTTCAGTATAAGTTAAACGAACGAAGTCTTCTTTCACAACTCCTTCAAGACGTTCAAGCAATGTCTTGTCAACCATCTTGTTCAAGAACTCTAAGTCTTCCTTACAATGCTCTAAAGCCCAACGCACACAGTGCTTAATAAAGTCCTCTTCAAGATCCATCAACTCGTTTAAGTCAATGAAAGCCACTTCAGGTTCAATCATCCAAAACTCTGCAAGGTGACGTGGAGTGTTTGAATTTTCTGCACGGAATGTAGGACCAAAGGTATAGATTTGGCCTAAAGCAGTTGCACCTAATTCACCTTCAAGCTGTCCTGATACGGTTAAAGAAGTCATCTTTCCGAAGAAATCATCATTATAAGTGATATGTCCTTCTTCGTCTTTCTTCAAGTCGTAGAGGTTCTTTGTGGTTACTTGGAACATCTCTCCAGCTCCTTCTGCATCGCTTGCTGTGATGATAGGAGTGTGGAAATAGTAGAAACCATGATCGTGGAAATATTGGTGAATGGCAATTGCCATGTTGTGACGAATACGCATTATTGCTCCGAAAGAATTGGTACGAAGACGTAAGTGTGCGTGTTGACGCATGTATTCGAATGTTTGTCCTTTCTTTTGCATTGGGTAATCGCTTCCACAAAGACCATATATTTCGATGCTCTTACCAAGAATTTCGACGTTTTGTCCACTACCTTGACTCTCTACAAGCTCACCAACTACGCTGATGCAAGAACCTGTTGTGATTTGTTTTAATAGTGATTCGTCGAACGCTGTGGGATCGATTACGATTTGAATGCTGTTGATTGTTGAACCATCATACAAGGCAATAAAGTCTACTGCCTTACTGCTTCGGTGTGTTCTAACCCAACCTTTTACATTAACAGTTGCGCCAAAGTCGGTTCTTTTGAGCGCTTCTGCAACCTTTGTTCTTTTAATTTTTTCCATCTTTTATATAACTTATGCCTTTAAAGCCATAGCCGTTTAAGGTAATATGACTGTGGCGAGGATATAAAAAGATAGATGTTTGCCTTTGATACAATTGGTGTTTCTTTCGGTGTTGAAAGGCTTTCACGTTATAGTATGATGTCAAACATCTATCTTTTTGTCACAATAGATAATTTAAATAATTATTATTGAGGTTGTATTTGCTTTTGAATTATTCGAAAGCACCCATGCGAAGCATGTCAACTTCCTTCTCAGTTAAGAAACGCCAGTCGCCTCTTCTTAGGTTTTTCTTAGTTAAACCAGCAAACTGAACACGATCAAGTTTGATCACTCTGTAGCCTAAGTGTTCGAAAATTCTACGTACAATACGGTTCTTTCCGCTGTGAATTTCGATACCAACTTGCTTCTTATCTTCTTCATTTGCATAGGCAACCTCGTCTGCATGTATCTCTCCGTCTTCAAGTTCAATGCCTTCTGCAATCTTTTGAAGGTCTTCTTGAGCTACAGGTTTATCGAGGAATACGTGATATACCTTTTTCTTTAAGAACTTAGGATGTGTAAGTTTACTTGCAAGGTCGCCATCGTTGGTGAGCAATAGCACACCTGTAGTGTTGCGGTCTAAGCGTCCTACTGGGTAAATACGTTCAGGACAAACATTCTTAACGAGGTCCATAACGGTCTTACGTTGTTGTGGATCGTCGCTTGTTGTAACGTAGTCTTTTGGTTTATTGATAAGAACATATACCTTCTTTTCTAGTGAAACGAGGTTATCTCCAAACTTCACTTCGTCTGTTCTCATCACCTTTGTTCCCAATTCGGTAACTACTTGTCCGTTAACGGTTACACTTCCTGCTTGTATGTACTCATCTGCTTCACGGCGAGAGCATACTCCTGCGTTAGCAAGGAACTTGTTAAGACGTACTGGAAGTGTTGGATCTATATGGTCTTCACGATACTCAATGCGCTTTTTAAGACTGTATTTCGCATTTGGATCGTATCCTGGAGTGCGTTGACGTTGATTTTGTTGTCTGTAACCTTGGTTGTATCCTTGGCGTGGTTGGTATCCACCATGACCTTGATAGCCGCCTTGTTGTTGGTAACCTCCATGGTTGTCGCCTTGGTTATAGTGTGGACGATAACCTTGTTGTTGGTAACCTTGGTTGCCATAATTAGGTCTTTGTTGATATCCGCCTTGTTGTCTTGGTTGGTAACCGCCTTGTTGACGTGGCTGATAACCGCCTTGATGGCGTGGTTGATAGCCTTGTTGACGAGGTTGATAACCGCCTTGATTTTGTGAATAAGCAGAGCGATTGTCGCCATTGTCACCATAATGTGACTGATAACCTTGTTGTTGACGTGGCTGATAACCGCCTTGGTTTACACGTGGACGATAAGGTCTTTGATACTGTTGACGTCCATTTCCTCCTTGAAGATTTGCTCCAAAGCCTTCTGGACGGAAGCCTTCATTATCGTTGTTTGTTTGCTGACTGCTATAAGCAGGGCGTGAACCAATTCGTGGACGTTGTGAAACTCCATTACTACTATTATACTCTCTTTGGTAGTTTCCTTGTGATCTACCATAGCCTTCACGGCTGTTCATCTGTTGATCTGTGTTTAATTCAGATTGATTTTTTTCTAATTCTGTATTCATAGTCATCTCTCTTTTAGCCTCACGGCTTGTTAATTACTTTGTTATTAAATTTATTTATTGCTTTATTAAATTGTTATTTATAAACCTGTATAATTGCTTGGGGTGATTAATTTCAATTCTGCTTTAACTTTATCACTCACGTTAAGTGTGTCAATAAATTCGCTAATTGTTTCTTGTGTTATTCCGACATTAGTTCTAGTAAGTTGTTTAAGGGCTTCGTAAGGATGTGGATAGCCCTCTCTTCTCAATACTGTTTGAATTGCTTCGGCAACTACTGCCCAAGTGTTATCAAGGTCTTGTGCTATTGCAGCTTCGTTTAAGATAAGCTTGCGGAGTCCTTTCAATGTGCTTTGAATAGCTATTAAGCCATGAGCAAAAGGCATACCAACATTGCGAAGTACTGTAGAGTCGGTCAAGTCACGTTGTAAACGGCTCACAGGTAGCTTTCTGCCTAAGAATTGTAGCAATGCATTTGCAACGCCAAGGTTACCTTCACTGTTTTCAAAGTCGATAGGATTTACCTTGTGAGGCATCGCACTTGAGCCTACTTCGCCTGCTTTAATCTTTTGTTTGAAATATTCCATCGAGATATACATCCATATATCACGATCGAAGTCGATAAGAATGGTGTTGATTCTGCGCATTGCATCGAACAAAGCACCCATGTTATCGTAGTTACTTATTTGTGTTGTAAACTGCTCTCTTTGTAGTCCTAAGATGTCATTTACAAACACATCGCCGAAAGTTTGCCATTTATAGTCTGGATAAGCCACGTGATGTGCATTGTAGTTTCCTGTTGCTCCGCCGAATTTAGCAGATAACTTCACTTGCTTTAAGCTTTCGAGTTGTTCTTTTAAACGATATTCGTAAACCTTAAACTCTTTGCCTAAGCGAGTAGGAGAGGCAGGTTGTCCGTGTGTTTTTGCCAACATTGGCACGCTACACCACTCGTCTGCATAGTGTGATATTTGATGAATTAGCTCTTCAATTGCTGGATAATAAACGTTTTCTAACGCCTCTTTTATCGACAAAGGAACGCTGGTATTATTGATATCTTGTGATGTTAAGCCGAAATGAATGAACTCTTTGTATTCGTCCAATCCGCCTATTGCATCGATTTGTTCTTTGATGTAATATTCAACTGCTTTAACATCGTGATTGGTTACCTTTTCAATTTCTTTTACACGCAATGCTGCTTGCTCGTCGAAATAGCGATAAATGCCTCTCAACTTGCCATAAACTTCTTTGTCAATGTTCTTTAATTGGGGTAAAGGAAGTTCGCAAAGTGCGATGAAATATTCAATTTCTACTCTTATCCTGTAGCGAATTAGTGCATATTCTGAAAAATAATCCGCAAATACTTTGGTCTTTTCACGATATCTACCATCAACTGGTGATATTGCAGTCAATAAGTTTAAATCCATCAATACATGTTATTTATTAGACTACAAAAATACAAATTTTCTCGGGTTTATGAGCATTTTATGCGCAAAAAAATGATTTTATAATTATAAAATATGACATATGTCTTTTTTCTTGACATAAAGTTGAGAATGAGTGACTTGACCGCTTGAATAAAATGTCAGAAATATTGTTTTGAAAAAGCGATGTTTTTAGACTGCAAAAGGACTGCTTTTGAGGGGTAATTTCAGTGCTTTTTAAAGGGAAAGTCAATGCTTTTAAAAACGATGTTGAAAGTCGTTGTTTTGCAGGTGATTTGAGGTTGATTTCTGAATGAAAGTTACTTGTTTTAAAAGGGGAGTGAAGTGTGTTATCATTTCGATTTTTATTTGTTTGGTTGTAGACGTAATTTGCTGATAACATGAATGATACAAGAATAATGGAAATGGTGTCTCTCTAAGAAAGAGAGACACCATTGATTGGTAGTTTATTATGAATTCTTGGTAAAGAAAAGGATTTCTTTTAGTAACCAGGAGTCTGTTCTATAGCACCATCGTTTGTTTTTGTGCTAACAGAGATAGGCCATAGCATCTTATATGCTTCGCTTTCAGAAAGTATTCCTTGTGCTGCTCCGCCCTTAATGAATGGGTAGTTAGCTGCAGAATCGAATACCAACGACTTGTTATTGTTGTCTGTCATGCGAAGAAGAGCAAACCAACGCTTGCCTTCGAACACAAATTCTTTGTCGAGCTCGTGAAGAATTGCAAGTGTGTTGTCGTACTTGCTTTGGTTGGTATATACAGGATAACCTGTTCCATAAGCACGTTCTCTAATTTGATTGATGTATGTTGAAGGGTCATTTCCTAAGTCATTCTCAATCTCAGCCATTAACAATAGCGTCTCAGCATAGCGATAAACAGGTCCATCTGCATCTAAACGGTGAACACCTTCGTCTGTGTAATAAGTTCCAGAGAACTTCTTTAGCACTACACCAAAGTTGCTTCCTGTTGCTGGTTGGGTTGCAGAGTTTTTCACAGCAAGGAATGTTTGGTCTCTACGTTTGTCGTTATCATCGAATGATAACCAGAATGTTTCTTTATATTGGAAGCGCAATAGTCCGTTGATAAGGGTATTATTGCTATAACTTGACTTATCAGCTAACGACAACTTGGTGTTGTTTAAGTCGTAAGCTGCAGTAAAGAAGTTGCTTTGTGCCAAGCAGTTGTTAATTGTTGGCATATAAACTTTATCTACTTTGTTAAATGGAACGCAGAAGATCACTTCTTTATTGTTGTTCTTATAGTCGCTTCTAAATGCTTGATAGAACTCTGGTTGCAATGAGAACTTGTTAGCACTGATGATGCCTTGAAGTGCTGTTTTTGCAGTTTGAAGGTCTTGTTGGCCTGTAGCTGCTTGATCACCAGTAGTAACTTTCGCTGCAAATACATAGATGTTAGCCTTTAACATAAGGGTAGCATACTTGCTCCATGTGTACTTATTGCTAAATCCATCAACGCCAGCAGCAGTGTAAGCGTCTTCCGATTTGGTGATATCATCTTTCAAAAGAGCCATAATCTCAGATGGTTTTGCACGTCCTTTAGATAGCTCTTTGGCAGAAATCTTCTTGTCAAGAATATCTGTTCCTGTCACTAATGGAACGCCTCCCCATGTGGTGTACAATAGATAATAATAGTATGCACGCATACCATAAGCCTGACCAAGATAGATATTCTTTTGGCTTTCGCTTAAGAATGAGCAGTTTGGAATTTCTTTTATAGCCAAGTTTACACGTACTATCTCGCTATAAAGGCCGTTCCAAAGACTTAAATAAGCATTGTCTTCACGCAAATCTTGTTTGATTACGGTTTGAGCAGCAAGCGATTCACCAAACACTGATGTACCTGTTCCATCGTCACCGTCGCCTAATAGGCCCGAACGAAGCTCACCCATATTAAACAAAGAACTATAAGTTCCACGTAAATACGAATGTAGACCCTTCATATATCCATCAACTTGAGTGTTGTCTTTCCAGAAACTTTGTCCTGTAAAGTAGTCTTCTGGGTATTGATCTAATGATTCGCAGCTTGTGAATAACATCGGAATGCATGCCAAACACATTGCAATGAAAGCATATATTTTATTTATTGTTGTTTTCATATTCATTCTTTTAAATTGTAAATGATTTCAGATGGCTTTGTTTAGAATGTAACATTGAGTCCAAGAACAAGCATACGTGGTAGTGGATAACCTCCGTTGTTGGTTGAAACTTCAGGTGAGAAGAAGTAAGGAGCTTCACAAAGGTAACCTAAGTTTTGGCCTGTTACAGACACTCTCACTGCTTGTAGCTTAAGAGGAGCTAACAAAGTCTTAGGTAAGTCGTATGAAAGAGTGAGCTCTCTGAATGAAAGATAATCACCATTGTATGTAAACATGCTGCTTCTACGGTCGTAGTTACGAGCGTTTAGCTGGTCTGCCCAAATGTAAGTTGGGTATTTTGCATTTGGATTATCAGCCGACCAAGTGTCTTTTACGTTTGCAAGTGTGTTGTATGTACCTTGCATGTTACCCATAATCCATGTGGTTCTAACGTCGTAAACCTTAAATGCTAAAGCGAAATCAAAACGTGCTGCAAGTGTAAGACCTTTCCATGTTGCAGACAAGTTGAAACCTCCTGTCCACTTAGGGTTAACGTTTCCAACCTTAACTAAGTCGTAATTGTCGATAACGCCATCACCATTCACATCTTTCCACTTAACATCTCCAGGAGAAATAGGCAATCCTCCAGCAGCTTTTCCTGTTGCAGCGTATGCTGTTGGACCATATAATACCTTGTTAGTACCACCATTGTTAGATGTAGTCTTGTCGATTAGATTACCTGGAATCTCATCTGCTGATCTGTAAAGTCCTTCAGCTTGGAATACATAAAGGTCGCCTGGGCGTTCTCCTTCTGCATATCCTCCAACCCATTTCTTGTCATTTCCAGTGCCAGTATACACTTCAAAGCCTCCTTGTCTGTGACGAGCATTACCGTTTTCAGGTAGCTTCACAACCTTATTCATGTTGCTTGCAAGGTTCAAACCAACGTCAACTTTCCAGTCTTTGTTGCTCACTGCGTGCCAATCTAACTCGAGTTCGATACCTCTATTTTGTAGAGTTCCGTTGTTAGAGATGTAACTTGTCCAACCAGAAGAAGCAGGAATAGTGATGTTTGCATATTTGTTTGAAGTTCTTCTGTCGTACCATGTCAAGCCCATTTGAAGCTTATTGCTCAAGAAACCTAAGTCAACACCCACCTCAAATGTGCGAGATGTTTCCCAAGTTAAGAAGTAGTTAGGAATAGAACTCAAAGTAAATGCTTGAGAACCATTGTATAAGCTTTGTGCGAAAGCACCTTGAATGGTGTAGTTTCCTACCCAGTTTTCGTTCACATTACCATTACGTCCGAATGAAGTACGTAGCTTACCGAAGCTCAACCAAGGATATTTCTTCATGAAGTCTTCTTTAGTAAAGACCCAACCGAGTGACAATCCAGGGAAAACACCCCATCTATTGTCTTTTCCAAGTTTTGAGATTCCATCACGACGAACAGTGAAACTTGCGATATATTTAGCTTGATAGTCGTAGTTTAAGCGCATGAAATAAGATTCTGTGATGAACTTAGAGTGACCAGAGTCAAGTTGTCTTGCACCTTCTTCGGTGATAGTATATTGCAAATCTCTAAAGTAATTGTTGTTAGGGTTATAACCACTGCCGCTCAACATGCCATATTTTGAGTGGAAATATTCCCAACCAAGCAATGCACTTAGACTGTGATCGCCAAATGTCTTGTTGTAGTTAAACAAGATATTGTATGTTTGTGTAAGGTTTCTTTGAGTTTGTGCGCTTGAATTATGTGAACGATTGAATTGTCCTGGCGCTGTTTGATAAGTGCGATAGAAGCGTTCAAAGTTGTAAAACTCATAGAACCAGTCGCCTTTGAAGTTAATAGTTAGGTCTTCGAAAGGCTTAATCTTGAAGTCTTGAGAGAACATAAACTTCTGTCTGTTCTCGTCATTATCCCATGCATTAGCAAGGAATTGTTGGTTACCATCACCCGAGTTCTTACCCAAAATCATTTCGCCATTGTTGTTATAAGCACGGAATGTAGGAGGATAAGAGAAGTTTCTTGAGAAATAGTTCTCTTCTCCTGTGAATGGAGAGATACCCTTATACTTTGTAGTTGAGAAGTTAAACTTAGATATTGTGGTTAACCATGATTTGATTTTGTAGTCTACATTGAGCAAGAAAGATAAGCGGCGGTTGTAGTTACCGATAGCATTTCCTTCGCTCTTGTTATATCCAAGACCTGCATAATAGTGGCCTTTATCATTACCACCGCTATAGTTTAGGTTGTAATCTTGTGAGAAACTTGGAGATTTGATATTGAAATCTTCCATTCTGTTGTTCACAAATACAATCTCTTTGCCTGTTACTGGGTCGGTCATAGTTTCCCAACCCTTGCTCATAAGCTCGTTATATACGTCGGTAGAAAGGTTGTCTTTCAAGTAAACACCCCACAAACCCATAGATGATTTGTTACCGTCTGCATTGTAGTCGTTACCAGTTCCATAAGGTTGGTTACCGCTTAATGAGTTTAGGTTCGCTGTACCTTTTTCCTTAGCGTGCACATAACCCATACGTTCATAGTGCAAATAGTCTCGTGCATTGCTAAATTTATAAGGGTTATTAAAGAAGTTCCAAGACAATTTAGTATTGAAATTGATTTGGCCATCTCCTTTTTTTCCCTTCTTAGTTGTAATTAAAATAACTCCATTGTTTGCTCTTGAACCATAGATAGCAGTTGCTCCTGCGTCCTTCATCACCTCCATTGACTCGATATCATTAGGGTTGATGTCGTTCATAGAACCACGAATCATACCGTCAACAACGATAAGTGGTGTACCAGAACCATTGTAGTCGGTACCTCCACGCAATACAATTGTTGGCGAAGAGTTAGGGTTACCAGAGTTTTGGATTACTCTTAAACCTGCAACTGTACCGCTCAATGCTTGTGCAGGGTTCGAGAACATACCAGTAGTAAGTGCTTTGTCTTTTACTTTTGCGATAGAGTTGGTTAGTTTTGAGCGAACAATTGTTCCGCTATAACCTATCACAACGGTTTCATCTAGTTCGTGTGCAGATGATTTTAGTCCAACATTTAAAGTAGAGCTGTTGGTTGCTTTGAGGGTTTTGTCTGTGTAACCCAAGTAAGAGAAACGCAATGTTGCGCCTTCTTTACTTACTTTTAAGTGATATTTTCCATCGATATCGGTCACTGTTCCGTTGTGAGTTCCAACCTCAACAATCGTTGCTCCCACTAAGGGTTCATTTGAATCGATATCCGAAACGATACCACTAACACTAATACCTTGCGCCTTTAACAACGTGGTTATAGACATACAAAGGATTAATAAGAATAATTTCTTCATACGGCTGTGAATTGTTTAGAGTTTAAATTAATTGTATATTTCAAAATTTTAGGAGATTTTTCCTTGTCCGAATTGATACATTCGCCCCACAATTGAGGCGCCTTTAGTTTCTTGTTTTTGTTTAAAGTTGTATAAATAGATGCACAAATATAGGTTTAATTGCTCATATTTAAGAGTATTGAATACTTAATTAAAGTTAAAGAAATAGTATTAGTGAGATAAAAAGCAGTAGTAATTAAATAGTAGGTTAAACTAATTAATTGTGGTTTTCTCACTTTTAGGATAAAAGGAGATATAAAAAAAGACCTCGCATCAATGATGTGAGGTCTTAATGTGGGCGTTGACGGATTCGAACCGCCGACCCTCTGCTTGTAAGGCAGATGCTCTAAACCAGCTGAGCTAAACGCCCTTGTTGCTCTTTAAAAGCGTGTGCAAAGGTAAGATGATTATTTTTAACTACCAAATTATTTGCGAACTTTTTTATAAATACACCCTGATTTTTTACGAATTAGGGGTAATTTGCGACCTGAAAGGGTATAACATACTTGTTTTGTTGAGGCTTTTATGATGAAAATGTACTGAGATTTTTTCTGATTGAGAACGAGATGAAAACGCATCTTCTATCATTCTGATGCTCAAATGCTTTCTGTTTTCATTTTAAAAGCATCGACTTTACGTTCTAATAGTAATGCTTTTGCGGTCTAAAAACAATGTAATTACTTTTCAATAGCAATGCTTTTAAAAATGGAAAGGATAATTGTGCAGTTTCACTTCCTTTGACTTCATACCATAGCTATAAAGCAAAATCATGGTACAAGCGTTGCACTCATACCATGATTTCTATTTCTTTTAGCACATATTCAAATTAAATCCTTTTGCTAAACCACCTTCACCAGTTTCTTTATACAATGAAGGTATGTCGTGTCCAGTTTGTTTCATCACCTCAACAACTCTGTCAAACGACACTTGATGTTGTCCATCTGAGAATGCAGAGTACAAGTTTGAGTCCAAAGCACGTGCTGCTGCGAATGCATTTCGCTCGATACAAGGAATCTGAACCAATCCACATACAGGGTCACAGGTCATTCCTAAGTGATGTTCTAAGCCCATTTCGGCTGCATATTCGATTTGAGCTGGACTGCCACCAAATAGCTGACACGCTGCAGCTGCAGCCATTGCGCATGCAACTCCCACCTCTCCTTGACAGCCAACGTCTGCTCCTGAGATCGAAGCGTTATGCTTTACGATGTTACCAAAGATGCCTGCAGTAGCTATGGCGTGAATAATTCGGGTGTCGCTGAAATGATGTGAGCGTGACATATGATATAAAACAGCGGGCAATACACCGCAAGCTCCACAGGTAGGAGCTGTTACTACGGTTCCACCAGCAGCGTTTTGCTCGCTCACTGCCAATGCATAAGCATACACTAAACCACGAGATTGAAGCGAAGGTTTAAAGCCTTTGGCCTTTACATGATAGATAGCTGCTTTGCGAGCAAG
>ERZ773046.1786-NODE-1786-length-11649-cov-23.245644_pt1 | contig 11649 bp, 8 predicted proteins | sample MGYA00580634_ERZ773046 | MGnify/ENA primary metagenome ERZ773046 (study PRJEB29015, sample SAMEA2738127) | human oral metagenome | biome: human oral; feature: human-associated habitat; material: saliva | place: China | collected 2159 ... | reverse complement strand
GAGAAGGGCGTTTCGTCTTATGGAAGAGAGCCTTTCTTCACACTAACGAGACGCCCCCTTCATTTGCAAACAATGGTTTTTACTCCCCTCTCCATTCGGAGAGGGGTCGGGGGTGAGGCTTCTTCTTCATCCGCAACCAACGCCCCCTTGCCCCGTTAATGCTTTGAGATTGATTCAGAAAGGGGGATGAGTTATTTCAGAATCTTTGCTAAGAAAGGAGCTGTGTGGCTCTCTTTATTCTTGGCAACTACCTCTGGTAGACCTGCTGCAAGGAGCCTTCCACCATTGCGACCACCCTCTGGTCCCATGTCAATGATGTAGTCGGCGAGCTTGATAACATCGAGGTTATGCTCAATGATAAGTACCGTGTTGCCACGATCCACTAGCTTCTCAAGGACGTCCATAAGGATGCGGATATCCTCAAAATGCAGTCCCGTAGTTGGTTCGTCGAGGATGAATAGCGTCTTACCCGTATCCCTCTTCGATAGTTCCGTAGCCAGTTTGACACGCTGACTCTCGCCTCCCGATAGCGTTGTTGAGCTTTGCCCGAGTTTGATATAACCCAATCCAACGTCCTGCAAAGCCTTTATCTTCGGTAGAATCTGCGGTACATTCTCGAAGAACTCCACGGCCATGTTGACCGTCATATCTAGTACATCTGCAATCGACTTACCCTTGAATCGCACCTCAAGAGTCTCCCGATTGTAACGCTTACCATGGCATATCTCACATGGAACCATTACATCTGGAAGGAAGTTCATCTCGATAGTCTTGTATCCATTACCACCACATGCTTCACATCGCCCACCCCTTACGTTGAAGGAAAAACGCCCTGGTTTGTAGCCTCGGATCTTAGCTTCTGGGAGGTTGACAAACAACTGTCGGATGTCAGAGAATACCCCCGTATAGGTTGCGGGGTTACTGCGTGGGGTGCGCCCGATAGGACTTTGGTCCACATTCACCACCTTATCTATATTGTCAATACCCTCTATCTTTTTGTAAGGCATGGGTCGTTTCAATGAGCGATAGAAGTGTTGTGAGAGGATAGGTTGCAATGTTTCGTTGATAAGTGTACTCTTTCCAGAGCCCGAAACACCTGTTACAACAATCAATTCACCTAGTGGGAAGGTTACGTCAACACCCTTTAGATTATTGCCAGTGCAGCCTATCAACTTGATAGACTTCCCATTTCCTTTGCGTCTTTCAGTGGGTATCTCTATCTTACGTTCACCATTGAGATATTGTGCCGTGAGCGTGTGCTTCTTGAGCATATCAGCTGGTTTCCCTTGGAAGACGACCTCTCCTCCTTTTCTTCCAGCCTTTGGACCGATGTCAACAATCCAATCGGCAGCACGCATCATATCCTCATCATGTTCCACAACAATCACCGTGTTACCCATGTCGCGCAGCTCTTTTAGGGAATTGATAAGTCGCTCGTTGTCACGTTGATGCAGTCCGATAGAAGGTTCATCGAGGATATAAAGCACGTTGACAAGCTGCGATCCAATCTGAGTGGCTAGTCTGATACGTTGGCTTTCACCGCCAGATAACGTTGCACTTTGCCGATTGAGAGCCAAGTAATCAAGTCCCACTTCCAATAGAAAGTTAATGCGTTTGCGTATCTCCTTCACGATCTCTGTGGCTATAACTCGCTGCTTATCCGTCATGTGTTCCTCGACATGATCAATCCAATCCTTCAGTTCGCTGATATCCATGTTGGCAAGTTCTGCGATGTTCTTATCCCATATCTTATAGGATAAAGCCTCCCGATTGAGTCGCTGCCCATGGCATTCTGGGCAAGTAACCTCGGCTATGAACTGGTCAGCCCACTTCTTCCCGGCAGCCGAATCATCACTTTCCATGATCGTGCGGAGGTATTTGATGATACCATCAAAGGATATGAAGTAATCCGAGGAGGTGTGAACAAGTTCCTTGGCAATCTTTAGTTTCTCCAAAGAACCATATAGTATCTCATCCATGCACTCCTTGGGAATGTCTTTAACGGGTGTTTTTAAGGTACAATCATACTTCTTCAACAGGGCTTCAATCTGCCAGAATATCATCTGATTCTTATACTTCCCTAATGGTACGATAGCCCCTTCATAGATATTCAAAGCGTCATCAGGGATCACTTTCTTTAGGTCGATTTCATCAATTACACCCAATCCTTTGCAATGCGGACAAGCCCCTTCTGGGGAATTGAAAGAGAAGATGTTGGGGGCAGGGTCTTTATATGCAATACCCGTAACAGGGTCCATGAGACGTTTAGAGAAGTATTTTGCTGCACTCGTCTCATTATCCAGTATCATAATCAAACCATCGCCTTGTTTCATCGCAGTAGCGATAGTTTTCGATAGACGTTCACGTTGGGTGGCATCTTCCGTGTCGCTGAGTTTCATCTTATCAATGACCACTTCGATGTTATGGTTCTTGTATCTATCCACCTTCATACCGCGTGTGAGTTCCTCAATTTCACCATCTATACGGATGTAAAGATAGCCCTTTCGGCGCATTTGCTCAAATAGTTCGCGATAGTGACCCTTACGGTTTCGAACCAAAGGAGCCAATATGTAGATCTTACGTTCACGATAGTCAGCCATGATCATATCGACTACCTTCTCCTCAGTATACTTCACCATCTTCTCCCCACTCATATATGAGAAGGCCTCACCAGCACGTGCGTAAAGCAAGCGAAGATAGTCATATATCTCCGTCGTAGTGCCCACTGTGGAGCGAGGATTCTTATTCGTCGTCTTCTGTTCGATAGAGATTACAGGCGAGAGTCCCGTTATCTTGTCCACATCTGGGCGCTCCATATTACCGAGGAAGTTGCGAGCATAGGCGGAGAAGGTCTCTATGTATCTTCGTTGACCCTCTGCGAAGATGGTATCAAAGGCTAGAGAACTCTTCCCCGAACCCGATAGTCCAGTGAAGACAGTGAGTGAGTTGCGTGGAATAGTTATGTCTATGTTCTTCAAGTTGTGTACTCTTGCACCGAAGACTTCTATCTTTTCGTTCATATCTGTGTGTTGCTTATAAAATATATAATGGTGAGTTAGGAATGAGGAATGGTGAGTTAAGAATTATCCTAATGATGATTTATGAATGAGGAGTGATGAGTTAGGAATGATTCTAATGATAAATTAGGAATGAGGAGTTGTGTGTTTAGGGTGTTAATTGGTTGTATCCCCTTAGCAGATTGACGTCGCGCCGAATATTGAAACGCCTTCCGTCAGCTCCTTTTGCCGTCACATTCACAAAGTAAGTGCCCTCAGCTACATCCTTACCTTTATACTTTCCATCCCATCCACCAGCAGGGTCTGTCCACTCATAGAGCTTCTGTCCCCATCGATTGAATATAATTGCTTTGAACTCAATGATACTCTTGTAGCCTGTTTTCGCTCGATAGATATCATTGATACCATCGCCATTTGGAGTGAAAACATTAGGCATTTGCAAGCTGCTTTCACTAATAGATACGCTTATAGGATTATAACGAGTTGTGTCTCCATTGAGTATCTCGTAAAGCACAATCTGTGTATTACCTGCCTTCGTGAAAGTGTATTCTGTGTCTTCATCATAACGTATCAGAAAAGCCTCACGAGGGCTTGTTTGTGCAAAGAAATGCCATTCATAATGCGTTGCAGGGTCATTCGTTGTAGGCGCATTAGCCTTCAGTTTCATCGTTAAAGGTGCCGATCCTGTATAGTTATCACCTGCATTTATCGTCATAACTTCGCCATTCTCATCGTTATAAGAGCCTGTTGGCTGGCAATCCTGTGCCTTTGTATAGGCCGTGACAAGCATTGACAAAAATAGTAATAAGAATCTTGTATATTTATCTCTCATCTCTTTTACCTTACAATTCAACGTCTCCAAAAGGATAATCGTGCAAATATAAGCATTTTTTCTCACACCTACAAGCAAAACAGAAAAGCGATGGTTGATATACAAGAAGCCATTATCTATTTTACGTTTTTTTGCTCTCTACACCTGTTGATTACAGATTTCTTTTGTATATTTGCACGTGTATTTGCATATAAGTAATAGTTTGTAAACCCAAAAGATATGTGCATGAAAAATTATTTAAGATATCTCTTATTGCTATTCACAGTCCTGATTAGCTGTAGCGTGATGGCTCAGAATGTTGTATGGCGTGATCAACATCAAGTGAAACGCAAGGAGACTATATTCGGAATAGCCAAAGAGTACGGTGTAACTATCCAACAGTTGATAGATTCCAACCCTATTATGAAGACCCCAGGATATGAACTGAAAAAGGGTGCACTCATACTTGTTCCGTTTGCGAAAGATGGTGATATCCGCCCTGATGGGTCGATAATGGGCAAGACTGTAAAGCCTTCCAAAGCTGATAAAGAGGCTAAGAAGAAAGGCGCAAATGCAGCTGCTATCGCAAAACAAGAGAATGCTATTCATGTTGGAATCATGCTCCCTCTCCATAATCAAGATGGTGATGGCAAGCGCATGATAGAGTTTTATCGAGGTGTGTTGTTAGCCCTCAACGAGATGAAGAGTGAAGGGATTACAACCGACGTACATGCTTGGAATGTTCCAAAGGATGCTGACATCCGTACCACCTTATCAGATCCTAATGCCTCAAAACTTGACCTCATCTTTGGTCCTCTCTACTCTGATCAGGTGAAGCCATTGGCTGATTTCTGTCGAGCACATGGCACAAAGCTCGTTATCCCATTCTCAATAACAGGCAACGAAGTAGAGAATAACCCTAATATCTATCAAGTGTATCAAAACGATGAGAGCTTGAATAGCAAGGCTATTGCGTCTTTCTTAGAGCGTTTCCAGAAGTCTCATCACCCTGTATTCATTAATTGCAACGATGCAAACAGCCAAGTGGGCAACTTCACCTCATTGTTGCGTAAGCAGTTAGACATACTGAAGATTAAGTATTCCCTTACTAGTCTCAAGTCGTCGGCAGCCGACTTTGCAAAGCGATTCGATAAGACTCGACCTAATGTAGTTATCCTTAACTCTGAGAAGAGTCCGCAGTTAAATGAGGTGTTTGCCAAGTTAGCACAACTCAAGAAGACTAATCCTGGTATCGCAATAGCCCTCTATGGCTATAATCAATGGTTTGTTTACCAAGATTACGACTTAGATAACTTCTTCAGATATAACACCTACATCCCTTCCACCTATTATTATAATAAGTCGTCAGAGAAGACGAAGTCGCTTGAAGCTAAGTATAATGAGCAGTATGATGAACCAATGGCTAAGCAATACATACCCCGTTTGGCACTCACTGGTTACGATCAGGCGCAATTCTTTGTACGTGGAATTAAAGCACAGGGAAAGGACTTCAAGGGTGTATATAGCGATGTGAAGTATCGCCCACTACAAACTCGTTATAACTTCGAACGTGTAGGGCAGGGAGGATACATCAATAACAACTTCCAGTTGATACACTTTACTACTGACCAGAAGATGGAGAATCTCGTTTATTAACCATCGTTGGTACAGCTGCTTATAATATGAGAAATAAGACATTAAGCATATTCCTTCTGCTCTTACTTGTGCTTCCGATGCGTGTCGCAGCACAAGTAGGAGAACATCGTGACGACCTTTCCATTGGTGTTAATGGCGGTTATGCCCTTTCTAATGTGGGCTTCAGTCCAAAAGTATCACAGTCTCTTCATGGGGGAATAACAGGTGGTTTGAGTGTTAGATACGTATGTGAAAAGTATTTTAATACCATCTGTTCCATCTATGGAGAGGTCAATTACGCTTCTATTGGATGGCAGGAAAAGATACAGACAGGCACTGATCAGCCTGTTATCAACGCCAATGGACAAGCAGAGAAGTACTCCCGAACAATCAATTACATTCAGATTCCAGTCTTTGCACACCTTGCTTGGGGCAAAGAGCAGCGTGGTTTCAACTTCTTCGTACAAGCTGGTCCACAGATAGGTGTCTATCTGAACGAGTCAACCAACATGAATTATACCACTCCAAACCTCGCTACTGACGGCACAGGACGTAGTAATGTCACCATCGAACAAGAGTCGAAAGCAGTAGAGAAGAAGTTCGATTATGGTATAGCAGCAGGCTTAGGAATGGAATGGAGCAGCCGTCATGTGGGGCACTTCCTACTTGAAGGGCGTTATTACTATGGACTAGGAAATATCTACGGAAGCACTAAGAGAGATTATTTCGGTAAGTCGAACTTTGGGAATATAGTAGTAAAAGCAACCTATCTATTCGATATCAAAAGAACAAAGTAATATTAACCTAGATTTTTATCATTATGTTTGAAAACCAACCAAAAGCGCTTTATGCCTTGGCACTAGCCAATACTGGCGAGCGGTTCGGATACTACACAATGTTGGCAGTATTCGCTTTATTCTTGAGAGCAAACTTCGGATTAGAGGCCGGGAGAGCGGGTCTAATCTATAGTACCTTCCTCGGTTTGGTCTATTTCTTGCCCCTAATTGGAGGCTTCATGGCCGACAAGTTCGGGTACGGAAAGATGGTAACCATTGGTATTGCTATTATGTTTGTCGGTTATCTCTTCCTATCTATTCCATTGGGCGGAGGCTCTATTGCGTTCATAGCTATGCTAGCGGCTCTGTTGCTAATCAGCTTTGGAACGGGTCTATTTAAGGGCAATCTGCAGGTTATGGTGGGTAATCTCTATGACACACCAGAGCTTGCTGGCAAGCGCGATTCGGCGTTCTCAATCTTCTACATGGCAATCAATATTGGTGCACTCTTTGCTCCAACGGCTGCCGTAAAGATTCAGTCTTGGGCAGAGGCAACGCTCCATTGCAGTAGTAATGACGCTTACCACTTCTCATTCGCAGTAGCTTGTGTATCATTAATCGTGTCTATGGCAATCTATTATGGGTGCCGTCGTATGTTCAAACACGTTGAGGGTGGCAACGGAAAGACCGAGAAGAAGGATACAACTGTTGCTGAAGAAGAACTCACCCCACAGCAGACAAAGGAGCGCATTGTGGCTCTCTGTCTTGTTTTTGCAGTCGTTATCTTCTTCTGGATGGCGTTCCATCAGAATGGTCTGACGCTTACTTACTTCGCTAATGAGTTTGTAAGTCCTGTTTCAACAGGCGTTCAGAGCATGGCATTTGATGTAGTCAATCTAGTCATGATCGTGCTCATGGTGTATAGTGGTATGACCTTCTTCCAGAGCAAAACAGCAAAAGCAAAGGCAATCTCAGGCGTTGTCTTCCTCGTAGCAGTATTAGTTTTAATGTCGAAATACAGAGAGCTTTCTGGCTCAGTAGAGGTTAGTGCACCTATTTTCCAGCAGTTCAATCCATTCTATGTGGTAGCCCTCACACCAGTAAGTATGGCTATCTTCAGTTCGTTGGCAGCCAAAGGTAAGGAGCCTTCTGCACCTCGTAAGATTGCATACGGTATGATTGTTGCTGGTTGCGCCTACTTCCTTATGGTCATGGCATCGCAAGGTTTGCTCACACCTAACGAACAGGCAGCAGCAAAGGCAGCAGGTGGAGCAACCCCATTTGCGTCAGCCAACTGGCTAATTGGTACTTATCTCGTCCTCACCTTTGGTGAGTTATTGCTCAGTCCGATGGGTATCAGCTTCGTTAGTAAGGTAGCTCCTCCAAAGTATAAGGGCGCAATGATGGGCGGATGGTTTGTAGCCACAGCAATCGGAAACCTCCTTGTCAGCGTTGGAGGATACCTCTGGGGAGGTTTGTCACTCACCATTGTTTGGTCCGTATTCATTGTTCTTTGCCTCATTTCAGCCGCCTTCATGTTCCTCATGATGAAGCGTTTAGAGAAAGTGGCATAAGCTATTAAGATAACAGGAAACGCCCTTCTTCATTTGAGAAGGGCGTTTCTTCATTATGAAGAGAGCCTTTCCTCGATAGAAGGAAAGGCTCTCTTTGTGGGGAAGAAGGCGTTAGTTGTGTTTTTGTTTAGTTCCAGTTGGATAGGAATAGTTCCTTGATAATAAGGATAAAGCGACTTTGTTTTCTTTCTTCCCAATTACTATGAATCATGGTCTCTACTTGTGGAATCCCCATCAACTGATGTGCATAGAACCCCACCTGACCATTCTCTCCTTTCTCTAATACGAGTGTTCCCTTGTTAACCCATGTATTAACAGTATGAATAGATACGCCTAGTATGTCTGCAATATTGTTTATCGTAAAGAATAACTCCATGTTAAAAGCGATTAAAACCTTCGTAATTCTCAAAGGCAAGTAGGTATAGGCTCTTGAACGTATCAGCAGAGACTTCCTGCAACTCACTATATACTCTGTTCTCTATTAAATTCTCATGTGTATCGCTGATTACATCATCCAGAATCCTTGGAAGAGCCTTGCAGAGTTTCATAAAAGCATTAGTATCACCAAAGACAATGCCATAGAACTTATCTATAGATACTCTTCTGATATTGTCGTGTTCGTATTGTCGATCATCCAAGGTAATCTTCCATGGTCTATCTTGGCTCTGTTTAGCAATGACTTCAACAAGCATACAAGTCGAATTAGACACTCTCAAGAGTTGATTCTGCATCTTTATATATGTTGTTTGGGCTGTGTCACTATTCATTGTGTTGTGCTTGTTCTTCATTTCTACATATATCTTCCTTGTGTCATTAGCGACATCGAAGCCCGTTTCTGGTACATACCAACCATTGCCAGCATAGCTAAATAGATTCTTATGAAAGTATTCTACATGGTTATTATTGGCTTTATCTATTTGCCTAATACACTCTGATTCAATGATTTCCTCAAATGTTTTACCATATACCTTGGCATCAAAAGTGAGCTTAATAGGGTCTATCACATTCTTATTAAACCTCGCTAAATCTATAAGAGCCTTATATTTTAAGACTGTATTCTTTACGTGATTGAAGATGTTGTCATCGGAGATAAACCCTAAATTGTAAGTTCCTTGTGCCATAATATACGTGATTTAAAAACGTTACAAAGGTACAATTTAAATTATATTATCCCATCCTATCCATTGCTTTTTTGTGTTAGCTCCATTGCTGATTGGCGTAGCTTCCGAAAGAAAAGTGTGATGTTTGAATAACAGGAAACGCCCTTCTTCATTTGAGGAGGGCGTTTCTTCATTATGAAGAGAGCCTTTCCTCGATAGAAGGAAAGGCTCTCTTTGTGGGGAAGAAGGCGTCTCTTTCATTTCACAAATAAATCTCTTTGGGTTGAGGAGGTGACTTCTAAGGCGGAAGATAGTTTATTGTCTAGACCCTAAAAAACCAAAACATCTGGCGGAACGAATCATAATTTTAGCGAAAAAGACAGCCTGGTAATCCGTATTTCAATTATTTTGTGTAAGTTTGCATATTATGAGTCGGAACCATCTAAAGATTTATCTTGTATGCTTATTCGCCTTCATTACATCCTTTGTTGAGGCTAGTAATGATGGAAAAGGCTATATTGCTTACCCTGGTGGGAAGTGTTATATGTTTCGTGTGACGCTTCGTGACAAGGGACAATCGCCTTATTCGCTAGATAAACCGAGTGCCTTTCTGTCTGAGGCGGCGCTGAAACGACGTCAGAGACAGCACTTGACGTTGGACTCAACGGACCTTCCTGTATCGCCAACCTATATCCAGAAGATACGCAAAGAGGGTGGGAATGTGGTTGCAATAAGCAAGTGGAATAACTCAATCTTGGTGCGTGGAGGCAACAGACAGACGTTAGAAGACCTCAAGGTGTTGCCTTTTGTGAGAGATAGCAAGCTCGTTTTCACCTCTCCCGACTCCATTCGTCCGTTGTCACAACGCGTTCGCTGTCGGTCAGACTTGCAAGTGCTCGATTCCACCATACATGATTATTATGGTATGGGAAAGGCACAGTTGGAGAATCTCAATGGTCGGAAGTTGCACAACATGGGCTTTCAAGGACAGGGAATGACCATCGCTGTGCTTGATGCAGGCTTCATGAACGTGGATAAGATGGCTGCTTTTAAGAATGTCAACATCGTTGGAACGCATAATTTCGTTGCTGGTTATGATGCTGATGTGTACAAGGAAATGGATCACGGAACGAAGACTTTATCCGTTATAGCAGTCAATCAACCCTCCACCTTCGTAGGTTCTGCACCGAAAGCGAGCTTTTGGTTGTTGCGTTCGGAGGATTATCTCACAGAGAGCTCGGCGGAGGAAGACTACTGGATAGCCGCTGCTGAGTTTGCAGACTCCGTCGGTGTCGATGTCATTAGTTCGTCTTTAGGCTATCACGGCTTCGATGATAAGAGTCTAAACTATCATTATTCCGACCTCAATGGAGTGACGGCACCCATCTCAAGGGCGGCTTCCTTGCTTGCATCTAAAGGCATTATCCTTGTCAATAGTGCGGGGAATGATGGTATGGGACCGTGGAAGAAGATCAATGTACCAGCCGATGCGCATGACATACTCACGGTAGGTGCGATTGCACCAGACGGCATTAATGCTGCTTTCTCATCGATTGGTCCAACGGCAGATAATCGAGTGAAACCAGACGTTATGGCGTATGGTTGTCCAACAAATGTGGTATCGGGTAGGGGATATATAACGCCCGATACAGGTACATCCTTTGCTTGTCCGTTGGTGGCAGGGATGGTTGCTTGCTTGTGGCAAGCCGCTCCTAACACGTGTGCAAAGGACTTGATAAAGGTGATTCGGCAGACATCTGATAATCATCTGAAGCCCAATAACATCATGGGTTATGGTGTTCCCGATTTCATGGAGGCGTATCGCCAAGTGGTATTGCCCAATGGTAAGTAATGTAATTCACACCTTATTATATATATAGAAGCACACATGACGACAAAAGCACTCACCCTCTATGAACTGAACGCATTGGTATCGGATGTTATCAGTAGCACCTTGTCGCGTTCTTACTGGGTTGAGGCTGAATTGTCCGAAGCACGTGAGAGCCGTGGACACTGTTATATGGAACTGATCGAGAAGGACGCTCGTGGCAATGTTCCCATTGCACGTGCTCAAGCCAAGTGTTGGCATAACGTGTGGGCAGAGATACAGCCTTCTTTCATCAAGATAACGGGTCAGACGATCCATGCAGGTATGAAAGTTATGTTGCTTGTACACGCTCAGTTCCATCCTCAATATGGGTTTTCTTGGATTGTAGATGACATCAATCCCGAGTTTACCATGGGCGACATGATGCGCAAACGACAGGAGATTATCCGACAGCTAAGGGCAGAAGGCGTCTATGACTTGCAACGCGAATTGTGCTTGTCGATGTTTGCTCAACGCATAGCTGTCATCTCCTCCGAGACAGCAGCAGGTTATGGCGATTTTTGCAATCAGTTACTTCATAACGAGTTTGGGCTTGCCTTTCATGTAGAACTGTTCCCCGCAGTGATGCAAGGAGACCAGGTTGAACAGAGCATTATCAATGCTTTGAACCTAATTAACGAACGGGAAGAGGATTTCGATTGCGTTGTTATCATCCGAGGAGGCGGTGCGACAGCCGATTTGAGTGGTTTCGACACCTTGAATCTGGCGGAGAATGTGGCGAACTTCCCACTCCCGATAATCACAGGAATTGGGCACGAACGTGACGAGAGTGTGCTGGATATGGTTTCATTCATGCGTGTGAAAACCCCAACAGCAGCTGCCGCTTATCTCATCAATCAGTTGGCTGC
>ERZ773046.1782-NODE-1782-length-11656-cov-7.185329_pt1 | contig 11656 bp, 15 predicted proteins | sample MGYA00580634_ERZ773046 | MGnify/ENA primary metagenome ERZ773046 (study PRJEB29015, sample SAMEA2738127) | human oral metagenome | biome: human oral; feature: human-associated habitat; material: saliva | place: China | collected 2159 ... | reverse complement strand
ACCAGCCCCGTCCCGACCATCCAGTCCACGCGCGGCAGATAGTTTCGCATAAAAAATCTCCTTTCCTATCTCACATGTACCTCTATCGAGAGTAGTTGCTGTGAGACGAGAAAAGGAGAGGGTGATTACTTCATAAACCGCCGCCCGCGCTCGAGTTTCTCGAAATAGCGGCGCGTCTCGTGGACGACGACGCCCGAGAGGGCGATGAGCGCGATGAGGTTCGGGATCGCCATGAGACCGTTGACGATGTCGGCGAGGACCCAGATCGCCTCGAGTTTCAGGAAGGCACCGCAGGCGATGAGCGCGATAAAGACGAGGCGGTACGGCAGGATCGCACGCACGCCCGCAAGGTAGAGGATGGCGCGCTCGCCGTAGTAGTTCCACCCGAGGATGGTCGTAAAGGCGAAGAGGGCGAGCGAGACGGTGAGCAGTGCGCCGCCGATGTGCCCGTACGCGCCCGTGAACGCCGCGCCCGTCATTGCCGCGCCCGCCGTGTCACTCTGCCATGCGCCCGTGAGGACGAGGACGAGCCCCGTCATGGTGCAGATGATGATCGTGTCGATGAAGGTGCCCGTCATGGAGATCAGCCCCTGCTCGGCGGGCTCCTTCGTCTTTGCCGCCGCCGCAGCAATCGGCGCGGAGCCGAGACCGGACTCATTGGAGAAGACGCCGCGCGCGATACCGTTCTGCATTGCCATCATGATCGTGGAGCCCGCAAAGCCGCCCGCTGCCGCCGTGCCGGTGAATGCCCCGTCGAGGATCAGCCCGATCGCTGCGGGGATGCCGTCGATGTGCATCGCGATGATGCCGACGCTGATGACTATGTAGAGAACCGCCATAAAGGGGATGATGCGCGAGGCCACCTCGGCAATGCTCCGAAGGCCGCCGATGGTGATCGCCGCGATCAGCACCGTGAGGGCGATATCCGTCACGAGACGCGGCACGCCGAAGGACAGCTCCGCCGAGTCCACAATGGCGTTGACCTGCGGGAACGTCCCGATGCCGAAGAAGGCAACGAGCACCGCCGCACACGCGAAAAATCCCGCGAGTGGGCGATATTTCTCCCCCATGCCGTGACGGATGTAGTACATCGGGCCGCCGGCAATGTCGCCGCGCTCGTCCGTCGTGCGGTACTTCACGGCGAGCAGCCCCTCCGCGTACTTCGTCGCCATGCCGAAGAACGCCGCCATCCACATCCAGAAGATCGCCCCCGGGCCGCCGACCTTGACCGCTGTCGCGACACCGACGATGTTGCCCGTGCCGATGGTCGCGGCGAGCGCGACGCAGAGTGCCTTAAAGCTCGACACGTCGCCCTCCCCGCGGTTTTTCGCGCGCAGGATGAGCGCGAGCGCACGCGGCAGGCGGCGCACCTGGAGCAGCGAGAGACGCAGCGTCAGCATGATGCCCGTCCCCACGAGCAGGACGATGAGCGGCGCCCCCCAGAGGAAGGAGTCCACCGCATTCAGTACGGGAAGAAACGATTCCATACAAGATCCCTCCGAAAATAAAAATATGCGCACATTTTACCATGATAAAGCACTAAATGTCTATGGAATCTGTATGTATACAGGAATCAGCGTGCCCCCACCACCGCGAGCGGTCCCCCTCCCCCGTCATGCAGGGAAGGCTTCGGGGAGTAACGGCATAATAGCTTCCCCCGTCTACGGGGGAAGTGGCGAGCGCAGCGAGCCGAAGGGGACGTGCCCCCCCTTCGGGGGATCGGCCAAATGAGGCGCTGCCCCCCTCCGTCATTGATACGGATCGTCGCATCACATATCTTCATTTTACATCCACCGTGAAATGGAGTAGAATATACCATCACGACAATGGGAAAAGGGGTGGGACGATGCTCCCTGGTATCGGAATCATCGCCAACGTCGCCGCCATCGCGCTCGGCGGCGTCCTGGGGCTTGGCTGTGGCCGCTTTATCGTGGAGCGCGTGCAGGAGACGCTGATGCGTGCCTGTGCACTCGCCGTGATGTTCCTCGGGCTCGGCAGCACGCTGCGCACGATGCTCAGTGTCAATGCGGACGGGCAGCTCGCGCTCGGCGGCATCTACATGATGATCACGAGCCTCATCGTTGGCGGTCTCGTCGGCGAGCTGCTGAACATCGAGGCGCGCATGACTGCGTTCGGCGCGTGGCTGAAGCGCGTCTCGGGCAGCGCGGGCGACACACGGTTTATCGAGGGCTTTGTCACCGCCTCGCTCACGGTCTGCATCGGCGCCATGGCGGTCATCGGCTCGATCAACGACCGCCTGCTCGGCGACCCGTCCGTCCTCTTTACCAAGAGCGTCCTCGACGGCGTCATCATCATGCTCCTCACGGCGACCCTCGGCAAGGGCTGCATCTTCTCCTCCGTCTCCGTCGGGCTCTTTCAGGGCGCGATCTTCGCTCTCGCGGGGCTGCTCGCCCCCTATATGACGGACAGTGCCCTCGCCGGGCTCAGCTGCGTCGGCAACATCCTCATCTTTGCCATCGGGACGAACCTCCTCGGCCTGCCGAACATCCGCGTCGCGAACTTTCTCCCCGCCCTCGTCATCGCCGCCCTCTGGGGGATGGGGTGAGCACAGGCGCTGCTACCGTACGTTTCGTCGGACTGCCGTGTCCTCAAAGCAGAAATACTCCGGGTGATGACGGGACTGGGTATACTCGAACTGGATGCCCTCGGCATTGTAGGTTCTCCCGCTGACCACGGCCAGGCAGTTGTAGTCCCCCATTTCCAGCCAGCGCATATCCAGCGCACCGGCACGCTCCACCGTCATGCGGCGGCGGCTGGTGACGATGGTCATGCCCAGGACGTTTTCGATGTAGTCGTAGATGGAGTGCGCAGCGATCTCCGGGGTGAGATCGGGCACGGCCTCACGCAAGAACAGATTGATATCCAGAATCAGGGCTTTCCCCTCCAGATAGCGGATGCGGCGCACGTCGTAGATGTCGCTGCCGAGGGGGAGCCCTGTTTTTTCTGCCGTCTTTTGATCCACAACGTCCTCGGCGAAATGAACGACGCGGGTCACCGCCTGAAAATGATTGCGGGCTGCGGCCTCGCGAAAGGACTCGATGCCGCCGATCCGAAACTCGTTCTGCTCGGTCGGCTGATAGATCACGCGCATCCGCCGCCCCTGCCCGGCCTGGATATAGCCGTGCTCGATGAGGCGCGCCAGCGTGCGGCGGCCATTGCCGCAGAGATTTTCGCACCGCTCATTCCCGCGATCATCACCGGCGGTCTGATTCTCGGGTTCCGCAACTGCATCGACCAGCTGTACCTGTTCGAAAACGGGACCAAGACGCTGGTGGAGCTGAGTCAGTTCTGGGCCGGAATGGACCAATTTCTCTGGCTCATCGGCGAGGCGGTTTTCCACATGGGCATCCCCGTGGGGATTTGCTGGTCGGTGGTGCGAAAAATGGGCGGCACTCCCATCCTCGGCATCATTCTTGGACTGACGTTGGTGTCCGGACAGCTGCTGAATGCCTACGCCGTGGCGACGACGCCTGTGGACAGAATTCCTCACTGGGATTTCGGTTATTTTACGGTGGACATGATCGGCTATCAGTCGTGCAAAGATTAAGGCGGCGGGTCATTCCGATGTGACGGTCTGTGTCATTACCAACAAAAACGATGTGGAGACCTTTGCCTTCCACACGGGCATGACCGGCCAGGCCGGGGAGACGGTGATCGCATCATTTTGACGCGGACAAGGAGCGCAGAGCACGGGCGGAATGCGACGTGCTCTCTGCCTCTGATGGATGGGGAGGAGAACACGATGGCAGACTTCAAAAATAAAGTCGTTTATCAGATTTATCCCAAGTCGTTCAAGGACTCCAACGGCGACGGTATCGGGGATCTGCGCGGCGTGATTGATGCGCTGGATTATCTGGCGGATATGGGGGTGGACTACCTTTGGCTGACGCCCTTTTTCGTCTCGCCGCAAAAGGACAACGGCTATGATATCGCCGATTATCTGGCCATCGATCCGCATTTCGGCACCATGGATGACTTTGACGCGCTGGTCAAGGCCGCCGATGCCAAGGGGCTGAAAATCATGCTGGACATGGTGCTTTGCCACACCTCCGATCAGCACGCGTGGTTCCAGCGGGCCCTCGCGGGCGATACGGATTACCAGCGCTACTACATTCTGTGTGACGGCCGCAATAAGAAGTGCGCCGACGACCCGGGGGAGCCGCCGACCAATTGGCAATGCGCGTTCGGGGGCAGTGCCTGGCAGTGGGAGCCGCGTCTTGGCAAATGGTATCTGCATCTGCACGATGTGAGTCAGCCGGATTTGGATTGGACGAATCCGACCGTACGGGACGAGCTCGCCAAGGTGGTACGGTTTTGGAAGGAGCGCGGCGTCGCCGGATTTCGCTTTGATGTCATTAACCTCGTCGCGAAGCCGGAGGTTTTTGCCGATGATACCCAGGGGCTGGGGCGACGGCTGTTTGCCGACGGGCCGCATATTCACAAGTATTTGCAGGAGCTTGTCCATAGCGCCGGCATCGGCGATATGGTGACGGTTGGCGAGATGGCGTCCACGGATCTCGAGAACTGCATCCACTATACCCGCCCTGCCAATCATGAGCTGTCCATGACGTTCAGTTTTCATCATCTGAAGGTCGATTACAAGGACGGTGACAAATGGGCCCTGATGCCGCCGGACATGATGCGGCTAAAGCAGCTCTTCGCTGCGTGGCAGACGGGCATGGCGAAGGCTGGCGGCTGGAATGCGCTCTTTTGGTGCAACCATGACCAGCCCCGCATCGTCTCGCGTCTGGGGGATGACAAGGAGTACCGTGAGGCGTCGGCCAAGATGCTGGCGGCCTGCATCCACCTGATGCGCGGTGCGCCGTACATCTATCAAGGGGAAGAGCTGGGCATGACCAACGCAGGCTATACCTCCATCGCGGATTACCGGGACGTGGAGAGCCTGAACTATTACCGCATCCTGCGGGAGCAGGGCAAAACGGAGGCGGAGGCGCTGACGATCCTAGCCGCGCGCTCCCGCGACAACGGACGCACGCCGATGCAGTGGTCCGCCGGGCAGTACGCAGGTTTTTCCACGCGAGAGCCCTGGATTCCTCTATCGCCGGGCGTAAAGCCGCCCAATAGCCTGCTGATGCTGCACGCATCGGAGCAAAAACAGCCTTCTGTACCGACGCGGGCACAGAAGGCTGTTTTTATGTATACGTCGACAGATTGACCGAATCACTCCGATCCGACAATCCCAATCGAAGTGATGAAGCCCTTTTGGGCGGTGAATGCAAGACCTATATGATACTGGTCACGGTAGACGAAGGTCTCTCTCCCATTTTCTGCTTTGCTGTAACGATACGGCTTGCCGTAGATGCGCAAAATCTTGCTCTGTGGGTCGCCGACGGTCACGCCTGCCGGCGTCGCAATGCCGTTCGGCGCATCCGTGTTGATGAACTCGGCACGATCCCCAATAAACATCACGCGAAAAGATGTCCCATAGGTATACGTATCTATCATATCATTCCGCGCATCACTCCACTTCGGCTCTGTCCGCGTGGTGGGCGCACCATATATCTCCTCGACCTCCGCGCGCGTTGTTCCCGCCATAATGCCGCCAAGTGCAATGTCCGAATTGTTCAGAACGTGCCCATCCCGATTGATCTGGTTAATGCCCGCTGCCATAGAGATCCCTGACAGGGCGAACATGAAGACCGCCAACAGGATCAATCCCTTTTTCATCTCTCTCATCCTCCCCGTTCACTTACTGAGAAACCATCGATGCCAGTAGTATACCATAAAAATCATCAAAATCATCCGCTCCGAGCGCTCGCAAGAACTTACGCCCCGAGCGTCCCGGCCAATCGTTTTACCTCTTCCTGTGATAGTTCTGTTGCCTCAGCGATCTGAGAGAGTGTGAGCTTCCCCAGCGCTAACAATGCCGTTGCCGTCCGACGCGCCGACTCGATACGACCTTCGGCGCGTCCCTCTTCCATCTTCTTTTCGCCAAATTTTTCCATCAGTTCACACATGGCATTGACCCCCTCTGCTTCCTCTGCATGCGGTACTCCGCTGATGATGCTCACTGATTCGATTCCTCCTCTTACTCTACTATCATAGTATGCACGGCGACAGCGGTTGTCAAGGACAAAAAGAGCTTTCAAACGCCGAATCGGCTGAATGAAAGCTCTCGCTATGTCGTCTGCACAAAGGCAGCGACGAATATAGGAGGTATCCTGTCGCTCGACGCGAGTCAGCAGGAATGACGATCATCCGTAGACGACATCATCCTCCGCCTCGTCGAATGTGTCCGCTTCTTCCTCCTCATCCTCCATCTCATCATCCCACTCCGCCGCATCATCCGCAGCGCATGACGGCTCATCCTCCTGCAGCGCCTTATAGATGCCATAGCCGAGAAGGCCTGTCGCAAGAACTGCCGTCGCAATACCGACCGTTTTCAATGTGCTCATCTGATCCGCCCTCTTTCTTAACGCCTCCGAATATCCGTTGTGATCGCCGACATGGCATTGTACGCCATCGCCGTCCCTGCGGCGTTCGCCAGCCATCCCCGCGCGAACTCCGCAGCAATCCCGAGTTTCGACGCCTCCAAGACCGCATCCATATTCGCCCCGAAGAAAACAAACTCCCATCCGTACTTCTCCTTTTGGTGCTCGATGTGCTCCTTGATCTGCTCCGCCGAATACTTGCGGCTGGAGTTCTCCTCGCCATCCGTGATGATGACAAAGAGTACCTTCTCCGCGCGATAGTCCTCTGCCGTCTGCTTCTGCACCGCACGGATCTTCTTGATCGTGCGCCCGATGGCGTCGAGGAGCGCCGTGCCGCCGCCCACACGATAATCCTTTTCCGTCAGCGGCGCAACCGCACGGATGTCGATGCGGTCATGCAGCAGCCGATACTGATTGTCGAACAGCACCGTTGTCACACGCGCCTCGCCCTCGAGCTCCGCCTGCTCCTTCAGCATCGCGTTGAACCCGCCGATCGTATCCTTCTCGAGCCCCGCCATCGACCCGCTCCGATCGACGATGAACACCAGCTCCGTCAATCCCTTTTGCATGAAAATCCTCCTTCGTCTCTATACCAAACCTGTGGCTTTCGCCGGTCTATGGTTACAGTATAGGGAGGAAGGAGGACAGATCGTGTCCATTTGAGAAATTTTGATGCACGCAAGAATGTTTCGTGCTCAATCGTCGAGATTGGCAAGCACATCCTCACCCAAGAGGTCAGCAATCTTCGCCTTTGCCTGCTCTTTGATCTCATCCGTGATGTAGATCTGGGCTAGCGCGACCGCCGTTGCAATCGCAGCGGCATCATCCGCATAGCCTATGCCCGGCATGATATCCGGAATCAGATCAATCGGCGAAATCAGGTAGCCGAGCGCACCGATGATGCCCGCCTTGATCTTCGACGGGCAGTTTGGCGACTGCGCCACATAGTAGAGGAGCAGCGCCTGATAGATCACCTTCACGCCGATCTTGGCGATGTTCTTACGAATCTTGTCCCATAGGCCAGACTCAGAGTATTTGTCCTCATACTTCTCAAAGTCCAGATTTTCAATCTCCTCGACGTTGATGTCGTCATGTGTACTCATACGATAACCTTCCTTTCAGGTCAATCCTTTTGATGAAACGATCACAACTTATTAAGAATAAATACTTTCTTAGCAGTCCCCCCAATCATTTTTGTGCTTGTCACGATACATCTGCACGCATCCCCTTCATGCACGAAAACCCATCATGAGAGAGGCTCCACCACCCTCACCGCGCTCCCCTGACTTCTGAGCCACATATCAATGCCGTTTCCGTACACCTCGGCGGTGATGCGGTAGACGCCGTCCTCCTGCGAAATGATCCTCGCTGTAGGGAGGCGGTCGAGGACGGCCTCGACCGATGCGCCGCTGTAGTCGAAGGTGACACGGCGGAGTTCGCCCGCATACATGAACTGGATGCGCCTGCGAAACTCGCCGTCGCTGAATTTCTTCCTGCCATGAATCACGCGGAAGGTCGCGCCCGTCGGCTCGAAACGTGCGATGCGGTCGATGCGGAAGATGGTCGGGAACTCCTTGCGCCCGTCCGCCAGATAGGCGATGAGGTAGAAATAATACTCGGAGAACATGATGGCGACGGGGTTCACCTCATGTGCGCGTTCCGTGCCGTCCTGACGGCAGTAGGAAATGCGTATCGTGTGCTGTGCTGTCATGTGCTGCGAGAGTTCCCAGATCGCGGAGAGGAGTTTTTTCCCGTGGCGCAGCGGGACATAGTAATGCTGCTCGCTGCGGATGATCTTCCCCACCTGTTTACGGTCATGCGGTGCAGTCTGCCGCAGCAGCTTCTTGAGGAGGGCATCGAGCTCCTCCTTGCAGAATGCGCGGCTCTCAAGCAGAATCTTGCAGACGGCGAGCACATCCTCGTTCGTCAGCCACTCGCTCGCCGCGTGTGTGAGCAGGTAGCCGCCGCGACTGCGCTCGTAGACGATGGAGACCTCGCCCTCATCGGTGCGCGTCTCCGCGAGATAGGAGCGCAGCTCCTCGATGTCACGCTGGATGGTCTTGTCCGTCACGGCAAATTTCTGCGCCAGCTCTGCCTTGCAGACGACCTCGCCCCGGCTCAGACGTTCGTACAGCTGCAGCAGACGAAAGCCTTTGTTTTCCTTAAAGTCAATCTCCATCGTTTCACCATCCTGCCGTCATTTTCTGCGGTGACGCCAATGCCAGTCCTCCTGCCAATCTCCATCTACATAGCCCCAGTGGTGAAGTAGAAAAAACAAAAATCGCTTGATTTGGAAGAAAAGAACGAGGGCAATAAATGCCAATACGATAAAAATGACAAAGCCCGCAATTACTGCAAGCGTTTTGAGTGGATCGGTCACGAGTCCATAGAGGAGCAAAATGACCGCACCGACAATATGTGCAATAACAACGAGCCCTATGATGTACCCCATACCATTCGCCTCCCATTCACATTACCCATACCTGAGGAAGCACTGATAAATTCGGCACCACCATCTTGACGCATCTTTTTCGCCCGCACTTCGGCGGAAAATCCTCCACAGAGCCCCACTCTGCGTCCGGTTTTCCACCTTGTTCGGACAAAAATCTACGCCAATCTGGCAGACCTCATTTTATCAGCGATTCCCTGATATTTTCATCATAGCACTCGATATGGACAGTTTATGGGTATGATGATATAGGAATCGTTGTATCCATGCGAAATTATCCATTTATGACTATTTTCCTAATAATTATATCATAAAGAATATCAATCAAACAACTTTTTTCTCATGTGATACTGTGTGCCGCTTCCTTCGCCGTATAGCAAAAGGCATGGACGCAATTCGCCCATGCCTTATCCAAATGCTCAAAAATGCGAGATCATGGACATATCCCTTGATCCCTTAACATCTCCCCCGCTCAGTTCCTGCTACTCTTACTTTTCTCAAGATGCTCGGTAATCGGTTCCGACCATGTCGGAGGTATGCCCGCACCTTTGGCAAACGAGGAGATCATCGCACCGAGTGCCTCAAAGTTCGTGCGCACGCCCGCCGCATCACAGGCGAAGGTGGCGGCATTCTCGGTGGGGATGCCGATGTCTCCTGCGACCTGTGCCGCATCGATGTTCGCACCGAGAAGGATGAACGCCCACCCCTCATCTTCCTGCTGCTGTACCAACGCCCGCAATCTGTCAGGTGTCCAGTAGTCCCCGCTCTCGGGTTCGATCTTCGCGTTGTCCGTGACAATGACGATCATTGTACGCATGGGGCGATCCTCAGGGAGAGCCTTTTGATACACCTGCTGAGCCATGTGAATACTCCCGCCTACACCGAACAGACACCCGCTGTCGCGCACGTTGTCCTGATGTATGAACTCCTCGGGATGTGCGCGTCGATACTCTTCCACAAGGGTAAGGAGACGCGTAAAGCAGCCCTGTTCGATGAGCGCGGAATCCTCGGTGATCGGCACGCGGGTATTAAAGTCCATGCACTTACCGGCTTCTTCGCAGAGCCAAACAAGGATATCCGTCCGCTCCTCCCTGAGCCGCGCGATCATATCGTTGAATCCGTCGATCAGATCGGACTCAAATGCCGCCATCGGCCCGCTCAGCTCCAACAGGAAGATCAGCTCCGTCATTGCCCCGCTGCCGTCCACATCGAAATACCCTCTACGGCTGTCCGTCTGTCCCTTTGCCTCTGCCATGATGTTTTCCTCCTCTGTACGTGGCTGCTCTCTCCTAATAAAACAGCACCTCAGATTGGATGATGATGCCGAATTTATTAGTGCTTCCGTAAGTATATTGAAGGGTATGGACAAATAAAGTCCATACCAAGCGTGTCTCAAAAATTTTCCTTATCTGCATAGATATTCTCTATGCTGTAATTTATTACGCGTCTTAACTTACTGACAATCATATCATAAAGAATATCAATCAAACAACTTACTTCTCATGAAATACAAACCATTGTGTGTCCTTTCTTCGCCGCGCACAATGGTTTGTATGCCATCGTCTATTTCCTTTTATTCTGCGGCACGACGAATTTCTGATACCATGTGTCGATCGGCTCGGGCTTGCCCGTATCGTAGATGAACATCTCTCGCGTGTTCGGCTCCACCAAAACATCATGGAGGCGCATCATGCCACGGATCTGGAACATATAGTATTCTCTGTCCGAGCCGGAGACCTTGTGGAGTTTCTGGTCGCCGCCACCGACCTCAACGGCAACGGGGAATGTGTGCGCGTCAAGCCACGCCTGAAAGAGGCTCTTCGCCTCACTGTAGGAGATCGGTGATGCAGTGTTCCCTGTCGCTCCCTGCGGGCTTTCTGCCGATGAGAATGCCTTCTCGATCAGCGCCGTCAGGATCAGCTTGTTCTGGGGAACCTCATTGAACGCCAGATACGCCGTCTCAAATGTCCCCTGCTGCTCATGGACAACGAATTGAATCCGCGCTTTCACGGGTGTATTCTGATAGGTGCAGTCCCCCATAAACTCGACGACCTCCCGGCCGTCCTCCGCCTTGAAATGCTTCCACTGCGGGCTGCTGAAGAAGGCGGTGAATGCCTGATCGTAGCTCACAGACGGATGACTGCTCGGATAGCCGTTCTTGACCATCTGCACATATTTGTCGTTGGCGCTCTGCGAATGCGCGATGGTATCCTCCACATCTTTTCCGATGCTGTCCGCGACGCTGCCGGAACAGCCGCTGCACAAAACAAGGAGCAGGAGAGAGAAGACCAACATCAGCTTTTTCATTGAAATGCACCTCTTTCAAAAATCCTAAACGTCCCACGTTTTACGCGGGTTTCACTGCTGCCTCAGTCAGAAAATCTACGCCTCCATGCACGCCCATCGTCTGCCCCGTCGCGGAACATACCGCTGCGCCATATCGCGGGAAAGCCACCCTGTCCGCGCATCAGCACGTCATACATGCGATAGCCATCCATGCGGCATGCAGGGCACGGACTTTGCACGAACTTCACCAGCCCCAGCCGATAGGGGCAGCGCGCACACGGCGGACGTACTGCGCGAAACACACTCTGCAAATTCTTCAAAATCCCCATGACACTCACCTCCAAATGAATTCTCTTTGATCTGTGACTATCTTAGCAGATTCTCTTTTGCCCGAGGGAATCGCTGATAAAATGAAGTCCGTCAGATTGGCGTAGATTTTTTCGTCCGA
>ERZ773046.1778-NODE-1778-length-11683-cov-7.324991_pt1 | contig 11683 bp, 8 predicted proteins | sample MGYA00580634_ERZ773046 | MGnify/ENA primary metagenome ERZ773046 (study PRJEB29015, sample SAMEA2738127) | human oral metagenome | biome: human oral; feature: human-associated habitat; material: saliva | place: China | collected 2159 ... | reverse complement strand
GCGGGCAAAAAAGATGCGTCAAGATGGTTGTACCGAATTTATCAGTGCTTCCCTAGAATTGTATTATAAATACTTCTCATCCTGCGGTCAATCAATCCCGCGCCGCTGATACTCTGCATTGACCGCCGCCAGATCCTCCTCGGTATCGACGCCGATAAAGACAGCGTCCGTCTCCACGACGCGGATGCGGTACCCGTTCTCGAGCGCACGCAGCTGCTCCAAAGACTCCGAGCACTCCAGCTCCGTCTGCGCCATCTTCGCGTAGGCGAGCAGAAAGTCCCTGCGGTAGGCATAGATGCCGATGTGCTTATAGACCTTTGCGCCCGCATTGCGTGCATAGGGAATGCGCGCACGGGAGAAGTAGAGGGCGTTTCCCGTACGGTCGGTAACGACCTTGACGTTGTTCGGATTCTCCATCTCCGCCGCATCCGTGATCTCCGTTTTCGCCGTCGCCATCATGAGCGCTGCGTCGTGCTCAAACGGAGCGACAAGGGCATCGATTACGGCGGGGTCGATCAACGGCTCATCGCCCTGCACGTTGATGATGAGGTCGCAGTCCAGCCGCTGTGCGGCGACCTCAGCGAGGCGGTCCGTCCCCGTCGCGTGGTCGGCACGCGTCATGACGGCGTGGCCGCCGTGCTCCTCGACGGCCGCACGGATGCGTTCGTCATCCGTCGCTACGACGACCTCGTGGACGCGCTGCGCCCCTGTTGCCCGCTCATAGACGCGGACGATCATCGGCTTCCCCGCGATATCGCGCAGGGGCTTCCCGGGCAGTCGTGTCGACGCATACCGCGCAGGGATAATGCAGAGAACCTTCATGCGATCACCTCTATGTTATTTATCGCTGAGATTTTGTGGTGGTACACAGCTTCATCACACCGCGTGCTGCTGCGCTCCAAGCTTTGCTGCCAGTTGCTCCTTGAGCGTCTCGAAGAAGACTTCCTGTCCCTTTTGGAACGTGACCTCAACGGAGAGTACATATATTGGGATGCGCCACTTTGCGCGCACAACATCGCACGGCACCTTCACCGCATCCTTCTCCGTGATGACGATTGCCTCGACGCCAAGCGTCTCTGCGCGGTACAGCACCTCAGCCATATCGCGCTCCCCGTAGTCATGATGATCGGGATAGCGCATGCTCTCCACCATCTCCACACCGAGATCGGCAAGCGTCTGCTCGAACGAGGCGGGATTGCCGATGGCGGAGACAGCAAGTACCTTCTTTCCCTCCATCTCCGTCACGGGCACGCCGCCTGCACCAATGTCCTCGAACCATGCCGAAAGCTGTACGAACTGGCGCGGCTGATGGATACTTTCGAGGATCAGACCATCCTGATTGTAGCTGCGGAACGTCTCCCAGATATGTTCGATCGCCCCCGGCGCCGCCTGATCGACCTTTGTCATGAGGCAGACATCTGCACGATTGATGTGCGAGAGCGGTTCACGCAGCGTACCGCGCGGCAGCAAATGCCCGTTGCCGAACACATTCACCGCATCGACGAGGAGAATATCCATGTCACGCGCAAGCTGCCAGTGCTGATAGCCATCATCGAGGATCGCCACCTGTGCCCCGAAGTGCTCGATGGCATAGCGTCCCGTCACGGCGCGGTGCGGCCCGATGAGTACGGGTACATCCGGCAGATGCTTGGCGAGCATAAACGCCTCGTCTCCCGCCGTCTCCGCATCCATCTTCAGTGCATGTCCATCCGAGACAATGCCGACTGCCCCACGCCACTTGGCACGATAGCCGCGGTTAAGAATGGCGACACGATACCCCATCGCGTGAATGGCACGCGCCAGATGCTGCGCCGTCGGGGTCTTTCCCGTCCCGCCGACCGTCACGTTGCCGAGACTGATGACAAAGCAGGGGAGCTCCTCTTTTTTGAACCAGCCCCAACGGTACATGGCGAGCTTCAGATTGACCAGCTGTTCATAGATGAGGGAGAACACGTAGAACACGCCCATGATGAGGCGGCGCGTGACGCCGTGTACCTCTTTGTCGTGAACAAGGTCGATGAAATAGGTCTGGAAGTTTGCAACCTTCTGTGTCGCGCGCACGCGATGTGCACTGATGCGCTCCTGTGCGCGCTGAACGCGGCGTGTCTCATAGGCAGCAAGCATGTCCACGAGGATCTTGGCGGACTTCTTCGATGCGCCCTTGTTCTCGTTGATGATCGCGAGCGTCTCGCGCTCAAGGCGTGCGCGCTCCGCGTCGTCGGCGAAGAGGCGCAGCGTCTCCGCCGTCAGCTCCGCGCCGTTCGTGACCGTCACGACAGCGCTGCGATTGCGGAAAAGCGCATGGATGTCCTTGAAATTGAACATCTGATTCCCGACGATGATCGCCTTGCCGTGCGCCGCCGGCTCAAGGATATTGTGCCCGCCGTGCGGAACAAGGCTGCCGCCGATGTAGATCACGTCACCGAGCCCATAGACGCGGCCGAGCTCACCGACCGTATCGAGGATCACAATGTCCTCGCCGCCCTCCGCTCCTTTCTGGAGATTCTTGCGCGTATTGACCGTAAACCCGGCCTTGCGGCAGAGATGCTCCACCTCCATCGTGCGCAGCACCTCGCGCGGCGCGATGATGAGGCGCACATGCGGATCCTTTGCACGCACAGCGGCAAAGGCGTTGAGCACCAGCTCTTCCTCCCCGCGGTGGGTCGAGCCCGCGATCATGATGCGGCTCGCCCCCGACAGGCCGAGCTCCGCGATCAATGCTGCGCGCTCTTCGGGGCTGACACTCGTATATGCCTGATCGAACTTCGTATTGCCCGTCACGGTGACGAGCTCACGCGGTGCACCGAGGCGCATGATATAGTCCGCGTCGATGCCCGACTGCATCGCAAAGCATTTCACCGTCCCGATCATCTCGCGCAGCATCCCGAGCAAGTACTTGTACTGCTTCACGCTGCGGTCGCTGATGCGGCCGTTGACCATCATGACGGGCACATCGAGCTGCTTCGCTTTCTTGAGGAAGTTCGGCCACAGCTCCGTCTCCACGGGCAGAAAGACCCGCGGACGGATGCGTCCCACGACGCGCGAGGCGAGGAACGGCAGGTCGAGTGGGAAATAGATGATCGCGTCCGCATCCTTGATGATGCGGTGCGCCATCTCATAGCCGCCCGTCGTCACAACCGAGACGAGGATGGGCGAATCGGGAAACACCTTGCGGAACTCACGCACGAGCGGACTCGTCGCCACGATCTCCCCAACGGATGCCGCGTGCACCCAGATGGCATTCTTTCCCGCCACCTTGTCAATCGTGTCCTGCGGATAGAACCCGAAGCTCTGCTTGATGCGCTCGACAAAGCCGCGCTCCCGTGTGGCGCGCAGCATGAAGATCGGTATGATGATGGTGACGATGAGGATTGCCGCTAAATTGTAGAGAAATCGCATGCGTCACTCTCCCCGAAACTGAATGTCATAGAGATGCTGATAGAGCCCACCATTTGCCAAGAGCTCCTCATGGGTTCCCTGCTCCACGATGCGGCCGGCATCAATCACATAGATGCGGTCGGCATGGAACACCGTGGAAAGACGATGGGCGATGACGAAGCTCGTGCGCCCGACCATCAGGTTGTCGAGTGCCGCCTGCACGATCTTCTCGCTCTCCGTATCGAGTGCAGAGGTCGCCTCATCGAGGATGAGGATGCGCGGATCCTTCAGGATGGCGCGCGCGATGGCAATGCGCTGGCGCTGACCGCCCGAGATGCTGACGCCGCGCTCCCCGATCTGCGTATCGTAGCCGTGCTCCAGCTGCGTGATGAAATCGTGTGCGTTTGCCGCACGCGCCGCCTCCTCGATCTCCGCATCCGTCGCATCGAGGCGTCCATAGCGGATGTTCTCGCGAATCGTCGTGGAGAACAGCATCGTCTCCTGCGGTACCAGCCCAATCTGCCCGCGCAGCGAGGCGAGCGTGACACTGCGGATGTCGTGTCCGTCCACCGTGATCGCCCCACTGTCCGGCTCATAGAAGCGCGGGATAAGATTCGCAATCGTCGATTTTCCTGCGCCCGAGGGACCAACAAAGGCGATCATCTCTCCGGGCGCAGCCTCGAGCGTCACCCCGTCGAGTGCCCTGCGCCCTTCCTTGTAGGAGAACGTGACATCCTCGAAACGCACGCGCCCCGTCACAGGGGGAAGCGGCTTGGCGTCGGGACGATCCGTAATGCTCTCCGTGAGATCGACAACGGAGAACACACGGTCCACGGCAGCCATCGCCTTCTGCAGATTCCCGTAGATGCGTGAGAGGCGCTTGACGGGATTCGCAAGGTTCACGGCATAGGTAAGGAACGCAACGAACGCGCCCGCCGTGATGTCACCGCTCAAGACCTCGTAGCCGCCGAACCAGACGATGAACGTGACCGCAAGAGCAGCGAGGAACTCCACCGTCGGTGTCAGCATACTCGTCTGCTGGACATTTTTCATCACCGCTTCGAAGTTGCGCTGATTGCTCGCGACAAAACGGTCGATCTCATAGTCCTCACGGACAAACGACTTCACGACGCGCGTCGCAGAAAAACTCTCCTGCAGGAGTGCCGTGATCTCTGCAAGACGCTCCTGAATCACGGTGCTCGATTTCTTGATCTTGCGGCCAAAGATCTTCATTGCCTGCCCGACCATCGGAATGACGATAAGCGTCAGCAGGGAGAGCTTCCAATCCAGATAGAACATGAGGGCAAGCGATCCGATGAGGATACAGCCCTCCGTCACGAGGTCGATGAGGTTGTCGACGAGTGCCGACTGGATCGCCGCAACATCGTTCGTGACGAAGCTCATGATCTCGCCCGTCTGGTGGCGGTCGTAGTACGCGAGCGGCATCCGCTGGAACTTGCGGAACATCACCTCGCGTACATCGATGATCACCTTCTGCCCGATGTAGGAGACGAGGTAGGACTGCCCAAAGTAAAAAATTCCGCGCAGGAAAAAGATGACAACGATGCCGATGCAGATGGCGTTCAGCAGAGCCATGTTCTTGTCGGCGAGAACGTCGTCGATCATGTCCTTGATGATCCACGGGACGTAGAGATTCGCCGCCGAGGCAAGGATGATGCACACGACCGCCAGCACGAATTTCTTTACGTACGGCCGCATGTAGGTCAGCAGTCTCTTATAGTTCTTCATAGGTCTCCTACGGGGTACAATATCTCTTGCGTCCAAGAGCGAGAATCTTCTCCGCCACACGGCGTGCTGCATGGGGTTCACCAAGGCGTGCTGCCGCGCGTGAAAGACGTTCCGTCACATAGAGGCGATCCGCGCCGTCCGCGATGATCTTCTCCATCTCCGCCGCGATGCGGTCGGGCTGCACGGCCCCTTGCAGCAGCTCTGTCTCAAACGTCTCGCCGAGCAGGATGTTCGGCAGGGAAAAACGCGGCACATCGACGAGCAGACGCCCGATGAGATAGGAGAGTGCCGACATCCGGTAGAGGACGACGGCGGGCAGTCCCATGAGCGCCGCCTCCATCACCACCGTGCCCGAGGTTGCCATCGCAGCGCGTGCGAGCCCCATGAGGGCATAGCGCGCGTCGTGGGTCAGCGTCACCTCCGCCGCGGAGGCGGCGAGATGCGCTCTGATACGCTCCTCATCCACGCCGCCCGCGACGGGAAGAAAGAAACGGCGCGCAGGGTCTGCCGCGCCGAGCCGCTCTGCCGCCCCCAGCATGGGAGGAAGGAGCCGCTCGATCTCCTCACGGCGGCTGCCCGGAAGGAGCAGGATCGGCACATCGTCCGCACCGATGCCGAAGTGACGCCGTGCCTCTGCAGGCGGCATCTCGGCACGCACCGTATCGACGAGCGGATTGCCAACGAACGAGATGTTCGCCCCCGCCGCCTCGTAGGGCGGCAGCTCATGCGGGAAAATCGCGACGATCTCATCGGCGAGGGCCGCGCAGGACTTCGCGCGCCCCTTACGCCATGCCCACGCAGACGGAGGAATATAAGAAAAGACGGGAATCCCCCGCTCCTTTGCCCGCGCCGCCAGCCGCCAGTTAAAATCCGGATAGTCGATGATGACGAGCACATCGGGATGCTCCTCGTCCATCAAGTGCGTCAAATCATCAAGCAACGCGAAAATTCGGCGGAGATTCAAAATCACCGCCGAAATACCCATCACATTGTAGTCCGCATAGTTTTGACGGAGCGTCACTCCCGCCGCAGCCATCTCCGTACCGCCGAAGCCGATCAGCTGCACCGACGGGTCAAGCGTGCGCAGTTCACGCGCTAACGCTGCCCCGTGGAGATCGCCGGAGGTCTCCCCCGCCGAAAGCATGATCTTCAAATGGGCAAGACCTCCTCGGTAGAATCAACAGCAAACACCATCCGTGCCTGCAAGGGACGTCCCACTACATCGCCGCTATCGTAATGCCGTTCGCCTCGGCAAGGGCAATCGCACGCTCCTTGTCCACAAAGAGTGTCTTTCCCGCCTCGATGACGAGCGCAGACGCCTTCACTGCCACCAGTGACTCGATTGTATCGAGCCCGACTGCAGGTACATCAAAACGGCTGTCCTGCTGTGGCTTTGCCGCCTTTGCGACGACCGCACCGCCGCCGGCCAGCTGCCCGCCGCGGCGGATGCAGGCATCCGTCCCCTCGATCGCCTCAAGAGCCATGACCGCACGGTCTTTCACCACCGCTGTCTGTCCCACATCGAGACGTCCGATCTCGCGCGCCATCTGAAGCCCATACTCCATATCCGCACGCTCCGCATCGCTTGGCTGGCGGCTCGTCAGAACGCCTGCCACCGGCATCAGCGGGCGGATGAGCGCCGTCTGATCGAGCGGCGTGATACCGACCTTCATCAGCGCACCGACGAACATCATCATGATCGTATCGTCATTCTGATTCGGCAGCTGCATCAGCATCCCGCGCAGCATCTCATCCGGCTGAACCGCACCCGTAAAGAGCAGTTCCTTTGTCACCTTGCCGATCATCGTGACCTTTTGAATCTTTTCCTGCTGCAGATACGCCAGAATCGACGCAATCGAGCCGATGCTGATCTCACGATAGGCATGCGCCGCATCCTTCAGCTCAGGATCGCAGTCTGGCAAGAGCGCAATCGCATGCACCTCAAAGCCCTGTGCACGTGCCGCACGCGCACACGCGGCGGGCAGATGTCCGACACCCGCAAGCAGCCCCAGTTTCTCCATAACGTCCCCCCACTAGTCCTCGTGTCGTTCCCGGCAAATGCCGCGTTCCGCATTGCGGAGGAAGCGCAGCATGTGATCGATCTCCTCGCAGGAGTCCACCTCCTGCTCAATCACGGCAATCGCCTGCGTGAGATTCAGTCCCGCGCGGTAGAGGATCTTATAGGCCTGCTTGATGCGGCGGCGCACATCGAGCGGGATGCCTGCACGCGAGATGCCGACGCTGTTCAGCCCCACGGCACGCGCGGGATGCCCATCCACCATGGTGAACGGCACAACGTCCTGCACGAGCTTTGACGTACCGCCGATCATCGCGTTGCGGCCGATCTTGACAAACTGATGCACGCCCGCCATGCCGCCGATCACAACGCCGTCCTCGACGATTGCATGACCCGCCAGCATGGCGGCGTTGCTCATGATAATGTGGTTGCCGAGCACACAGTTATGCGCCACATGAGTATACGCCATCAGCAGGCAGTCGTCGCCAATGCGCGTCTCCTCGCCCTCGCCCGTCGCGCGGTGCACGGTCGCACACTCGCGAATCGTCGTGCGGTCGCCGATGAACGTATAGCTCTTCTCACCCTTAAACTTCAGATCCTGCGGCACCTCACCGATGGATGCGCCTTGGAAAATCTGACAGTCGCGCCCGATCTGCGTCCATTCCTTAATCACGGCATGTGGGCCGATCTTCGTCCCCTCGCCGATCTGGACATGATCCGAGATGACCGCATAAGGGCCGATCTCCACGTCGCGGGCGATGCGCGCCGTCGGTGCGACCACCGCCGTCTCGTGGATATAGGCAAGAACCTTGCTCGTGCCTGTCATCTGTTTCAACTCCTTCAGCCCCACAGGAATCGGGGCAGACATATTCCACTATCCATTACAATCCGACAAAAGGGCAAGACTTTCACATGGCAAAATCAGCCATTATCGCCGGATTTCGCATTTTATCGTGAATTATGTCCATTTATCCTGTCATTATGACGTTCTGTCAAAGATCTTCGCCGTTTTTCAGGGCAAACTTGAAGTCTGCCGATGCGACAAGATCCTCACCGACGTACGCATCTGCATGAAGCACGCCGAACACGCCGCGCACACGCAGCAGCTCTGCCTTCGTCACGACCACATCGCCGGGAACGACGGGGCGCTTGAACTTCACATTCTCCATCCCGCCAAAGAGTGCAATCTTGCCGCGATTTTCCTCAGGATAGAGCATTGTCACCCCGCCGACCTGCGCCATTCCTTCGAGCAGAAGAACGCCCGGCATGATCGGATGACCCGGGAAATGGCCGAGGAAAAACGGCTCGTTCATCGTCACACACTTGATGCCCGTTGCCGACTTGAACGGCTCCAGCTCGATGATCCGATCCACAAGAAGCATCGGCGGACGATGCGGCAAAATCTTTTGAATCTCATTGATATCCAACGTCATGCTTGATCCCTCTCCCCTGCAATCTCTTTTGCCAGCGCGGTATTCAGTGCGTGCCCCGAGGCAACGGCGATGATATGTCCGCGAACCATGCCCGCCAGACGAATATCCCCGATCACATCGAGAATCTTGTGACGCACCAGCTCATTGGGGAAGTTCAGCGGATTCATCCATCCCTCGTCGTTGTAGACGATCACCGTCTCCAGCGAGCCGCCCAGCCCCAGACCATGCGCACGCAGAGCCGCAATCTCCTTTTCATAGGCAATCGTCCGCGCCGGCGCAATCTCGCGCTCATAGGCAGCGGGCGTCACCTCGATATCATAGTACTGTACCCCGATGAGCGGATGCTCATTCAGCGAGGTAAACGAAACGCGCAGTCCGTCGTACGGCAGTGCCATGACAAAGTGGCTGCCGTCGTCCACGCGGTAGACGCGGTCAATCACCGTCTCCTGCCGCACAGCATCCTGCTCGACGCTCCCGGCACGCGCGATCAGCGCAAAGAACGCACGCGCACTGCCGTCGGCGACGGGCGGCTCCTCCGCATCGAGCGTCACGCGGCAGTTGTCGATTCCATGCACGTGCAGAGCACTCATCAGATGCTCGATCGTAAAGAACTTCAACTCACCTGCGCCGATGGTCGTCGCGCGCATCGTCGCCGTCACATGTGCTGCCGTCGCCGCCACAGGCGGTGCGTCGGGCATATCGGCGCGCGCAAACAGGATCCCCGACCCCGGTGGTGCCGGTGCGAGTTCCATGTGAACCGGCTGTCCCGAATGCAGTCCGATACCATCGTAGACCACCCGCGACGCCAGTGTTTTCTGTTTTTGCAAGCGTAAACCTCCATGAACGGACGAACAAAACAGCGTACCGTCCAACAATTCCGATTGCTTCTTCTCGTACATGATACTAAAAAAATTGCGAACATGCAAGAAAAAACAGGATTTGACAACATATCCGCCTTTTGTTATAGTATGGATAAGCACACAGCTTCCATTATCGGGGATGTAATGGTCTCGACGGGGATGGATGGCATGTGGACAGCGAGCCGGGGGGTCATCATCCCGTCAGTAAGGTGAACCTTTTATTTAAACATAAAAGCAAACGAAGACTACGCTCTGGCGGCTTAAGCCAGCCCCTTTCCGTCTGCCTCCCGCACGGATGGAGACAGGGGTCAAACGCGGGATACCTGAGAGCCACCGCACGATAACTCTCACGGGAACTTCATCGTGATCGGAACGGCGCACCCTGTCTGCGGGGGACGCCGAACCTAAAACAAAGCACAGACTGCGCTCGGAGAAATCCATGTGACGTTATCTTCGGACAGGAGTTCGATTCTCCTCATCTCCACCAAACGACATGACAAAAGCCGCCCAATCGGGCGGCTTTTTTGTGTGAGGGATCAGCCCTCGTCCGTAAATCTAACGGCTTCCGCCGCCTGTTTCATATCCAGTGCCTGCATCGGGTTCTCGACATACGTCGCAACATCAATCGCATCCTTTGTCGCGACGACGGTCGTCTGATCCTGCGTCATAGCCATCCGATGCGTTGTGTCATCGGAATGAATCGCCGTCTCCATCAGAACGAATTTTTCTTCATTGGAGATATCCGATGCCTCGGCAATCGCTTGGATCGCACCTGCGACGATGCCGATCGAGGCGCGTCCATCCGGACTGCGCTGACTCAGCTCACGAATCTGAGCCGCGAGGTTCTCGCGCCGTTCGACGCTGTTCTTACTCGCCGAGAGTGCCTCACGTGCCGCATTCGCACCAGTCGCCATGTTCTCCGCGTCACTTGAGCCACCGCCGCCAGCCGCCGCGAGTAACGGCATCGGCGAGACAGGAACATCGGGGATGGCAGGCGCACTGGGAACGGCAGGAACGGCGCTCACCTCTTCAAAGCCCTGCTCCCCTTGCCCATTCACGCGTACATGGGAGTCTGTATCACGCGCAAGGATAAGTGTCGAGCCGTCCGTATGCGCCTGTCCATTCGTACTGATCGAATTGTTCGCATCAACCGTACTGCCCTTCCATACACCGACCGCGCCCGCAGAAAGTCCAACATCGTTCCCGTTGATGGACGAATTCCAGACGTTGATCTTATTCTCTTTCGTAACATTGAACACCTTGCCGCTGTCCATATCATCATAGCTATGCGATGCACCCAAATGCAGCGCCCCGCCTGTGATCTCTGAGCCATTGACAATATTGGTCGTCCCGCTGTCCGTAGCAAGCCATTCGTCAACGCGAAGCTTCGTATGATCGATATGGAGGACATTGTCCACTGTTGCCGTCCGTGTATCCCTGTCCTTCGTCCGCGACCATGTCTGAAGCGCCTCGATCTGGGCATTTTTTTGGGCGTGGAGGTCGGCATCCTTCAGCTGCACATTGCCGCCGAGGACATGTATATTATTCGCTTCGATATGCGGCCCGTTCATACGCACGGCATTTCCGGCTGCTGCAGCGGCCCCACTCTGATTTGCATTGCTAGCCCTACGCTGTGCAGCCACAGCATCAAAGTTGCCGGCAACATTCACCTCAGTGCCATTCAGATCGACTGTCGAGCCGGCCAAAGTGAACGAATCTTCGTTCGCTTGGGTATGTCCCGTCAGTTTCCCGCCATCGACGGTGAGCGCATTGTCCTTTGTGGTCTGCCGGTCAAACGCCGTGATCTTGGCGCCATCTTTCACCCCCTGACTGCGCTTGACATACTGCGCGGCGGAGATATTTCCTGTGACCGTCGAGGCGATCTCCGAATTGTTCTTGATATCGGTCTTGCCGCCGTTGATATAGAACCATGCATAGTCGCCGCCGCCCTGTTGATTCAGTGTCACATGGTCGAGGGTCACCGCGTTGGCAAGTTCGGCGCGATGCTCAGACACAGCATTTCCACGATCCATATCACCGGTCTGCTGATAGTCCTTTTCCCCGCGAATCTCGATCTTGCTGCCCGTGATCGAACTGTTCTTCAGATCGACCTTTCCGCCTGAGAGACTATATTCTCCACTAGTTCCCGTAAAATTGTCCGCTGCAAGAACATTCGACGCATCGGCGTCCTCACGATAGGCACTTCCGTTGTAGCCCATCTGCTTTGCCGCTATCGCCTCAAATTT
>ERZ773046.1777-NODE-1777-length-11684-cov-4.051853_pt1 | contig 11684 bp, 9 predicted proteins | sample MGYA00580634_ERZ773046 | MGnify/ENA primary metagenome ERZ773046 (study PRJEB29015, sample SAMEA2738127) | human oral metagenome | biome: human oral; feature: human-associated habitat; material: saliva | place: China | collected 2159 ... | reverse complement strand
GAGATAATTATAATAAATATGGAATAAAAGAAAAAAATGTAGTTTGCTTGAAAGATAACCGTCTTGCAATTGGTACTCCAGCTGTCATAATTCTAGATAAAAAAAACAATATTGTATTTTATACTGATGATACAGAAATTGCGGTGGATAAACTAATAAGTTTAAGTGATCATAATAAGATGATAGAGCGATTAAATAAATATTATGTCGGTAACGATGAAACCAAGCCGACATTGGTGTACTTCAAGATGAGTGGTTGCCCTGATTGCAAAGCGATTGAACCGATAATAAAAAAAGAAGATATACAAAAGAAGTACAATATTAAATATGTATATACCGAGAAATCATATGGAGCTGAGAAGGAAGTAGATATAAATGATATTCAGGCAAAATTATATGGAATCGATTGGTATCCTAGTTTTGTTTTGATTAGGAAAAACGCTATGGGATACAAGTATAAGATTATAGGAAAAATGACAAAAGATGAGATAGTTGATGAGTTAAGATTATTCTAAAGTTGTGTAGTTGTTGTTCGTGGACGGTCAAGGTTAAGTATCTTGTATTATTTTTAAGTTATCATCACATATTGGAAAGGAGAATCTTATATGAACAATATTATGCGTTTCACAAAAAGGTATATGGTTATCTCTTCGTTATTAATAGTAATGATTTTGAGCAGTTTTATTGCTGTAGATGCTAGCTGTACAGGCTGGTCGTACCACAAAAAAGGAATAAAGTGTGCAAGTCCACATTGTGGACCAGGTGCTGTACTCTGGACTAAATATGAATATGGTACAAAGACACAAGTTTGCAAAGTAAATGGTAAATTAAGAACAACAAGTCTACCATATAGTTCAATAGTACGCGGATGCTGTAAATAGGTTTTAAGATAGAGGTTCACCATGAAGCGAAAATATGCAGCCATTTTAATTATTGTTGTAGTTGTTGGAACCGGCAGTTTTTTATGGAATCATTTTATAAATCCTGATCCAGCTAGTGCGGAACTAAAGCAAATGGTAACGGATTCAGCATCGAGTACATTCTCAGTGAAAAAATGGGAAGAATCTGAAAAATATTCAAAAAAAGCGATGAAATTCAAAGAGAAAGATGAGCTTATGTCGTCTGGCAATGAATTTGCTGTAACTGGAGTAAAATTGAAAGCTCCGTATGGAATTGCTTGTTTATCTGAAGGAATACTGCTAGCAGATCATGGTGAAAGCTGCCTCTATCTAATTGATTATTCGGGAAATCTAGTAAGAAAAATTGGTGAACTCGGGAATGGACCAAATCAATTTCAAAAACCTACTGGATGCACATATCATAATGGATATTATTATGTGATTGATTCAGGTAATAAACGAATAGTTATTCTTGACCGTCAATTTAACTATACAAAAGAGCTGAAATTACCAAAAAGCGAAAGAGAGTCAGAGAAAGAGTTTACGGATATAGCAATTAATGATAAAGGTGATATATATATATCCGGTAGTTATTTATACGACTCAGGTCTATATAGGTATAATTTGGAAAAAGATAAATTTGAAAACGTACAAAAGTATTTTTATGGTAGCTTAAAAGAGTTCGGTGGAGAAGTGTATGCGGTAGACCAGTTTAGGATATATGTTGATTTCGAAAAAAAAGAGATTACAGGCGGAGCAGGACCTAATGCTCTTTGGAAACTTGATGGAAGAAATATAAAAAAGCTCTCTAATTTACCTGTTGGTCTGAATGCTGGAAGTTTCGAATTATTAAGGGATAATCTAATTATTTGCAGCCCTTTTTATTCAACTGTAATGGTATTTAATATGAAAGATGGAAAATATATAAGCAATATATATGAAGTTAATAAAATGGACTATAAAACATATGCTTCAATACATGGCAGTGATTTGTATATAACAGAACCTGAAAAAGGCAAAATCTTAAAAATATCATTGGAGAAGCTGCAATGAAAAACACGAACAACAAAAGTAAAAAAATGACACATATAATTTTGATTATATGTGTCTATTTTTCTTTAATAACTCCTGCATATTGTTTTTCTAGTGTTAGAAGTTTTTATCTACAGTATGAAAGGGAGACTAAAAATGTTAAGACTTTAAATGCTGAACTTATATGTAATTCAAGGTTTCTTACTGATGAAGAAATTAATAAAGTAAATAAATTGCAAGATGGTAAGGCTTGGAATGTTAAAGTATCGATTGATGATACCTTGCCATATAGTAGTGGAATCCCGGTTTCAGTGGTTGGGATGAATAATTTGAAGGGTTTAAATGAAAATATCATAAAGGGCCACTCTCTACGTAGTGATAAAAGTGGAAAAAAGCTTACGTGTATTATTTCTCAAAAGCTGGCAGAACAATTACGAAAAAACACGGGAGATTCGATTAATATTAGAGGGACAAATATTACAATATCGGGCATTTATTCTTCAATCACAAATGATCAATCTATTAAAATGAGCTATGGCGCAATGCGACAGATTTATGATGGAAGTTATTATCAACATAATTTCACTTGTGATAAAGCCTCCTTGGATGAAGTTCAGAGTACTCTTGAAGATATGGATGAGAATGTAATGATTTTTGAAACGGAGGATAAGCTTAGCGAAAAGAACCAAACTAAGGATTTTGTACTTGAGATGATTGGGACAAGGATGTTTGCAGGAGCATTCGCAGTTATAGCAGGAGTTCTCAATATATTCATACTTATGATAAGTGAAATAGAGGAAAGAAAAAGCAGGTATGCACTAATGCTAGCAGTAGGAGCGAGAAGTAAGCATATATTTATTGATTTAGTTAGTCGATATCTGTTTGACATAATGGCTGCCGCTATTCTTATAATTATTTCATTTAAGAGGGTAAGTGCAATGTTAAATCTATCGGATGAGGTTTACTTTGATTATCCAGCTATAATAGCGGTATTTGTAGCATCAGTTGCTCTTCTATTTATAGTGTCAGAATTAGGCGTAAAATATATAGAGAAGAAGCCTATTCAAATACTGTTGAAGGGAGGTGGAAATGGATGCTAGGCGATGTCATTCATAGAATTATCAAAGAGAGGAAAATCTACACTTTGATAATATTTGAGCTAATCGTATGCTTCACGGTTACAACTTATGGCTTAGACCATTATTTTTCAGGTCGTAAAGCACTTGGTAAGATGAATTCTGATTTAGGTGAATACTATTTACAGCTTAAAATATATACGAATGGAAAAAATGTTGATGGTATTGGATTTGCACCAACAAATCAGGAGATTGCAGAACTGCGTGAGGTATCGCATGGAACGATGATGTTCTCTGCATATACAAATGAGACGGGATTTCGAGGTGAAACTCCGATTGAATATAACAATATTTTTTGTTCAGGGCTAGGATTAAAAGGAAATGAAGTATATGCATCAAATGAACTAATACATAAGCTTAGTAAGTGCGATGTGCTTTCAGATGATATTTCTTTTAAAGAAGGATCTTTGATATATCATGGACGAGAATACAAAGTGCGACGTATACCAAGACAAATTAAAAATCGTAAAATTAATGTGGATGAACATGGTAAATATATTAAGCTATCGTCTGGCATAGTATTTCCGCTAGATAATTCTCAGGCATATTCTGATTACAGAGATTCAAAAAATGACAATTACATTAGTACAAATATATCTTTTAATAAAGGTGTTTTGGATGAGAATGGTAAAGTGCTTAATGGAGTATTTAAGAAACTCGCCTCCATTGACGGCGGCAAGCATACATTTATCCTTCAAAACACTCGCAAGGAAGGACAACGTCTAAATCAATATATAGGACTTATTCCTTCTTATCTAGGGAAAATGGGACTTGTAATGTTGCTGATTGTCAGCCTGGGGATATTTGGAAATCTAAAGAATATACTTAGGCGTCGCAAGAAAGAAATCGCAATCAGGATGGCATTAGGCGAACAAATACCTTGTATGTTAAATGCATTTGTTGTCGAGTTTTCAATTGTATTTTCAGTAGGGACACTGCTTGGGGTAATGCTCGGAGAAGTGCTAAGAAATATATATGCGTTTGATGCAATGTTTGCGATTGGGTTCTCCTATTGGACTTTAATTATATCTTTTGTGTGGGTTCTTATAATTGTTGCAATAAGCACTTTGACTGTTTTTATGAAAATAAAAGATAATTTACCTAGTGTTATTTTAACGGAGCAAGAATAGATGATAAAGATAGAGAATTTAGTAAAAAAATATGACAATGGATTTACTGAAAATGTAATATTCAACGGATTTGATGTCGCAATTGAAGATGGTGAATTCGTTGCTATACATGGTAGATCAGGCTGCGGCAAAAGTACGCTTCTTAATATAATAGGATTGATAGATAGTATGTCAGAAGGCACATACATACTTGATGGCAAAGATATATCTAAACTCAAGCCCAGCGAATATGCAGCGATACGCAATCGCGATATAGGGTTCATATTTCAAGCATTTCATTTGCTTCAAGATGAAAGTGTTATATACAATGTTAGCTTACCTATGAAATATGCAAAGGTCGATAAAGCAAGCCGTAAAGAACGAGCGGAAGCATTACTAAAGCTAGTTGGATTAGAAGGAAAAGAAAATAACAAGGCTTTACAGCTATCTGGTGGTGAAATGCAGAGAGTGGCTATCGCAAGGGCTTTAGCGAATAATCCTAAATATATTCTCGCAGATGAACCTACTGGCAATCTCGATATCGAAAATCGCGATATAATTATGGATTTACTAAAAACCATTAATGAAAAAAATGGTAGCACTATAATAATGGTTACACACGATGAAGAGTTGCTTAAATATGCAGATAGAGTTATAAATCTCTAATTTAGAGCGTGTATTGGGTATAAGTTAATAAAATGAATTAGTGAGGAGCTGGAAGATTACCTAGCCCCTCACTATATTTAATAAGCAATAACTATATAAGTATAAGTACCACTACCCCTCATACTTAAAACTATCCATATAGCGCAGCTTGAATAGATTGCGCTCGTGAAGCATGTCGATTCGCTCCTTAGTTTTAGTGTCTTCGATTTCTCCAGTTCTGATATAGCGGTCGAGAACTTCGTAAGTGAAGCCGAGCTTATCCTCATCTGTCATTCCGCTAAGACCATCAGAAGGGACCTTCTCAATCAGGACTTCGGGTACTCCAAGCACGCGGCCCATTGCGCGGATTTCGGCAGTTGTAAAAGATGAAATCGGACTAAAGTCACCTGCCGCATCTCCGTATCTAGTTGAGTAGCCGACCCAGTCCTCGGAAAGGTTGCAGGTGTTGGCAACACGCCCATTTCTCGACTGACCGACAGCGTATAGAGTCGCCATTCTGAGGCGGGGAGCTAGATTGATAAGAGAATCCTTGCTTAACTCTCCAATTGCGCACTCGATGTCCTTAACTGCACCATTGTAGGCCGCTTCTATATTGATGACATGGCTCTCTATACCGAGATGGTCAATCAGGAGTAGCGCCATGTCCATATCACTCTGCTCTCCGTTAGGCATCATGATTCCAATTACTCGCTCTTTGCCGAGTGCCTGAACTAGAAGGGCAGCAGTTATCGAGCTATCCTTACCTCCGCTGATCCCGATTATTGCGTTGCAGCCGGGACCGTTCAACTTAAACCAATCGCTGATCCATTTTACGGTTGCATCAACAGCTTTTTTTGCATCAAAATCCATAATATCCTCCTATATTCCAAACGGGCGAATCGCCCTCTCAAGTATTCCGTTGCAGTATGCGATTACCATTCCGTAGTTCGCAATAGGGATGCCCTGCGTGTCCGCCTCGCCGAGTCTATACTGCATCTCGCGCCTGTTCAGCATGCAAGCACCACAGTGAATTATGAGCTTATAACCGCTGAGGTCGCGTGGATACTCGCCGCCTGAAGTCCAGTCGAATTCTACATTTGGCTGAATCTTGCGGACCAGCTTAGGTATCTTGACCGTGCCGATATCATTGCACTGGCGGTGGTGAGTACAGCCTTCGCTTATGAGAATTCTATCACCTGCCTTGAGTGTATCGAGTGCACGTGCGCCTTGAATCTGCTGATCTAGATCGCCCTTCTGTCTTGCAAATATAATCGAAAAAGACGTAAGTGGCATATCAGATGGGATGTCGTTTGCTACTGACTTAAACGCCTGTGAGTCGGTGATTACGATATCTGGAGCCTTGCCGAGAGCAGTAATAGCAGCCTTGACTTCCGTCTCCTTGACCACAAGAGCCATTGCCCCCTTATCCAGGATATCTCGAATGACTTGCTGCTGAGGTAGAATCAATCTTCCCTTAGGTGCAGCAGAATCAATCGGAGTGACGAGCAGCACGACATCACCCTTATTGACGATTCCATCCGTTAAATCGATAGGAGCGTCATCCTGCTTTGCACATTTTATAATAGCCTGCTTAAGGTCTTCGATGCCTGAACCGCTGAGTGCATCCGTACAGACGATGGGAACGTCAGCAGGTATGTCAAAGCACTCTCTATGTGAAACAGGACCTTCGATACTTTCGCATTTATTGATCACGACTATAGTAGGCATATTTCTCTTGCGAGACTCTCTAAGGAATTGCTCTGCCATCTCTGAGAATTTACCGCTTTGCCTGCTCGCATCGAGCACAAACAGCGCTAGGTCGCACTTTCTGAGGGCTTCATATGACTTATCTACACGCTTTAGACCGAGCTCGCCCTCATCGTCGAGCCCTGCCGTATCTACGAACAAGACTGGCCCTATAGGTAGGAGTTCCATGCTTTTAGAGACGGGGTCTGTCGTAGTACCTGCAACTTCCGAGGTAAGCACTAAATCCTGCCCGAGAAGCTTATTTACGAGCGAAGATTTACCGACATTTCGCGGTCCGAATAATCCGATTGTATATCTATTTCCCGAAGGAGTATCATTTAATCCCATTTTCAAGCCCTTTCTTCATGATTTCTATAATTTTACCACATGTCCAAACTGCCCTCAATGGAGGGCGCGTGGTGTGGCGGCACCTAGAAAAGTGTTGTATAATCAAAAGGTAAATTTAGGAGGTATACACATGAAAAATGTGAACGTAATAGATATAAAACCGAACACCAATATCACCGACTTCTTTATGATTAAAGCCACTTCGATTAAGGTTGGCTCGAATGGTAAGGAGTATCAGGATGTGATGCTGACCGATGCAACAGGAGACCTCTCCGCCAAGAAGTGGGACGTGGATGAGAATAACATCGAATTTCTGAAGTCTCTCAAGGTCGGAGACCTCGTTAAGGTGAGAGGAGCTGTGACTGATTGGAAGGGACAAACTCAGCTGCGCATCAATCAGATTAGGCTTGCCACTGAAGAGGATGATCTAGAGATGAGTGATTTTGTGAAGTCAGCGCCTGAAAAGCCGATAGATATGTATGAATACATTATCGGTGAGATCAACGCTATGCAGGATGAGGATTTCAAGAAGCTATGTCTACATCTATATGAGGGCAATAAAGAGAAACTCATGTACTATCCAGCGGCGATGTCCAACCATCACGCTGAGTACGGCGGTCTGCTCTATCACATCAAGCGCATGATGATGAGTGCCAACAGGCTGTGCGAGGTATACACGAATCTATCCAGAGACCTTCTGGTTGCTGGAGTTGCGATTCACGATATCGAGAAACTCAATGAGATTCTGTCGGATAAGAACGGCATATCGCCGGGCTACTCGTTTAAGGGACAGATGCTCGGGCATATCGTACAGGGAATTACTCTTGTAAATGACCTTTGCAAGGAACTCGGTATCAGCGAGGAAAAGGCGGTATTGCTCGAACACATGATACTCTCTCATCACTACGAACCCGAATTTGGAAGCCCTAAGAAGCCGCTGTTCCCAGAGGCAGAGATGCTGCACTACCTGGACATTGTCGATGCGAGGATGTTCGATATGGAGGAAGGGCTCAAGGGAGTTTCAGACGGTGAGTTCGGTGACCGTGTGTGGCCACTCGATAATAGAAGGCTGTATAAGCGCACGTTTTAGGCTGTGTAATTAAAACGCGGCATTCGGGATAGGCGTCATAATTGCTTAGATGACTTGATTTAAAGAGCCCGATAGCTTGCGAATTAGGATGCGTTAATGGCAGTTACGGAAATCAAGATCGGTAAGATCACGCAAGTAATATACAATAATGAATCCAACGGCTTTGCGATATGCCTCTTCGAGACGGAAGATGAGCAGTTTAAAATCTCTGGGATGTTCCATGCGATAAATCCTGAGATAACGTACAAGCTGGAGGGTAACTTCAAGATTCACCCGCGTTATGGTGAGCAGTTTAACGTGTCTGCGTATGAGGAACAGCTACCTGATGATGCGGAAGGCATAAGGGTGTTTCTTGCATCGGGAGCCATCAGAGGCATAGGTCCTAACATGGCAAAGAGGATTGTCGATAAGTTCGGCAAAGACGCTCTTGATGTAATCGAGGAGAATCCAGAGGCACTGCTATCCATAAATGGTCTAGGACCTAAGACAGTCGAGAAAATCGCAAAGTCATACAAGGAGTCGCGCGAATTTACCAAAATTTCACTTGGTCTCGGAGAGTATGGAATTCAGCCGGCGCAGGCAGTTAAGATATACAAGCTATATGGAGATAAGTCGCTCGAGGTTGTAACAGAAAATCCCTACACGCTAGTCGAAGACATATATGGTATCAGTTTTAATAAGGCGGATGAGATTGCGGATAGAATCGGAATAGAGGCTGAGAGCGAGTTCCGAATTCAGAGCGGCATCAAGTATGCACTGTCGGTTTTTTCGAATAGTGGCAGCACTTATGTACCTAAGGATATTTTGCTTGAGAGCGCAATAAAGCTACTCGACATCTCGAGTGAGTTAATCGAGGAAAACCTTACAACGCTTGCCTTTGCGAGAGAAATTGAGCTAGATTCGCTCGATGGTGTGCCTGTGGTGTACCAGCATTTCTTCTATCAAGCGGAGCAGAGCGTGACGTATCATATCAAGAGGATTATGAATGGCTATATGCCACCACTTGCTGCTGACCCAGACAACCTTATCAACGCCGCAGAAGCGGATGAGAGGATTCAGCTATCCGGTGATCAGAGAAAGGCAATTCGTGCTGCTCTGACCAACAAGATTACGATTATAACCGGTGGACCTGGAACAGGTAAGACGACGATTATCAATCTCATCGTAAAGATTTTCAAACAAATGGGCATCTCGGTAGCGCTCGCTGCTCCTACTGGACGTGCAGCTAAGCGCATAACAGAGACCTCCGGAGTTGAGGCGATGACGATACACAGGCTTTTGGAGTACGTGTACTCGGAGGATGAGAACGAGATGGAATTTGGCAGAAATGCAGAAAATCCACTTGAAGAGGATTCCTTCATAGTAGATGAGGCCTCGATGATTGACCTCATGCTGATGGACGGCTTTCTGAACGCTTTAGAAGATGGTAGCAGGCTGATAATAGTTGGCGATGCTGACCAGCTGCCATCTGTTGGGGCGGGCAACGTGCTACTAGACATGATTAACAGTGATTATGTTCCGACTATTAGACTTGAGGAGATATTTAGACAGGCGAGTGAGAGCCGCATCGTTGTGAATGCGCACTCGATTAACAGTGGCGAATATCCTGAAACGGGCGGTAGAGATAGCGATTTCTTCTTCATGCACAGAAGAGGCGAAGAAGAGATCAGAGAGACGATTGAAGAGCTTGTCACTGGAAGGCTTGAAAGTTACTACGACTTCGTTAAGGGCAATGGTGATATTCAGGTGCTTACACCAACCAGAAAAGGTGGCCTTGGAACTGCAAGCCTCAACGAAATGCTGCAGAGCATAATCAATCCTGCTTCGGAAGAGCTAAATGAAAGGAAGTTTGGCTCCAAGGTTTTCCGTGAGGGTGACAAGGTCATGCAGATCAGAAACAACTACCAGATGGAATGGCAGCAGCTCGGAAGGCAGAGTGGACGCGGCATATTCAACGGTGACATGGGCGTAATCAATACTATAGATAATGATAATGCCAAGATGGTTGTGGATTTTGACGGCAGATTTGTGACCTATGATAGCGAGGAACTCGATGAGCTTGAGCTTGCATATGCGGTAACTGTGCACAAAAGTCAAGGCTGTGAATTCCCTGTGGTAATTATGCCGATATCAGGATTTCCACCGATGCTTGCGACGAGAAACCTACTATATACAGCAATCACTAGGGGTAAGAAGCTTGTGATCCTAGTTGGCTCAGAGGAGCGTATGCATAGGATGATTGATAACAACAGAATAGATGAACGCTATACTGGGCTTGAGGCGAGGCTCAGGGAAGTCGATATGGGCAGACTTTTGTAAAAATTTAATGTTATTTAATATAAAATAAGTGTAGAAAATGATATTTTATACTGTGCTATACTGTGCATAAATGTCATAAGTGCGTGCTTCACTTAAGTCGTTATATCAATCGAGTTACTTACAAGGAGACAAGAGGATGAATTACGATAGAAGAAATGAAGTAAATTTTTACAAAAAACTATCAATTATTTTAGGGACAATACTGGCTATTATAGTGGTGGGGTTGGGAGTGATATTCTATTTTGCTCAATGGAACCTGCATGGAGTTAGTAATATGCCACATTTTGACTGGACAAAGGATAGGTCTTTGGATTTGGTCGGAAAAGTTGAGGGAAAGAGTGTTTACAAGTATGGAATTAGCGAAATGACATATTCAACATTTAGTGCTAATAAAATCACCGCTAAAAAGTATTATGAGCAAAGCTGGGTAACTATTGATATGCTGACTGCCAGCGGATTAGAGACTTCAAGAGAGGGATATAGAATATATCAGTATGATTGTTACTATATATTGCTTACAGATAAGGCTGTTGTATTTTGTAGCAATGATGTACCGATTGAAGAGGTTGTACAATCCCTTGGAAAGTAAAACTCTGATTGCCATACATATAAATCTGTGCTGAAGGGAATTCCTCCTGCGATATCATAGAATCGACGATGATATCGCAGGAGGTTTTTTAATTGAAAAATACTTTATTAAATCTTATATATCCGCAATCGTTATATTGTATCTGCTGTGGCAGATTAATAGACGAATCCGCTTCATACAGCTTATGTAGGTCTTGTTTGGATAACATATGCTGGGCGAATGTACGGACCTGTGACAAGTGTGGCAAGCTGCTCGGAGAGCATAATCCTCTCTCAATTTGTTACAACTGCAGGGAACATGGACATTCATTTGACAGAGGGTATACATGCACCGAGTACGGATTGTATGAGAAGGAGATCATCTTTAATCTAAAGTATAAGCGAAAGACGCATCTAGCGCCGATAATAGCAGAGATTATGTATGACAGGCTTGAAGCTGCAAGTATAGAAGAGTATCCAGATATCATAATCCCAGTTCCAATGTATGTGACTAAGGAGCGAAAACGAGGTTTTAATCAAGCGGCACTTATCGCCAAAGAGCTGGCGAGACTGATGGGGATAGAGTATAGAGCAGATGTTGTGATGCGGTGCAAAAGCACTGGGGTGATGAAGAGGCTTTCACCCGAGGAGCGCCTCAACAATGTGAGGTCTGCATTTGAGGTGTATGAAGGGATGAGGCGGAAAATTTTCGGAAAAAATATATTTATAGTCGATGATATTTACACGACTGGAGCAACTGTTGATTCAATCGCGAGGCTGCTCAAGGCGGCAG
>ERZ773046.1776-NODE-1776-length-11684-cov-12.338034_pt1 | contig 11684 bp, 9 predicted proteins | sample MGYA00580634_ERZ773046 | MGnify/ENA primary metagenome ERZ773046 (study PRJEB29015, sample SAMEA2738127) | human oral metagenome | biome: human oral; feature: human-associated habitat; material: saliva | place: China | collected 2159 ... | reverse complement strand
CAGCTACAATACAGCATTTACAACACTTCATGGTTCACACCATGGGGTGTTTTTTTGATGATTTTTAGCAAAATTCACACCAAATTCACACCATTACTTTTTAAGATTACGATAAGCAATCTCTCCAACAGCCATTGGAATAATATTCGAAGTATTGACATAAATCTGTATTATACCTGTGTCGCTATGCGTTAGTGCTTTATAGATTCCATAGTTTAATCCAGTTTTAGCCATGTATGTTTTCTCCTATTCTTTCTTATTTTTTAAAAACCAGTTTTTCAGCAAATACATTAAGTGCTGGGGCAACAGAATTTCCGTTTAGGGAAGTGTCTGCGAGGAAAATGGGATTAACCATTTCAACCAAAGCATCTTCTGGAAAGACGGTAGCTAAAGCAGGTGTGATTACGTGGAAGGCTCCGTGTTGTTCATTGTTTAGCACGTGGCGTTGATATTTGCCTTCTTTTCCGAAGACATAACGAGGCGCATTGCCCAATTTTTCGTAGTAAGCTGGGCCGATAAATTCTGGTTTCATTTTTAGTGTTTCTGGGATCATAAGTATTTTCCTTTCTAGTTGTAAAATAAAAAGAGTTAAGCTAATTGCTTTACTCTTGAGTAATAGTGAGTTGAGAGTTTGCTTTTATACATTCTAGTATAAAATTGCACTTCACTTTGAGGAAATCCAGTAGCTATTGTGTTTAAATCATTGAGAGTTTGAGAATAAAGTTGAGCTTGTAACTTCTCAGATGAGCAAAACATTCTATAAGTGAAGATGTAATTATTGTAAAGTCGTTTACATTGTAATGCGAAAAAAGTTTGTCATAGATTTCTCCTTTATTGTAAAAGTAAAAAGCTACTAAGGAATTAGAGATGGCTTAGTAGCTTGAGAGTATGTCTATCTAATAAGGATAGACAGTAGTAAAGAAAAGTTGTTTGGTTAGAAAGAATACTCTTCCCACGGTGGCAACGTTTAGCAAGGTGCTTTGCGTAAATTACCATCGCTTTCCCAGCCAATCTCAAATGGTAGTCATTATCATACCTCTTGGATTCTCTTACACCCTTTGGCGAAGCCAGTTCACTTTACTATACTATACGGAAAAGTGCGAAAGTCCGAAATGCGTGGAAGCCCACAAAAATGTTTTATATCTTCACTTCAACCATAACAAGACTTGACTTTTCTTTCCAAAACATTTACAATAAAGGTACGAAGTTTAGTGTAGTTTTGGCAATCAGTCTTCTGGTTGTCAGATGCACTTTTTATTAAATTTTCAAAGATCGTGATGCTGAAAGTTGAGCATTATTATTTTTATGCCCTGTATAACCATCAGCTATATTACATAACCAACAGTTATATTTGTCGATAGATTTTTGAAAAATTCTTTAAAAATTTTAAGAGGAATACAATGGAATTTTCGGAACGCTTAAAAAAACTAAGAAAACAAACACAATTAACCCAAGTTGATGTGGCAGAAAAATTAGGGATTTCGCAACCAGCTTATGCTTCATGGGAACGTGGAGTCAAAAAACCAACTCAGGAAAATCTAGTTAAGATAGCACAAATTTTAAATGTTTCAGTTGATTATCTAGTTGGGAATTCAGAAGAAGCAGAAGGAGATTTGGAGAATATAGAACTACTCTTTCGTATGAATTCAAAGGAACTAACAGATGAAGAAAAGGAAATCTTTAAAAAAGAGTTAATTGAGTTTATGGAAAAGCGAAAACAGATATTTAAGGAAGGAAGATTCTAATATGGAATTGATATATCTTAGAATACAAAAAAGTAAGATAGGAATTAATGAAGAGGAAATTAATTTCTCAAATAAATTTGATGTAAAAGTAAACAAAGGTAATATTATAATCGAAGAAAAAGAAAGTGATATATATAATATTTTTGGAGATAAAATATCTAACTTAAGTCTGATTGTTGGGAAAAATGGAACTGGAAAGACAACAATACTTGAGAGTATTTTTACAAATGGACAATATAAAAAATCTCGTCTTTCTTCTTTTCACACATTATTAATATATTATATTGATAAAATTGTGGTTTCGGGAGAAAAATGTAATTTATTTTGGATTGAATTTGATTCGTATATTTCTAAAAAATTTGAAGGTTTAACTAAATCTGGATTATACTATCAGTTCAGAGGAAAATTATGTAAAACTGATTTAAGGGCAAAAGAAATTCGTGGAATAGAATTTAAAGAAAATGCATCGTTAGTATGTTATCTCGGATTACAACCAAATATAAAGTGGGTTTCAATGAAAGATTATTCTGACAGCAGAATAGAATCGATTAATCTAACCAAGAAAGCTGTTAAAAACGGAAAAATCTCTGATTTGCTATATTTTGTTAACAATTCTGATAATATAGTTAATAAACCTGAACTTGAATTTAGAATTTCTAGTTATCTTCCGTATAGATCTAATGCTCAACTTTTTTATATTTATCATGGATTGGGAAATGAGTTTGAAAACTTCGACAGTTATATGGAACAATTTAATTTGAAAGATATAAGGGCATATAATGTTCAAAATAGATTGTTTTTTCCGAACTTTAAAAATAAGCATTTTATTATTAATTATCTAGAGCGTAAATTATTAAATATCATTGAGGAACTAATAACAACAAATGAGGAATTGATTCAAATATTAGATAGAATTGTTAGCGTCAGATATCGTTACTATGACTATGCATATCCATTTTATTATTGGGATGAAAAAATATTAAATCGTGAAAAAGATTTAATTCTATATTTGGATGACTATTATCGTGAGAGTAATAATAATTGCATAGATAAATTTTTAGACAAACGAGAAAGTTTTTTAATTGATGCTATTAATGAATTAATTGATCATAAAGATGAAATTGTCAAATTTAAGAAAACTATTTATGCGATGAGGAAGATTCTTAATTATGGTCATATAAACTCTAGTGAGAAATTAAAATGGAAAATGAATATTGAACAGATCGATAATGCAGAAAACTATAGATTAATACAAGATGTTGCAGATTCTGCTAGTGATATTGAAGTCAAGTTATCCAAATTAAGTGATGGTCAAGGAGTCTATTGCAACACTTTTGCAACCATTTTTTCAATTTTAACTAATAAAAATTTCATGGATAAGATTATAATTCTTGATGAACCTGATTCAAATTTACATCCAGAATGGTCGAGGAACTTTATTAATGATTTGAAAAGATTAGTCGATAATTATTTACTCAAGGGAAAGGTTCAGATTGTTATTACCACCCATTCTCCATATATAGTTAGTGATGTCTTTAAAAACTCAGTTTTTAATTTAATTGATAAGGCAGATCTTAATAAAGATAATGACTATCGGAGAAATGGTAAGAGAGTTTTTATAAAAAACGCAAAGGTGTCGTTTGGAGCAAACATTTATGATTTAATGGGTGATTCTTTTTTTATGGAGGCTTCAATTGGAGAATTTGCGAAGAATACTATACTTGAAATATCAAAGAAACGGTTATTTGATTCACAAATAATAAATTATATTGATGATGATGTTCTTAAGAGAATGTTAAAAAAGAGGTGAAAATTGTTAAAAATTTTTAGAAGTGATATTGATCAATTCGAATTAAATAAATTACTTCGATCAATAAAAGATACAATTTTAGGAAAAATTAATTCAACTGTTTCGGTTAAAGATTTTTTGAAAACTTTCTTTAACCTTGAGGAGAGTCAAATACCAAGTTTTATTAGTGATATTTTAGGAGAAATAAGTGATGGAGAAGAAATATTTCAAGCCAATATTTTAGATAATAGAGTATTTGAACAATACCATAAATTATTTGAAATTATTAATGAACTATCGCGCCTGAAGGACAAAAAATCAAAAGAGAATATTGAAAGAAAGGAGTATACTAAAGGAGTTAATTGTTTGCTTTCTTTAAATGCTCTTATAGATGAACTGGGGAGAACGAGCAGTAACTTTTGTCTTGAAAAAATTAATGATATATCAAGGGAAGAAATTAGTTTGCCAAGAATTAAGAAAGAAAGAAAAAAAGAAATATTTCGTAAAATTTATGACATATATACGAATTTATCAGAATTACATCGTATATTGATGCAATTAAATGATATTTTTTCGTACAGAAATAATATTTCACCTATAAGAAATCTTTTGGCTTCCTGTATTAACATAAACTCATGCCCCTACTGCAATTTGGAACTTCTATGTTTATCAGAAGTCGATTTAGGAGATAACGAATCTCAAATTTCAGCTTACTGTGAGTTAGATCATATACTCCCACAGTCTAAGTATCCGTTATTTGCTTCTTCATTTTGGAATTTAGTTCCAGTTTGTCACAATTGCAATCACAAAAAGTCAGATGAATTGATTTCATTCAATTCATGGACATTAGATCTTGATAATGAAAAGTTTAAAATAAATATATTGTATGACAATACAAAAGCAATACTAGAGTATGTGAATGGACGAGGTTATGAAGATTTTGAAATTTTAGGAATTGAAATTACTAGTAATAATCCTGCTGATGAAAGAGTAATAGAAATCCTAGATCTTAATGGAAGATATCTCGCACATATGAAAAGTGATGATTCAAATCAGTTTTTAAAATTAATGATTGACGGTTTAAGAAAATCAACTAGGATGTCTGTCTCAGAACTGCTAGACATTACTAATGAAAAAGATCCATCAAGCCTTTTTTCTTATTATTTCAAGATTATGTTTTGTGATTATAAAGAAAAGCATTATAATAGGGTAGTATATGGGAAGTTGATTTCGGAATTTTTGAGAGACAATAAATTAGATGAAAGTTTATTCGAGCTATGAGTCATTAAATTAGTGGACAGTTGTCCACTTTTTTTATACAATATATTCAACTAATCAGGTTTAGTTACGCTGTAGCTTAAAGGAGGTATTCTTCATTGAATAAATTTTATTCAAGAGTAAGTGAAATAACAAAACAAACTCTTTATCCCTTTATGAAGGAGGAAGAAATTTCAACACTGAACTATAACTTTCGCTATTATTTTGATCATTGCCTTCGGAAGTATCATATTCAAGTTATAAGTCACCACTTTTCAAATCACAAAATTGAAGGTTTGACAATTATTGATAATCTGGGGATCAGTTTTTCTTTTGAAGAGAATAATCCGGTAACCAAGCGTCATTTCACCTTGTGTCATGAGCTAGGCCATTTTATTCTTAATCATAACGGTACATGTTTTACAGAATCTGTCGACAGTCAGGAAACCTTACTAGAACGTGAGGCAAATATTTTTTCTGCCGTAGTGTTAATGCCAGATATTGTTTTATTATCTAAAATCTATTACAGTTGTGATAGTTTTCAGAGAGTACAAGAAAGTCTAGAGGTTTCAAAACAAGCTCTATACATTCGTTTGATTGATATGTTACGAATGTATTAATATAAAATTAAACAAGCAATCAATGACTATATGGAGATGAAAAATTCTTCAATACATGGTTTGTTTCATGACATAAAACAACAATTGATTGATGAATTTAATCAATATAGTGCTTCTTTAAAGGTTCAGACCCAAAATCGTATTATTGAACAGGGATTTGTTTCGAGTCAAGAACTGCCAGAATTAATTAACCAGAATAATTGGAAAGAACTGAGAGAAAGTATTAATAATTTAAGAATTTGGCTAATTTATAATAAAGGGAAATCAGTAGCATATGCGTGGGATAGTACAAAAATATCAGATCAAGAAGCGAGAAAGAGAGCAGAATTACAATTACTATTAATGTGATGTATGACTAATGTGTTAATTAAAAGAAATAATTTATCTTTGTCAATAAATCTCTATATTTAAGATTGAATAAAGTTTATAATTAAAAACGATCTATTTGACATTCCATGATATAATAGAAATGAATTTAGAAAGAATGTGAGAAAATATGGCTGCTTTAAAAGATTTAATTGATCAAATACAAGATATTGATCTTAGGCAAAAAATAAATGAAGAAGTTTATAAACTTTCAAAACAAAAAAAATTTGGTCTTGTATTTGAAGAGCATATGCCTGAGTGTACACCACTACATGATATTCCAATTGAAATTGGGAAAAAAGTAGCATTAAATAATAAAAAAATTACAGATATTTATGTAGTAAAAAATATCAAAGACAATATAGCGGAATGTATAAATTTAGTAACAAAAGAGAACCGAGAGTTAGATGTTGAAGAATTAACTTGTATTGCAGAATTCGGAGATCCAATATACCCTTATTTAAGGCCCATCGATGCAATAGAGAATGCTCCTCACAGTAGTTTGTGGCACACTCTTATTGAAGCAGACAATTACCATGCGCTTCAGTTGTTAAAATATTTATATGCTGGGAAAGTTGATTGTATATATATTGATCCGCCATATAATACAGGAGCAAAAGATTGGAAATATAATAATGATTATGTAGACAGTAAAGATTCTTATCGTCATAGCAAATGGCTTTCTATGATGGAGAAACGTTTAAAGTTAGCAAAACAATTGCTTAATCCTAAAGATTCTGTATTAATTGTTACTATTGATGAGAAAGAGTATTTACACTTGGGATGTTTACTTGAAGAAATATTTTCAGGATCTAAAATACAAATGGTAACGGATGTTATAAATCCAAAAGGGGTTGCAAGAGATTTTGGATTTTCTCGTGTTGAAGAATATATTTTCTTTGTATATATAAAAGATTCTAAAGTAGTCCCTAATAATCAAGATATGCTTAATAAAACCTTGGATAAACCAATAGAAGTTAGATGGGCAAGTTTACAAAGATCGGGATCAAATAGTAGAAGACATGAGTCGCCCACTCTTTTTTATCCAATTTTCTTTAATAAAAAAGATCATAAATTTCATTCTACTGGGGAATCTTTAACGCTCGATAAGAAAAGAAGTGATGTGAGCCCTCCGGAAGGTACATATGCAATTTTCCCATTAGGGAAAAAAATGATGAGAGAACATGGCAATTATCTCAGGAAACATTAAAAGAAAGAATGCAGAAAGGGTATGTGAAATTTGGTAAATACAATCCAAAAACACAAAAAAGATCAATTTCTTATCTTTCGAGAGGAATATTAAAAAAAATTGAGGATGGAAAAATCAGTGTTTCTGGTATGGATAGTGAAGGCGCTGTGATCTTAGGTAAGACCAATGAGATTAGGCCGATGTCTGTATGGAATCAATCTTCTCATAGTGCGAGTGAGAATGGTTCTACTCTCATTCAACAAATATTAGGTGATAAACGTTTCACCTATCCAAAATCCTTGTACTCTACTTTAGATGCAATACGTTTTTTCACTGCAAAAAAATCTAATGCACTAATTCTTGATTTCTTTGCGGGATTTGGTACTACTTTACATGCGATTAATTTACTTAATTCTATAGATGGAGGGAACCGTCGCTGTATTTTAGTTACAAATAATGAAGTATCAGAATCAGAAGCGAAAAAATTGACGAATAGTGGATTTAAGCCAGGTGATATTGAATGGGAAAAACTTGGTATCGCTCAACATGTCACATGGCCAAGGACAGTTTGTTCAATTCAAGGAACCGACATAAATGGGGAACCTTTACAAGGTTCATATTTGGGAAGTGAACTTGAACTTTCCAATGGCTTTGAGTCCAATGTCGCATATCTAAAACTTGGTTTTTTGGATAAAGATTCTGTGGCATTGGGGAGACAATTTAGTGAATTATTACCAGTGCTATGGATGAAGACAGGTTGTATAGGTACTTGCCCTGCATTGATTGAAAAATCGCTTCCATCAATGTTAGTCCTGCCTAAGAATGGCTTTGCAGTACTTATTGATGAAAAGCAATTTTCATCATTTGTTGATAAAGTAAATGAAGATATAAATATACAAACCGTCTTTATCGTAACAGACTCTGATACTGGATATAGGGAGATGTCCTTACAACTTAAAGTAAAAACAACATATCAATTATATAAAGACTATCTTGACAATTTTCGAATTAATACAGGCAGGTAAATAAATGAAATTAAATTTGTTCTCGTTTCAACAGAAAGCACTTAATAACTTACGCATGAGTGTTGAAGAAGCTAGGGGTTCATATCAAAGAACTCATACTCCTCAAGTAATATCTTTTACTGCCCCAACAGGAGCAGGGAAAACGATAATTATGGCTGCATTAATAGAGGATATTTTTTGTGGAAATGGAATATATGCAGATCGACCTGAGGCAATATTTGTTTGGCTATCTGACTCACCAGACTTGAATGAACAATCAAAATTAAAAATTGACATAAAAGCTGATAGAATTGCAATAGGAACTACAGTTACTATTACTGACGATGATTTTGATAATGAAGTATTGGAAGATGGTCATATTTACTTTCTAAATACACAAAAACTATCAAGAAGTAGTAATTTAACCAAAAAAAGTGATAAGCGTCAGTACACTATCTGGGAAACATTACAAAATACTATTAACAAAAAATCAAATCAACTTTATTTTATTATTGATGAAGCTCACCGAGGAATGCAAGGAGTAGAAGCTGGCAAAGCTACTACTATTATGCAAAAATTCCTCAAAGGAAGTGAGGATGATGGAATCAATCCAATGCCACTTGTAATTGGTATGTCAGCAACAATAGAAAGATTCAATAACTTAGTAAAAGGGACAACTTCTACTATTCATAATGTGCTCATAACTGCTGATGAAGTTCGAGCATCTGGTCTATTGAAAGATAGAATTGTCATTTCTTATTCAGAAGAGTCTTCTGTAAGTAAGGATATGGCTGTATTACAAGCGGCAACTGATGATTGGAAAACTAAATGTGATCATTGGTACCAGTACTGTATGAGCAGCATTATGCACAGGTCAACCCGATATTTGTCGTTCAAGTTGAAAATGGGAATAGCGTATGTATTTCTAAGACAGACTTAGATACTTGTTTAAAAAATATACAAGATAGAACTGGAATAAAATTTTTAAGAGGAGAAGTTGTTCATACTTTTGGGCAAACAGAAACAACATTAACTATTGCTGGACTAGAAGTCTCATTTATAGAGCCTTCTCGTATTTCAGATGATAAGAAGATTAAAGTTGTCTTCTTTAAAGAAAATTTATCGACAGGATGGGATTGCCCGAGAGCTGAAACCATGATGAGTTTCAGATCAGCAAAGGATTCTACCTATATAGCACAACTTTTAGGTCGAATGGTGAGAACTCCAATGCAGATGCATATACAGGTTGATGATACACTAAATGATGTTCATCTTTACCTACCCTATTTCGATAAATTGTCGGTGAATAATGTCATTGAAGATTTGCAAGCAACAGAAGGCGGAAATATTCCGACTTATATTACAGGTGAAAATATAAGTAATAGAAATTTGATTACACTTTCTGTACGTCCAAAATCTGGAATTAATAAACGAGATAATATTACTGATGGCCAAATGACCGTCTTTGATAATGATAACGATTCAATTACTGAAGCAACTGGAACTTTGATTGTAGGAAATGGTAAAGAACAAAGTCAATTAGAGTCAACTAGGGCGAATAACGTCAATATAAACACTAAATTTAATAATGATGCCGATAGGATCGATTCGCGGGAGAAAACAATATTAGCACAGGAATATTCACCATCTAATAATGAAAATACAGAAAAATATGAAGTTGATTTAGATTTTGACCGTGAAGCGATTGTTAAAGAGATAAACGAAGCTGGTTTGCTGACATATAAAGTTCGAAATGTACGAATTAACGACTATTTAAAATCTCTATATAGTATGGGAAGATTATTAGTCCAATCAGGACTTGATAAAAAAGCAACTGAAACTATTCAAAATAACATTATTAATAAAATTCATTTGTATATCGAAAATTTACAAAAAGAAGGAATCTATGATAGTCTTTTAGAGGAAGCAAGAGAATTTAAACTTGGTACACAAGTTTTTGATGCGTTTGGAGAAGTAGTTGAAAATGAATCTAATTTATTTACTAATTCTTTTATATCGACTGATATTGATATAGATCGCCAATTTAGAATAGCAGAATCAAGATTAGGTAACGAGGGGATTGGAAATATTTATCTTAATACATACTTTAAAAAGGACCATATTAATAACCTCAAAATAGACGTAATTCTTTTTGCAACAGATAGTGATTGTATCACAAGTTTAAACGTATATGCTAAAGAAACATTTCACGAATTGAATGATATTTGGCGTAGGCATATTCCAAAACTTAATGAAAAATTACGTAGGCAATATGAACGTATAGTCTCTGATGGAGATGTAGTAAGTAAACATAATTTTCGTCTTCCAGAAACCATAACTGTTTCTATAAATGAAGAAGGTAAAAAATATAACAATTATTTGTTTGTTAACGATAACGGATATACTACTATTAAGTTAAATAGTTGGGAAGAAGCTGTTCTTAGGGAAGAGTTTGAGAAGGATGATTTTATTTGTTGGATTAGAAACTCACCAAGAGCATCATGGGCACTTTGTATCCCTTATGAATTGAATGGGGAAAAAAAGCCAATGTATCCTGACTTTATAATTGTTCGAAGAGATAAAAAATTCGATGATAGCTTAATTATTGATTTATTAGAACCTCACAACCCTGAGTATAAAGATAACCTTCCAAAAGCAAAAGGATTGGCAGAATATGCAAGACAAAATCCAGGTGTTGGCCGTATAGAACTTATACGAGAAGGGCAAGATGCAGCAGGTGTTAGAAGATTTAAGAGACTTGATATGTCTAAAATGGGTATTCGTGATAAAGTGACGCAAGCACAAACCGATGAAGAACTCATGCATATATTTGATACAGACGGAACATACGGTAGAACTGAGAGGTAGTACTATTAAGTGAATTCAAACCAAATCTTAATATACAAGCTAAGACAATTATAAAATTAAAAACATGTGTTTCATGAATTAGTCTTTTCTATTTAATTTTTAGATTGTAGTTCTTCTTGAGTGGCTTTTATATTATGCTGTCTTAAAACTTCCCCATCCCCTATCCAATTTGGATAGGGTTTTTCAGTTTTAAAATTTTTAGTTAGAATTTCGTTACTAGAATGTAAATGGAATAGTTCAGTGTCCTTGTATTTATTTTCTTTACTAAATGTCGAAATGGTTCTCGATATATAGTGATGTGTCTAGAATTTTATTATTCTTTTAAAATTTCCATGATTATATGATATTAAAAGAAAAATAAAGAGAAAAATACTAAATTGATTAAAATGGAGTTTAAATAGGATAAAAAATATTTTGAATAAATTATTTGTCTATTTTTGATAGGAAAAATTAAAGTTACAAAAGGATAATGTATAAAGTAAAACTGATTCTATATTATTAAGTATAATCATCTTTTTTCCGGAAAATACTTATTTTTCGGAAAATTAACTTTGAGAAATCTAGAGTTATGTTTTTTATAACCGGTAATCAAAAATTTTTCAAACTAAACTTAATCCCGATAATGTACTCCATTTAAGTGAAAACTGGAAATTTTTTAATTGTACATTTTAGTATTTTATAATATTCAAAAACACGGCTTATGAGTTCAGTTTTAGCCGTGTTTCATTTTTTATATCCTACCTAAAATTTTTCAACTGTTTATACCATGTTAGGGTTTTAAAATTTTTCATCAATAATTCCTGCCCAATAATCAAAATTCTCCTCAAGATAAAGTAACACATTAAA
>ERZ773046.1773-NODE-1773-length-11692-cov-5.165421_pt1 | contig 11692 bp, 20 predicted proteins | sample MGYA00580634_ERZ773046 | MGnify/ENA primary metagenome ERZ773046 (study PRJEB29015, sample SAMEA2738127) | human oral metagenome | biome: human oral; feature: human-associated habitat; material: saliva | place: China | collected 2159 ... | reverse complement strand
ATAGTCCCAACTAAGATAAAAACACAGTTCTGGTTGGTAGTCCAGTCTACAAAAGTAATTGTTCAAACAAGAGAAATTTGAACTCAAACAGTAAAAACGTAGAGAGAGGTACCAGGGACATTAACTCACTCGTTTCCATACTTGATTATTCCTCTATAAAATGGTGGTTTATAAGAGGAGTTTGCATTGTTGAAGCGAAAACCAAGTGTTTCCTAGAATTTTCATTGAGATATGTTATACTATATTCAATGAATGAACAAGGAGAAAGCTATGCCAGTAAATGAATATGGTCAGATGATTGGGGAATCAATGGAAGGTTATACACATGGTGAATTGCCTTCTATTGATCTCTTAGAAGGGCGTTATGCTCGGATAGAGGCTCTTTCGGTGGACAAGCATGCGGAGGATTTGTTGGCTGTATATGGTCCAGATACTCCTCGGGAGATGTGGACTTACCTCTTTCAGGAACCAGTGGCGGATATGGAGGAGCTGGTTGCCGTTTTAAATCAGATGTTGGCTCGTAAGGATCGCTTTTACTATGCGATTGTAGACAAGGCAACTGGTAAGGCTTTGGGAACATTTTCTCTCATGCGCATTGATCAGAATAACCGAGTGATAGAAGTGGGAGCAGTCACTTTTTCTCCAGAGCTCAGGGGAACATGTATAGGGACAGAAGCTCAGTATCTCCTGGCGCGCTATGTTTTCGAGGAGCTTAACTATCGTCGCTACGAGTGGAAATGCGATGCCTTAAATCTGCCATCCAGACGAGCTGCGGAGCGTTTGGGATTTGTCTATGAAGGAACCTTCCGTCAAGCAGTCGTTTATAAGGGGCGTACGAGGGATACGGATTGGTTGTCTATGATTGATAAGGACTGGCCCCAAGTCAAAGCTCGTTTGGAAACGTGGTTGGCTCCTGAAAATTTTGACCAAAATGGACGACAGTACAAGAGCTTGAGAGAGCTTTAAGAGGTGTTGACATGATCACTATTAAAAAGCAAGAATTTGTCAAGCTAGAGGATGTTTGGCATCTCTATCAGGCTGTCGGTTGGACAAATTATACCCATCAATCAGAGATGCTGGAGAAGGCCTTATCTCATTCATTAGCGATTTATGTGGCGCTTGATGGCGATGCTGTGGTGGGCTTGATTCGTTTGGTTGGAGATGGATTCTCATCAGTATTGGTTCAGGATTTAATCGTTTTACCTATCTATCAGCGTCAAGGGATTGGTAGTGCCCTAATGAAAGAGGCCTTAGAGGATTACAAAGACGTCTATCAAGTCCAGCTGGTGACAGAACAGACAGAAAAAACCTTGGGATTCTATCGTTCTATGGACTTTGAAATCTTATCCACCTATAATTGTATAGGGATGATTTGGGTAAATCGAGAAAAATAACAAAACTAGTTTTTTCTTAAGCAAAGTTTAAGGATGCTCTAGTATCATTTAGTCATTAAATAAAGACCTCCTAACTTTATTTAATGAAATCCTAAAACTTTTTTCATCATAATCTCCTAATGAAGCCACCCAATCAGGTGGCTTTTTTCGTGGGTAGGTGATGGTGATAGAATTTTTTACAAAATAGTAAAATTTGAGAAAAGTTAAGCTAGTTTTAAGCTAGTTTTAAGCTTCGTCTTGTACCATATAGTTATTAAATAAAGACCTCCTAACTTTATTTAATAAAATCCTAAACTTTTCTTTTTCATAATAATCTCCCTTAACTCCACCCAATCAGGTGGAGTTTTTTGGCTCTATTTCAGGCTTTTGGGAACTATTTTAAAAATCATTTTTCGATATTTTTCGGTATTTTTCTGATTTTGGTCGGGGAATTGGCGGGAATCTTTTTAGCGAATATGACTAAGAAATAGGTCTGTTGTCGCTTCAGCAAGTTCGTCCTCAACTTGGTTATAACGATCCGTCATATAAACCTTTGTATGGCCCAGCGCCTGGCTTAATTGTTCAAGCGGAACCCCTGCAATAATGCTTTGAGTTGTGAAGAAGTGGCGCATCATGTGAGGTGTTACATGCAATCCTGTCGCTTCATTCACTAGATTGAAGTTCCTATTTAACTGGTTTGGATTGATGAGACCACCTTTTTCGTTCAGGGTGATATAATCTTTTTGTTGTTCCTTGATAATTCCTAACTTTCGCTTAATCTTAGAAGCTTCAGCTATCAGATAATAAATAAGGTCTGTTCCGATATCATCTAGGCAGACGTAGCGCTCTGAATCTTTCGTTTTAAGCCCTCCTTTCCCTTTCAAGGTCTGGTTGCTTCGACTATCTCTAAGATGCAGTATAGCCCGTCCACTGTCGTTCTGAGTGATGTCCATTGGACGCAAACCAAAAACTTCTCCTCTTCTCAGTCCAAAAATGGTAAGATAAGTCAGAGCGTAGAATTGTTTTGGCATAATCTCTTCTGCCTTTGCTATCCAAGTCTTGAACTCTTTGAGAGTCACTTTCTTGTTAGCGGCAGGAATATCACTTTGGCCGATGAAAACACCTTTCAAGCGATTTGAGAGCAGATTCCCATTTTTCACGGCATCATTCAGCAATGCCATGAAGCTGGAGTTGAGGGTTTGAACAGTGTATCTAGTATGGTTCTGCAACTTTTCAGAGATAAAGAGTTCATACTCATTTCTATCCAAATTTTTAAGCAGGACAGAACCAAACTTTGGTTTGATATGGTTCTTATAGAGATTGTCATTGAGGTAGTAGGAAGTGTCATTCCAGCGCCCTGTTGACAATCTCTTTTCAGAATAAATATCCCAATACTGATCAAGAGTTAGATTCGTATTGATACCTAATTCCAGGTCTTGGATTTGTTGCTCAATCTCTGTCAAGGCTGCACGAGCTTGGGGGAGAGTTGTGAGACCGCTCTTTGTTATTTCTTTCTTTTTACCATGAAAATAGAAAGAGCGTCTGATATAATATCGCTTGCCTTTAGCAGTCTCATAGTAATAGATATTTGGGTATTTTGTTTTATTATATTTCATTGTATTCTCCTTGTTTATCTGCTTCTGGACAAGGTCTAAACATTGAGAATATTGACATCACCCCTTTCATGGTGTAAAATAGGGTATAGAAAAGAGGCCTTTTTAATGGCTGATTTTTTATAAGGGTAAGCTTCACAATCAAACTTTGGCGAGGGCGATTGTGGGGCTTTTTTTTATTCATTTAATTTTTCAATAGCTTTCAGAGCCTGCTCTTCAGTAAATTGAGCATCTTTATCTGTCAAACTTTTAAGAATTTCTTGGTCAGTCTTACCTTCACTTCTTTCTTCTTTTGCAATGTCGAGAGCTTCATTAACCCAAACATCACCAACATTCTCAACAGCATATTGAGCAGCTTTCTTTGAATATTTGTGACTCGCACTTTCTGTTAAATACCAAAGAAGTGTTTTTTCAGAAAATGACGCCTTACTTTCGACAAGTTCTTGAGCTGTTTTAAGCGCACTTGCTTTTTCTTCGTCTGCTTTGCTTGATGTTTGCTTTGTAAGAGCATTTGAACCACCGATAGCTAAGATAACTACCAATATCCAAAACCAGACTTTTTTATAAAAAGGCTTAGAATTAGAACTTTTTTCCTTGTTCATAACATCTCCTTAAACTATATTTGATAAATTATAATATTCCTCTTTTACCATGATTTCATTTGTCACGGTTTTAAGATTGTAATAAGACATGAATTTGAGGTAATCAAACTCTGTAGGGTCGTCTAAGCTTTCTATCGCATCTTTTACGAGATGATGGATCATATTCCTATCAGCTTCGTTTTCACAGCGTAGGCGAGCGTTCTGGTACTCTGAGCGTGTGTGGTCCTTGTGGCCGAGTTCGTGTAGAAGCACCTTAACTCTCTCTTTTTTGCTGAGTTTACTTGACAGGAAAGCTGTATTGGTTTCTTTTTCGTAAAATCCAAGTTCATCAGGCATCAAATCTCCATCAAAATCGATAATACGAATCTGAAAATGACTTATAATTTCTTTTTCAGTCACTAAGCAATACCTCTAATCACCAGCTTCTTTGAGATAACCTTCAATGATCGACTGGATGATTTTCTTCTTTTCATCTGTTAATTCCCGACCGCCAAACATCATGACATTCGATGCCATTTCTTCAACATTTAGAACTTTCCCTTGCCATGAATATTCCTTGGTGCCATCTGCAAGATTAGGATTTTCAGTACGACCTAATAAGTAGTCTGTACTAACACCAAAATAATCGGCTATTTCTTGTAGTCTATCAGATTTTGGGTTACCTTTTTTTAGACTATAAAGATAATTTGTACTATACCCTAACTTTTCTTCTAAAATATTTAAAGAAATTTTCTGTTTATCAGCCAATTCTTTAATTCTGTCGAATGCTAAGAACATTGATATTTCAACCTTTCTAAGCATTACGAAAAAATATTTTAAAATTAGTTATAAAAACTATTGACAAAATCTAAAACTAGTTTTAAAATAGTATTCGTAAGCTAAAGAGTTAGCGAACAAGACGACTAAAAAATAAAGCCTTACAAAACTGATTGGCGTCCGTTTTCTATAGGTAAAACTTACTTTTAGTAGGTCTTTTCTCTATGTCTATATTCTAAAACTAGTTTTAGAATTTGTCAAGCAGTTCGCTAACTTTTTAGATAATTTTTTAAAAAGGAGGTCAGGAATGAGCCGACAACATCAAAAATGGATTCAGTTAGTTAAGGATAAACTGAACTCAGAAGGAATGACACAAACACACCTCGCCCGTGCTTGTGGAGTGAAGAAACCTACTATTTCAGAATTATTGAAATATGGTAAAGGTAGCGACAAATTAAAAAACAGAGTTTGCGACGTTTTAGGAATTGACGAAACTTGGGTTGAGTTAGGAGATTAGGATATGAATGAAATTTTTAATTTTCACGGGCAGGAAGTCCGTACTTTGACAATTGATGGCGAACCTTGGTTCGTTGGGAAGGATGTTGCAGATATCTTAGGATATAGCAAGGCTAGAAATGCGATTGCTCTTCATGTTGATGAAGAGGACGCCCTAAAACAGGGCATCCCTACTAGTGGTGGAACACAAGATATGTTGATCATCAATGAATCTGGTCTCTACTCTCTCATTCTTTCAAGTAAGCTTCCACAAGCTAGAGAGTTTAAGCGTTGGGTGACATCAGAGGTCTTGCCAGCCATTCGCAAGCAGGGTGGTTTCATCCGTGAGGACTTGGACGAGGATGCCTTTATTGCTCTATTCACTGGCCAGAAGAAATTGCGTGAGCAACAGGCGACCATGCTGGAAGATATTGATTACCTCAAGAGTGAGCAACCGATTCACCCAAGCTATGCTCAATCGCTACTGAAGAAGCGCAAGGCTCGAGTTGTGGCTTGCTTGGGTGGTATTGATAGTCCAGCTTATGCGGATAAGATTTTCGCTCAATCGGTATTTAGACAAGCTGAGATTGACTTTAAAGACCACTTCAATATCAGTCGCTATGATTTGCTACCTAAAAAGTTTGCAGATGCAGCGTTGGCCTATTGGATGACTTGGGAGCCAAGCACCAATACCAAGATGAAAATCATGAAATTGAACTCATTTGACGAAGTGTAGGAGGGGAAGAAGATGGACAATGTTCTACTTTCACTATCTGAGTGGATTAAATCCATTATCAAGGACACAATCACAAGGCTGGTTGAAATAGAAAAAGATAGTGACCACTATCCAGAGTTGATGGATGTGAGCACTACCTGCGAATTTCTAGGAATTAAGTATGACACATTTTCAGATAATTATCGTTACTTAAAGGGATTTCCAAAGGAATTACCTGGTAAGAAATGGTCAAAAAGAGCCATCAAAGAATGGCTCTCTAATCAAATATAATAACTTTACTAAAAGGCTTCTGGACAAGGTCTTAGCAAAATTATTTGACTATATTATAGCACAAAAAGAGGATAAAAACATGAACAATTTACAAATTATCGCAGTAGGCACACTAGTATCAGTAGTCTTGATTGAATCGCTGATGATGAATATCAAGCTTAAAATGGCCATGAGACAGAAAAAGAAGATTCAATTTCAAGCGCCACAAGTTGAAAAAGGGTTTATCGACTTTAAAACTGGTCAACGTGTGGACATTGATCCCGTGACACGAAAAGAAACATTTGTGGATTAAAACGGAGGGTATCGATGGTAGTTAAAAACAAGCGATACTACTGGATTCAACTTGCTCAAGATTTTTTCAAGTCTAAAGAAATGAAATTGCTTCGTAAGATTGCAGGGGGCGATACGCATACCATCATCTATCTCAAAATGATGTTGATTAGTTTAGAGGACGGCGGGCACATCTACTATGATGGACTTGCTGACAATCTAGCTGAAGAAATTGCTCTTGTCATTGATGAAAACGTTGAAGATATCAAAATTACATTGATTTTTTTAGAAAGCAAAGGATTGCTGACTAGAAACTCTGACCGTGATTATTTTTTAGAGCAAGTTCCTGAGATGGTTGGTAGTGAAACAGCAAGTGCCAGAAGGGTTCGTAAGTTTCGAAAGAATCAATTAGCGTTACAATGTGACAACGATGTAACAAAGCGTAACGGAGATATAGATACAGAGATAGAGAAAGAGAAAGAAAATAATAAGACGATGGTTAGTTCCAGCTTATCTGAAAATTTGAAACATAGCGGTATTCGGATTAACGATAAACAACATCAACAGTTGTTGGATTATGTGGGACTTGATGGAATGAGTTTTGATATGTTGAACCGTGCAGTGGAGATAACTTCTGAGGTTTATCAACCTAGTTTCAAGTATCTGAGAGGGATTCTTGAAAATTGGAAAAAGAAAGGTTTTACAACTATTGAACAGGTGGATGATAATGACCAAAAATATAAAGATAGCAAGAACTCCCATCTTCAAGGACGACAACAAAATGAAAAAAAATCAGAACAGGGGGCTAAGGACGAATGGGGATTTTAGAACTTATTGAGCAATTTGAAGATGACTTTTATCCGATCAGCGACGAAAAGAAATCTTTGCTTATAAAACAACCTCTTTCTACCGTTACTGCGTGCCTGTCAGATATGGCTAGCTGGAAAGCTTGTGGGGGTAAGGTATCATGGTAACTGATGCACTCGAAGAGATGGCCTTATCTTACCATAGAAATACTGAACAGCAGGCTGAAATTTGCGAAAAGCATAGGATTCCCTTGATCAAAATCCTCCGGACAAGCGACGTCCTTTGTCGCTTATGTGAATCGGAACGGATCCATGCAGAAAATCAAATAAAGGTCAATGAGTTGGCTGATGCTGAGCATGAACGAGAGCGGAAGTTCTATCTTGAGAGATTCTCTCTCTATGATGATGTGCTGAAAAATGCTACTCTTGACAACTTCGACACACCTACTGAAAAAGAAGCGGAAAAGCTAGCTTTTGCAAAAAGGATTTGTCGAGAGTGGTCTGAAGGTGCCAGAAACAATGTTGTTTTTCAAGGAGAAGCCGGAACAGGTAAAAGTCATCTTGCTTTTGCAATGATGAAAGCTTTATCAGAGACTACAAAAGAAATTGCTATCTTTATCAATGTCACAGACTTGCTGATGAAGATTAAAGCTGATTTTAGTCAGGAAGAGTTCTTGGTCAATAAAATTGCTAGTGCAAAATTTTTGGTCTTGGATGATCTTGGGATGGAGAAGGACAGTGAGTGGTCCTTTAGTATTCTTTATAACATTCTCAACAAAAGGGCTAACACGGTTATCACGACTAATCTGACTGCGCAAGAAATTCAGAAGCGATATGGTCGGCCGTTTATGAGTCGGTTGATGAAGGGTGTAGACAATGATCATCTGATGGTATTTAATGACTTGAAAAACAAAAGGAAAGATTACTTTTAGAGAGGTGGTACACATTGTTATTAAAACTTTACTTCGTCTACAATGGGCATTGCAAGTTTTTTCTTGGTGATTTCAACAATGTGGATGAACTTATCGAACGGATGAAAGACCATCAGTGGGCTTTCTCAGGTATTACCAGACCAAAATTCAAAAAACACATCGGGAAAGACGATGTGAGGTTTGATTATGGTGCAGTAGATTGCTATTACTTAGCGACAAAATCAACGTGCCGCGAACCACGTTAAAAGCGAGCTAGGAATGTGTCAGTAAAGGTTATGTGACCTTGGACGAGCGGCTGCCCGTATTTAGCCAAATTCACAAAGGCAGTCGTATTTTTTGGAAAATAATATGAATGACATTAAAGAAAAAGCTCTGGCTAAGTTGCTGGAGGAATTAAATCAACCACATGATACCGCACTTGACCGTGTTCATAACTGGATATGCGATCAGGAGGATGAGGAATTATTTAAAGGAATCTTAAAAGAGCGATACTCTCTGAAGTGTGCTTTAAGCCATGCTAAAGAAAAAGCTCGTAAATTTGCTGAAAACGGAGTCGCTTGTATCGATGATGCTACTGTCTTCAGATGGGTTAGAGAGTACTTTATCTCAAATTCACAAGTATCTAACATCCAGCAGGTGCCTGTTGAGCCCGTCAAGAAGAAAAAGGAAGACAAATCTCAGGCTTCTCCTGAAGAAAAGGTTGATGTCGCCAAAATTAGGAAAGGCGCTGGTCCAGATGATGATGTCATCATGAAACCTAAAATTAAGAAAGAGAAAGGAGTAGTCGAAAAGCAAATGAGCATTTTCGATTTCTTGGATGAATGAAACATGAACAATGCAAGCGAGAAGCCGATAGACGATTGAAACCACCTGCAAACTTCTGGAGCTGGTGCTATTCGCAAATCACAACGTACAAATGGACCAATAAGGACAAGACCATAATTGCTTCAGATTTGAACCTTGGTCATTGTATTGAAAAGCGACTGACAAAGTCGTCACGGCTCACTTTTTATGACAAGACTTACTTTTTCTCTATCATTCTCAGCACTTCGAAACGTATCGAAATACAATCTTATGAATTCAGGTCGAAGTTGGTTGAAGGAAAACAATTTATCGATTGGCATTTTACAAATTTGGAGCGATTCGAAAATGACAAACATGTGAAGATTGGCCAAGATTACAACGGACAATTTTATCCGTATCTTTTCGCTAATTTCTTTAGCGGAGGATATTATACAGGTAATAAATTCTATCCAAACAACTGGGTTGAAAAACTTAAAAAGGTATCTGAACTCAAATATTTGAAGTTCGGGAATATTTACTACTGGGAAGTTGAACGGCTTTACAAATATAAGTTTGAAATTGAATTTGCTCAAAAAATCAATGCTTATAGGTTGGCCAACGAAATTATGAATCCAGGTTACACTGGATTCACTAAAAACGTAGATATGCGAACCTTTAATCGCAGATGGCTTCAGAAGAATAAACAATTTTTCAAGAATTCAAATCGTAGTTTTAATGAATTTGAGTTGAGCCGTCGATTAAAAGAACGGAACGGCCAACTGGTGCCTGGCATTGAATCTTATCTGACTTACCACGATATTAAGCATATACCGAAAGGTGTAGGGATCAATAAGTTTCAGAATTGGGTTATCAAGAATCATATTGACTTCAATGAGTATCTTGATTATCTCAAAATGTTAAGAGAAATGGGTATTGAGCCTGAAGGTGATGCTATGCTTGTGCCAAAGGATTTCACGGCCATGCATAACCACACAGTCGGATTATACAATCAATTTGTCGAAGAAAAACAAAAACTGGAAGATAAGAAGAAACGCAAGCAACTTGAAGCTGAGTTTAAACTTAGAGAAGGAATGGATAAGACAATCAATGGATACGCATTCCATGTTCCTAGAAAAGTGGCTGAGCTGATCTATGAGGGCAAGAAACTACATCATTGCGTAAGCTCATACACAGACAAGCATTTTAAAGGCAATACCTTAATAGTGTTTGTCCGCCTATCAAATCAACCTAAAAAACCTCTTTACACACTCGAAGTAAGGCAGGGGAAGATAGCCCAATTTCGTGGCAAGTATAACCAAGATGTACCAGCTGAAGTCTGGGACATAGCCAAGGAATGGATGAAACAAACAAAATTAGTACAAAAATCAGCGTAAAGAAAAAAGGAGTTAGAAGATGATGGAAGAATTAAAGAAAAAAGTTAATGGAGTATACGGCTGGTCGGTAGAAGACGGGAAACCCAAGCCTCCCAAACAAGATTTACCGCAAGCAGTGAAAGACCGGGCCGACTATTTCTGGGAAATGGCGGAAGATGGAATGACGTTTATAGGAGTGATGGATTGTATCTTCGCAGATGAAAAACCTACAGACTATGATTTGGGAGCTACCAAGGATTGGTTGCCAAAATCTAAGGAGTTTGATGATTGGGTTGGCTATGCGCCAAGCATGTCTCAGTTAGTTATTGCAGTTTATTTGATTTATGGAGGAAGCGAAGATGAATAAGCAAGAATTGATAGAACGATACGAAAAATTTAAAGCTAGCAAGAAGAAATTGACCTCGGTTGATTTGGTTTTAAAAGACTTACGGTCTTTAGACGAACCAGAACCGTTGCCGTTCAAGTTAAAAGATGTCGTTCGTCGAATCAGAGGGTTTGATCCGACGACACAGACTAGATGGCTTAATGACATCCTTAAAGAATTAGGGGATGATTATGGTTCGATGAAATATCGCAGTGGTTACGAACAGGGTAAACTTGAGGGAGCATGGGTTGGTAATCAATTGAAAAATGCTGATAAGATTCGGCAAGAATTGAATACACCAGTGATCCCGAAGTTTGTGGCGGAAATTATCGAGTATTATAAGAAACAGAACGCTACGTTATATGATGCGCTCAGAGAAAAGAATTTTAATAAACAATACAATGATTGGTTACTAAACGAACATGATGCTTACAACAAATTCGCTCGAGCTTGGCTATTCGGCTACGAGGTAGAGGAAGAGAAGCGGTATTTGGTGAAAGTGAAAGGTATTTGTGGAAATCACGAAACTTTGAACCGTGAAAAACATTCAAACAAATGGCTATTCTCAGACCGGGAAGAAAACTCACTTTATGGCACACACCACACCCGCAAAGAATTAGAAGATGCCGGCTTCGGCTGGGTATTTGATTGTCCGGGTATTGAGATTGAGGAGGTGGAAGAATGATAATATCGACCGAAGAATGGATAAAATTCAGAGAAGACGGACAAAAATTCGCCTTGGAGAAAATCGAAGAATTATTTCCAGACAATGATGATGGGGTGGAAGAATGAATAAAAAAGATCTGATTGAACGTATTGACAAGTTGCCTTACTTTGAAGGTCCTATTGTTGATACGGTGACAGTTAATAGAGAATGGATATTAAAATCAATAGAACAACTAGACGAACCACAGGAAGTAACAATCCCGCAGTTTGTGGCGGATTTTATCACAGAACAGAAAAATCTAGGTCATACGCTGTCCTACTCAATAGATGCATGCATGTCTGATAGAGTTGCAGAATGGTATTGGGATAATTCCGAACTCTTCGCTCTTGCTTGGATCAATGGCTACGCAGTCGAGAAAGAGAAGAAATATTTTGTGAAGCTTAAAGGAATGTTACCTGGCACAGAATTCTTGAAGCATAACATAAATGAAGATACTTGGTATATGGGTTTGTTTCAGGAATTTGGAGGGTCGAAAGTTTATCATACCAAAGAAGAACTTGAAGCTGGTGGTTTCGGTGATGTGTTTAACAGTCCATTGTTTGAAGTTGAGGAGGCGACGGAATGAATAAGC
>ERZ773046.1769-NODE-1769-length-11712-cov-5.237282_pt1 | contig 11712 bp, 14 predicted proteins | sample MGYA00580634_ERZ773046 | MGnify/ENA primary metagenome ERZ773046 (study PRJEB29015, sample SAMEA2738127) | human oral metagenome | biome: human oral; feature: human-associated habitat; material: saliva | place: China | collected 2159 ... | reverse complement strand
TGGTGGATTTTAGCAGTTGGGATTTGAGAAATCAAGGTCTGCAGATAATGAAGGTGGGATATTAGCATGTGTGATAGCTGAATACAAGCCCTTAATAAAAGGTCTTTTTAGGACAAGCTTTTAGTAGGTTTGAAGTCTGGAAGCAAGTCATTTCATAAAAATTTAGGGATGGATTATCCAAATAAAAGGACTAGAAGCAAATCATTTTATAAAAATTTGGCTTGGAATTTGCAAGCCAAATCTTTAAAATCAATACCAAGCAAAGATAAAATTATAAAACAATTCCGAGGTGAAAATGAGCGATAACATGGATAAGACTGCTGATCTTGTAGTTACTGAAGGACAGACAGTAGAGCTCGAAATTACAGATATGACTGATGATGGCAAGGGTCTGGGCAGGTTGTCTGGCCTTGCTATTTTTGTGGCGGGCGCCGTTCCTGGGGATAAGGTGAGCGCCCGCATCACGAGGCTCAAGAAGCGCTACGCATTTGCTGAGACAATCACGCTTCTTGAGGCTTCCGCAGCTAGAGTGCAGCCGCCGTGCCCATACTATAAGGACTGCGGCGGCTGCTCGATGCTCGAGCTTAGCTATGACGAACAGCTCCGCATCAAGCGCAAAAACATAATCACTAAGCTCGAGCGTATAGGCGCCCTTGAGGATCCAACTGTCAGGGAAGTTGTGGGCGCCGCAGATAGAATCGGAGCCGACGGAGGGCAGGGCGATAAAGCGAGTAACGCTGATAAGTCTGATAAGACAGGTATTGCTACCAACGAGGCTTTTGATTCCATGCTTAGATACCGTAACAAGGCTGAATTCGCTGTGGCGATGACGAGCGCTGGCCCGCTCGTCGGCTTCAACAAACGCGGTAGCAATAAAATAGTCGACTGCACCGACTGCCTCCTACAGAAATGTGCAACTATGGCGGCAGCCAATGCAATCCGCAATCTCCTACAGGACAAGCTGATTTCCGTATACGATGTGAGACACGGCAAAGGATTTCTAAGGGGATTCACCATCAAGGTCTGCGAGGGCACGGGTGAGATGATGCTCATATTTACAGGCACAGCCAAGCATCTGCCAAATGCCGAGAAAGTCATCTACACCATCAGCGACGCAATCGATGCGGTCTCGACCGAAGCCGAACCATACTTCCTACAGAGCGTGGTTGTCGAGGTGAATAAGGCAAAAGACGTCCGCGAACCCGCTACCGCTTACGAGGTTGTGGCAGGCTCCAATACGGTTACCGACATAACGGACGACGGCATGAAGTTCGAAATTTCCGCACCTGCTTTTTACCAGGTCAACACGAAGCAGATGAGCAAGCTCTACGCCAAGGTCAGGGAATACGCCTGTCTCAAGGGCGGCGAAACCATCTTTGACCTCTACTGCGGCATCGGAACCATCGGCCTCAGCATGGCGACTCAGGCTGGCATGATTATCGGAATCGAGTCAGTAAAAAATGCCGTTATCGATGCCAATCGCAACGCAGTAATCAACGGCATTGTAAATGCACGCTACTACACCGGCCGCGCCGAACATGTGATGCCGAGACTCCTCGACAAAGAGGATAAGCTTTTCGTAGATTATATCGATGAAAATGCCCCAAAGATCGCTATCCTCGACCCTCCGCGCGCAGGCTGCGATGAGGCGCTTCTCCGAGCAGTCGCAAGTTGTGAGGTGGACAAAATAGTGTACGTGTCCTGCAACCCAGGAACACTGGCTCGCGATATCAAGCTACTAGGTGAACTCGGTTATGAGTTCGTGGAGGCGACACCAGTGGATATGTTTGTGGCGACGATGCACGTTGAGTGCATAGCGTTGATACAAAGAGTGAAATCGTAAAAATCCTGTATTTTAAGCAGCTTTACAAGCATTTTGTATTTGTAGAAGATGGCGATGGAGGACGAAAAAAGTCCTGAGAAATTATATTGATGTGAATGGTTGTATTGATATGGTTTGTGGAGATACAAAGAATGCTTTAGAAAGTGAGGATTACTATATGATGAGATGGATAATAAAAAAATCTTGTTTCCAATTAGCTTACTGTTAAGTATCTTCACTGCCTTTCTGACATTCTTACTTGGTATATGAACAATGATATTATATTTATTGATGCTTATGTGTGTCGTTGTCGGGGCTGTATCATTGTTTCAAAAAGATTTTTCAACTGGCATAGAAGCATTGATATTAGGATTCCTGTTAAGTCCATACGGAATACCGATGGTTGGAGCAGCAGTTACAGCTTTTTTACAAGGTATCAATGAAGCAATAAAATCAATCTAAAAAATTTCATAAAAATGGTTACCAAAGGCGATAGAGAAAAAACTATCGTCTTTTTCTTTGCAAATTTTTAAGAAGGGAGGTGATCCTGCATGGACTTTGACTATTTCTATAATCGTGAAGCAGAGCGATTTAACTTTCTGAAAGTGCCTGAAATATTGGTAGACGGAGAAGAATTTAAGGGACTGTCTGCTGAAGCCATTATCCTATACTCCATGCTTTTGAAACGAACTGGAATGTCCTTTAAGAATAACTGGATAGACAAGGAAGGCTTTTGGTTAATCTGAGGCAGGGTATCCTCCAATAGATATAAAATTAATGGATAGTATGGAATATTACAAGGCTTTTGACGAGTATCATGAAAAAAATAATCTTTCTGCAATGGAGAAACTGTTTGCAGGTTATGTAAACTCCAGACTTGACATGTATTTGAAAATATTGGAATAGAGTGAAAGGATTAAAAAATTATTGCTATTTCATAGAAATGCACTATAAATCTAGTCATTTATAGTGCATTTTTAATTGACAGAACCTTGGCAGTATGTAAAAATAACTGTGTATTTGTACAAAGTCCACATATAATATGTAAACAATACATATACATTTGAATATTTTAACTATTATAAGGAGGTAGTTTGCTATGTCAGATTTTTATAATGAGGCACTGGAGTTTGCGAAAAAGCATGTAGCACCTTATGCAAAGGAAACCGATGAAAATGCGGCTTTTCCTGTGGAAACCTTTAAGGAGATGGGGAAAGCAGGATACTTCAAATTGATAATTCCTACAGAGCTTGGGGGCTTAGGAAAAGGAATAGTAGAGCATCAGGAGGCAGTGCTTGCATTTGCAAAATATTGCCCAACAGCAGGCCTTTGCTATATGATGCACAATGTTGCACTTAACTGTGTACTTGCAAATGCAACAGAAGAAACCAAGAAAGCTATTTGCAAGGATGTTGTAGAAAATGAAGTATTTTTAGCACTTGCTTATTCTGAGTTCGGCACAGGAACACATTTCTATCTGCCTGAAGTAAAGGCTGAGTATAGTGCAGAAGGAGTTGTATTAAATGGAGTTAAATCCATGGTAACTTCCGCTGAACAGGCTGCTTATTATCTTGTACTTGCTCCTGCTGAGAAAGAAAACGCAATCAATAACTGGATAGTACCAAATGACAGTGTCGGACTTTCATTTGCAATGAATCAGTGGAAGGGTATCGGTATGAGAGGTAATGTATCCTGCCCAATGAAGATGGACAATATAAAACTTCCTATGTCTATGAGAATTGGTGAGGACGGAAGTGGTATGGATCAGGTATTTGCTCAGGTAGCACCTATGTTTATAGTTGGTCTTGCAAGCGTATATACCGGTTTAGTACAGGCTCAGCTTGAACTTGCAACCAATTATTCTATGAGCAGAAAATATCCTGATGGAAGATCACTTTCCAATATTGAAACAGTACAGATTCACTTAGCTAGAATATATACTATGGCTCAGACTTCTGAATTCTTAACAAGAGAAGCTGCAAGAAGCTTTAACGCTGGTGAAGCTGATGCAGTTGCAAAAATCATTGCGGCAAGAATCAATGCATCTGAAAATGCAATTGAAGCATCAAGACTTGCTATGAGAATAGGAGGAGGAAAGACTTACAACAAGGCAACGCAGATTGAGAGACTTTTAAGAGACTCTTACGCAGGTCAGATTATGGCTCCATCTGTAGATGTACTCATTGTATGGTTAGGAAAGGCTATTACAGGACAGCCATTAGTATAATAGTAAATAATCTGACAAGAGGGAATATATGAAAAAATTAAAAGTAGGTGCAGTTTTATATGATCCTAAGGTGTCTGTTATATGGCAGATGATAGAGGATTATTACAAGGAAAATGGTGCGGAGATAGAAGCCGTATATTTTAAAGATTATGATTTGCAGGTAACTGCATTAGAAAATAAAGAAATTGATATAGCTTGGAATTCTCCATTAGCAAGGCTTGATTCACATCTTAGACTGGCTGGAAAAGATAAGTTTGGGCCTATGAGAAATACAGACAGAGACCTTTGTACTTATATGGTTGTTAGAAAAGACAGGGGCTTTAAGAATGTATCTGATCTTAAGGGCAAGAAGATTGGCTTCGGTGCCATAGATTCTCCACAGGCAAGACTCATACCTATCAAATTCTTAAGAGATAATGGTCTAGAATTTGGAAAGGACTATGAGGAAGTAAGATTTGATATTGGAGTTGGACTTCATGGTGACCATGTTGGTGGTGAAAAAGATGCAATGTATGCAATGATTGATGGCAAAACTGAAGCAAGCTTTGTACTTGCACCAAACTTTGAAGCTTGGCTAAAGGACGGAAGTGTTGATGAAAATGTTGTTGAAGTTTTAGCCAAGACAGAAAAGTTTGATCATTGTCTGTTCTCTGCTCATCAGGATGTAAGTGATGAGGATTTGAAAGAGTTCTCCGATATAATGCTTAAGATGGACTATTCCAATGAAAAAGAAAAAGAGATAATGGATATGGAAGGTCTGACTAAGTGGGTTGAGGGAAGAACAACAGGCTTTGAGCAGATTACAGAAGCAAACAAGTATCTGAATTTCTTGGAAAATTTTAACGAAAAGAGATAAAAATATGGCGGTAGATAAGTTTAAACCTTTATCTACCGCTCTTATTGGTTCTATGCCTAGAAGTGAAAAGGTATTAAAGGCTAGACGCATGGTAAGAGCTGGTATGATGGAGAAAGAAGAATATATGAACCTTGTCGAGGAACAGACGAGGGAAATAATTAAGATGCAGGAAGAACTTGGTATAGATATCATAACTTCCGGTGAGATAGCAAGGGATAATTATGTTTCGTTCATTTCAGAAAAAATAGGTGGAGTCATTGAAATGACTCAGGCTGATATGCTTGAATATATAGAAGATAAGAGGGAATTTGAAAATCAGCTCAGTATCTTGGATGTACCAGCTCAGTCAATTAAAAATGCAATCTGTAATGATAAGCTTGTTTACAAGGGAGACATAGTAAAAAATGAGCTTCTGATGGTAAAAAAATATACTGATAAGCCTATTAAGATCACAATGCCGGGGCCTTATCTGGTTACCAGAAGTATGTGGCTGTACGAACTTTCTAAAAATGGATATCCGTCCAAAGAAGCTTTAGGTGAGGCTGTAATTGATATTTTTGAAAAAGAAATATTAGAAATTCAAAAAATAGGAGTGGATGTAATCCAGCTTGATGAGCCTGTTCTAACTGAGATTGTGTTTACTGAGGGTAAGCCAAGAAGTTTTATGTGTGCCAGTCTGTCACAGAGAAAAGATCCAACAGAAGAGTTGGAATTTGCTACGCATCTAATAAGTTCAGTCATTAGCAAAATTAATAAAAAATTATCAATGTCAGCCCTGCATGTATGTAGAGGGAATTGGAGCAAAAAAGAAGAAATTTTACTGGAAGGACCGTATACTCCTTTGGTTGAATTATTTAGTAAATCAGGTTGCGATAATCTCTCTCTTGAATTTTCGACTCCAAGAGCCGGAGAACTCAAGGCGTTATTAGCAGATGATAGGATTAACAGTGATATTATTCTTGGTCTGGGAGTGTTAAATCCGAGAATGGATGAGGCAGAGAGTGTAGAAGGCATAGTGGAGAGAGCCAGGGAAGCCTTAAAATATGTAAAAAAAGAAAATCTTTGGCTCAATCCTGATTGTGGTTATGCAACATTTTCAAATAGACCGGTGAATACATATGGAAATATAGAAAACAAGATTAAAAACATGGTTACAGCAGCAAGGATATTAAGAGATGAGTGTTAGAGAATCTGAAATTTATGAAAAAAAATATAGATTAATTGCTGTAAATAACGGCGTGAAAGCCTATAATGAAAAAATTAGTATCAATATAAATGAAAATATCAGCTTTGATTCTAAAGAAGAAGAATTTACCTCGCTTGACCACTTTGTTGCCTCTATAGTTTCGGATTTGCTTATTACAATAGATAAATATGCAAAAAAACAGGGTGAAACAATAATGGACTTAGAAAGTCAGACTGTGGTAACTGTGAAAAATCCCCTGAGTATCTTGGCTGTAAAGGGCTTTGATGACTTGCCTTATATTGAGAGTATCAAGATAAAAATATACCTATATACCTTTATGGAAGCTGATAAGGCTGAGACTTACTTTAGAAATATCATATCAAAATGTTTAATCTATAATACCTTAAAAGATAGGTTGGATATTAGCATTGAGTTTGAGTTCACCATTTAGATTTAAGAAGATTTTGTGGAGAGGAGGGTGCGGACATAACCTTGGATTAGTCGGATAGACTGTCCAAGAAAATGTCCGCACCCTCGGTATCGTTGCGGGCTGATTTTAGCACCTCTCTCCGTGATTGCCATAGCTATTGTTTTTAGAAAGGGAACGGAGACGGTGGGAACTGTTGGCGGTATTATCACGATGATACAGATGATTCCTTTAGCTGGAGTGATTATTACAACAGAAATCGCATTGAAGAACAATTTTGGTGAAAACGGGAGAAGGAAATAAACTTGGGATTTATTTTTGTATCTGTTACATTAGAAAATATGATACAAACAAATCAGAGTTTGAAGCACTGGTAAAAAACAGTCTTGCCAAAGAACAGACCGATAAATCTTGAAAAGTGCCGAGAGTACGAGCGGATAAAAGCAAGAGAATATAGAGCAAGAAAGAGGCTACAAGCAACAACCTAAAACCAAATATCAACCAATATGAAAAGAGGTTTCCTAATTACAGGAAATCTTTTTTTGTGCAAGTCGAAAGGAGGAACTAAATGGCGGAAAATGAGAAAACAGATATTAAAGAACTAAAGACAGAAGAACAATCACCCCACCAAAATCCTGATGGTATTCTTACAAAAAAGATAAATGGAAAGACCTTTGTAACAGAGATATATTTTGATAAGAAGAGTAAAGAGACATTTCAAGATAAGCTGTTTAAAGTAATACAAGCTAAGGGGAATTGTGGTGATTGAGTATGAAATCTGGCAGTAGAAAAATGCCTAAAAAATACCATAATATTAAGCGACATAGACAAATAAATTAGAATTTGACGAGGGGAATGAGAAAGCATGAAATATAACAAATTATCAAAATATCTAATAATTACATTTGCTATCACATATTTCTGTTATGATCAAAAACCGATAGAGATACAGCAGGCTAGGGATATTGATGCACAAGCAGAACTTGTAAAAAAATCGATTATAAATATTTTGTTGATGTAGTTGGTTTGCCAAAAACAAGAAGTATCAACGATAAAGTTGCAAATTTATGTAAGTTTTTTAAGGTTGCAGATTTAAGAATTATGTTGCAGCCGGATTTTCTAGTAAATCTTAGATCAAGTTTATCTCTTAACAGTGATAAAAACATAATTAATTCTAGAGCATGGATTCAAACAGCTATAAACATCTCAAAAGATATTGAGACGAAACCTTATAATGCAGCGAAGTTAAAAGGATATTTACCTGAGCTTAGAGGTATGACAGTAAAGAAACCGAAGGAATTTTTGCCAAGAATGCATGAAATATTTGCTGAATGCGGTATTGCATTTGTTTTATTACCACACTTGAAGAATTCAGGAGTGAATGGTGCTGTCAAGTGGGTAACAGACGATAGGGTAGTTCTTGCGATAAACAATCGAGGAGTGTATGCAGATAAGTTCTGGTTTTCTTTATTTCATGAAATCAGGCATGTACTTCAGCAAAAGATTAAGAAGGTCTTTATCAGCAGTACGCTAGAAGAAATGATGGATATTAATAATAAACTGGAAATAGATGCAGATAAGTTTGCAAAGAACTATTTGATTTCGCCTGAGGATTATAGAAGATTTGCTCCTTCAAGATATACATCTGATGATGAGATTGTTGAATTTGCTAAAACGATAGGAATTCACCCAGGCATTGTAGCCGGCAGATTGCAACATGAAGGAATAATTCCACAAGAAAGATGCTCAAAATTAAAAGAAAAATATGTGTTTGAAACAAAGAAAATTGCATAGGGTATATATTACATAGGGAATCGTTATTCGATTCCCTATTTTATGATTTTGATCTGCTTTAGCAGAGGAATCGCCGAGCGATAGCGAAGTGAATCGATAATCTACCGAATATACCGGTATAATCAAGACGGCTTTATCCTAAGGAAAAACCTCCCCTGTTATCATAATGTTGGTTCGCCAACCACATCATATAACAAAGGAGGTTTCATCATGAATGACAAGAATACACTAGCACATACGAGCTAACGATGCAAATATCGTACAGCATCTATTCCTTACCACACAACCAAAAATACAACCCAAATACAATCAATAACACACAAAACGATAAAAAGCCCACGTCAAATGCTGTATTATATAATCTAGAAACATATGAGGAGCAGCACAACTATTTCATTGGCACACTACTTAACGAACCCGACCAGAACTTCGGTTACCGTATGTGTGATACAAATACGTTTTTCCTTTACGGAGGGGAAGGCGATGAAAGGGCGTTAATCTCCAATATGAATGAAATTATGCAATCTGCTACGCTAGATTCGCGGATATAAGTACGAGCATTGCACATTTCATGAACATGGCGATAGTAATGCGAGAACATGGAAAAGTCCATAAAAGCACAGAAAGGAACCACAGATGCAATTATTAACAATCGATGAAATAATATCTTCGATAATGGAAGAAACTGAGGGACTTGATGCTGAAATAACAGACGGAATTGTCCTTAGCAAAAAAGAAATTCCGCAGTCCGAAATCGAGAAATTAAAATCCGAACTTGGAATAGAGTATTTAGATTCGGAATTTTCGGAGTATATTTTAAGCTACAATTGGGGGAATTTCGGTTTTCTAAGCTACCAGTTTGGATATGGAGATGAAACGAGTCTAAGCTGGCTGATTAACCGCAATCTTGATTATGATGAGTATCCCGTTCTTCGCAAAAAGAACCTAATAATTATTGCAAACGGCGACCCATACACTATTCTACTAGAGTGTAAGTCCGGTGAGATATATGCATTCACAAGTGACATGAGTTATGAGGAGATAGTGCCTATTGCTTCCGATTTTGAAGAATTTGTAAGAGCGATGGGAACTGCTCAGTATGCTGTTTGGAAAAACGCTGAAAAAGAGTTTATAGAATCGATGGAGCGTGAGTATTCCGAGAGCAGCATTAAGTTTTGGAAAGAACTTGTGAGCGTGGACTAAGCACTATGTAAAGGAGGCACCATGGAATTTATCATAGCTAATGAAGGCATTCCTCAAAATATCGGGTGTGAAGGAGCGACAATTGCGTACTATGGTAGTGAGATAGAGTTTCACTATGAGACGGTTCCTCCGCATGGCGATGAAATCTTTTCCGCAGAATTACCACTCCTAGATGTTAAGCTTCCGTTTTGGATGTATGGAAGGAATCTGATTTTTCTTGATGCGTATTATTTGCTTGCAGAAACAGTGGAGGCGCACACTTGGAATCCTATAACTAGCAGGCTTATCAACATACATACTGGCGAAAGTGCCAGCCTCGGTGATTGGTATAATAATGTGAAGGTAAAAGCGAATTACGTTGAATTAAAAAATGACTTCACTGGGGAAACGATGATATTAAAAGATGTTGAGAACCTGAACTGGGTTTAAAATGCTGATGGGTGTCAAAACTTCTAAAGGAGTGAATTATGGGCGAATATTACAAATGGGTCAATATAGATAAGAAGGAGTATATTACTCCCCGTGATTTTGACTATGGGAACAAGTTCCATGAGTCAATGAATAAGGATAGTGCTCCCTTACACGCTCTTCATGTACTCCTAGCTAACGAGTGGAAGGGCGATCGTGTTCTGTGGCTTGGCGATGAACGTCTGGTATCTGAGGATTTTCCAAATGCTGTTATTCAGAACCTTTATGTGCAAACAGCAGAGTTTGGGGATTCAGGTTATACACTTAATCTTATTCTTGATACATATCGAAATGTATCTTGCTTGTTCAAGGAAGCCGAGGAAGATGTTCGTGAAGAAATAGGCTACTATATTAAAGATTATTTGGAGCTCGGAAGACTGGAACCCTATAATGAATATGGAATCGACTTGGAACATCCTTATGAGGGGCTATTCTTAAAAACAGGACGGAGATATAAGTACACTATCAACCATACGAAAAAAGTGTATTACTCACTTGATGAAACGGACATTCTATTTCAGAACAATACAAAGAATGACTTTTCAGACCCGCTACCAATACTGATGGGCTATGGAAGAGTTACGGAACCCGGAGAATGGCTTGGCGATGTTATTGGTGTGTCTGACAGCAGGCCAGAAGGATATTTGCTTTTAAAGAAACTATATATGGATAGGTAAATGATAAAGAGTGGTAATGATATATCGGGTAACGAAAATAGGTATAATGTCATTACGCTTATGGAATAATTAAAAGTAAGAGAACTTTGTCTATGACAGAAATGAAACCACATAAATTACTACCTTAGATTTACTGATATAAAGCACAAGCATAAGGAGACCGATAATGATCACAATGACTGACTGGATTGGACAAGCTGAAGATCTCACAATTACATACGATGCAGTCGTTTCCCAGAATAACCTTCTCGCTGAAAGTATTTCTGAAAAAACGGGGTTACCTTCTGTAATTTATCCGACTTCAGAGAATCTCAGAGAAGTTGTTGAAGTAGATTGGACTGATAACGTAAAAAAGGCGGATAGAACTGATTACCTTTTGGCTATCACCAGTGGAGCAATAGCGGGTCTTATTGACTCTTTCTTTGTCGGCAAATTCTCGCTTGAACATGCAAATGAGTGGGGAAGTGATAAGACTGATGAATTTGTAAAGAAGGTAGCAAGTCTAAAAGGATATAAAGGCGATGAATTATCTGGGGCAATCGCTTTCATGGAGAGAAAATATGCCATTGCTGCAGATAGTAAAACAGCTGACTTTGGAGGAGGGCTGCAGCATCATCTTCGTGACTTTTCACATCATTTCAGCCTATGTGGTCTAATGTGCTCAATTTTCACGCAGTTCTCGAGCAAGGTCATTGGAACTGACAATAATGGCAAACTGAAAATTGTTGTTGTTGACAAGACCCATATTGGCAAGAATTTTGCAGAAAAGGTTTTGTTCGGAATTGTACATTGGTTTTTTCATATGGTTAGCGATAGAATATTCTAAAGCCTCTCGCAAATCGCCTTTTTCCCATTTCACACAAGTATTGATGAGCCTAAGGATGATATTGCCATAAAATCGATATTTGAGTCGGTGTTGTGGATATTCTAAGCGGTCGGGGTGCTTGTGTAGGGTAGAGGGAGTAGGTTTCTCGTAAGGAGAATCTACATCTAACTGAAATCCCGACATTATAAACAATTGATCCCACAATTTGTGTTGAAAGTCGGGTACA
>ERZ773046.1768-NODE-1768-length-11712-cov-6.259243_pt1 | contig 11712 bp, 8 predicted proteins | sample MGYA00580634_ERZ773046 | MGnify/ENA primary metagenome ERZ773046 (study PRJEB29015, sample SAMEA2738127) | human oral metagenome | biome: human oral; feature: human-associated habitat; material: saliva | place: China | collected 2159 ... | reverse complement strand
TGTCGAACCTGCTGGCGCTGGCGGTACTCTTTATCGTCAGCCTCTCCGTCGGCGTCGACGATTTCAGCTGACGGCACGTCCTCTCGCTTAAAATCCTTAAAATATAAAGAACCCAAATACCATACGGCATATCCATCGCTTCAAAATATATTTGTTTTTTAAAGAAATGAATTACCTAAAAATCAGAACCTTATGATTTTGCTGGGATTGCACAGAAAATAGACTAAGATAGGATTATAAGAAAACTTGAGGACATTATTATCAAAACAAACCGTTTAGCGTATTCCCAACATACCCAAACAATGATGCTTTTGTTCCTATATATCCTTGCCGCCCCAATTACAGTCAAATATTTTTCAAAAAGGCAGAATCGGAAATTCTGCCTTTTTTCTCAATTCGGCGCATTTCCCTGCTGCGTTTCATTGATTTTGTTTTTCCGTTACAATCGGACGGTAGTTTTTAATAATCAGACCGTTTGACTATAAAGGAAGGCCGTCTGAAAAATATCCTGCCGACCGGAATAAGAAAAGGAACTCTAATGCCGCACAAACTCCTTCTACCCCTGCTATTACTCTTTCCGACTTCCGTTTTCGCCGCCACACCCGACGGCTCAACTCTAAGTTTGTTATGGGGTTTGCCGTTTGCCTTGATTCTGCTGTCGATTGCCACCGGTCCGCTGCTGTTCTCACACACCTGGCATCATCACTTCGGCAAAATTACCGCGTTTTGGACGCTGCTTTTCCTTATTCCGTTCTCGCTCAGCTATGGCTTGGGTTCCGGCATTTCTACCGTTATCCACGCTTTAGTGGACGAATACATTCCCTTTATCGCATTGCTGCTGGCACTCTATACCGTGTCCGGGGGCATTTTGGTATGGGGCAACCTGCATGGCTCGCCCAAAACGAATACCTCCATCCTCGCCATCGGCACCCTGCTGGCTTCCGTGATGGGGACGACCGGCGCGGCGATGCTGATGATACGCCCGCTGCTGAAGGCCAACGATAACCGCAAACACCGCGTACACGCCGTCATTTTCTTTATTTTCCTGGTAGCCAACATCGGCGGCGGCCTGACCCCGCTGGGCGACCCGCCCCTGTTCCTCGGCTTTTTGAAAGGCGTGGATTTCATGTGGACGGTACGCCATATGCTGATGCCCGTATTGATCAGCAGCACCGTCCTGTTAACTCTGTTTTATTTTCTTGACAGACATTTTTACAGCAAAGAAGACGAAATCCAACCCCGCGACCCAAGCCCGGACAGCCGTCTGCAAATCCACGGCAAACGCAACTTTGCCTTGCTAATCGGCATCGTCGGTACCGTATTGATGTCCGGCATCTGGAAACCCGGCATTTCCGTAGATGTATTCGGCAGCCATTACGAACTGCAAAACCTCATCCGCGACCTGCTGCTGCTGTCTATAACCGCCGTTTCGCTGATGATTACGCCGAAACAGGTTCGGGCCGGCAACGAATTCAACTGGGACCCGATAGCCGAAGTCGGCAAACTCTTCCTCGGCATCTTTATCACCATCACACCCGTTTTGGCCATCCTCAAAGCAGGCGAAAACGGTGCGCTGGCAGGCGTGGTCGCACTGGTGCACGACAGCTCCGGCCATCCGATTAACACCATGTACTTCTGGATGTCGGGCCTGTTGTCCGCCTTTTTGGACAACGCACCGACCTATTTGGTGTTCTTCAACCTCGCCGGCGGCGACCCCCACGTTTTAATGAACGGCCACCTGTTCCACACCCTGCTGGCCGTTTCAATGGGTTCGGTCTTCATGGGCGCGCTCAGCTACATCGGCAACGCCCCCAACTTCATGGTAAAAGCCATCGCCGAACAACGCAAAGTGCCCATGCCCAGCTTCTTCGGCTACATGGCCTGGTCGTTCGGCATTTTGGTTCCGCTCTTCCTGCTCCACACACTGGTTTTCTTCGTGTGGCAGATATTTTAAAAAACGGCAGACAGCCTTTCGGGGCCGTCTGAAAACATCCACCGGCCGGACGGAAACGTCCGGCCTGCCTATCTTCCGACAAACCGCAGAATACGAATAACCAATGTAAATCAAGTGCGGCACATTTGGGCAAAGCCCGCAAACCTTGCTATCATCCCTCCCTGCTTTCAGACGGCCTCCAACCTATCAAACACACAATATAGGCCGTCTGAAACCCGCAACAGAAAGAACGACGACACATGATCCGATACAGAATACCCCTGATTGCCGCCCTGCTCTTGGCAGCATGTACCGCCGAAAAGCCCGTAGAACCCGTAAACAGCAGGCACGCCCTACCGTCCGACGTTTCCGGCGGCTTCAGCCTGCCGACCGCCCGCAGCAGCGAAAACCCGGCAAAAACACTGAACGACTACACCCTCTACGAAAACGTATTGCGCGCCGCCAAAGCCGGCGACAACATCCAGCCCGCCCAATTCCTCAGCAGCCAGAGCGACAGCGCGATGGGCGAAGCCGTCCGCAACGAATGGCTCAAAAGCCTGGCGCGGCGCGGCGACTGGGCAACCTTCCAACGCGAATACGCCAAACTCGCCGCCGAAGGCCGCAGCCAGGAAGTCGGCTGCTACGCCGAAAACCTGCAAGACACCGGCTTGGCGGCAAAACTCGTCCGCGAAACCGGCCGCCTGCCGCAAGGCTGCACCGCCTTAATCGAAACCCGCGCACGGGAAGGCCGTCTGAAAACCACCGATGCCTGGCGGCGCGTACGCGGCCTGATTGCCAACAACCAAACCACCGATGCCTCCCGTCTTGCCGCCGCCCTCGGCAGCCCGCTTGAAGGCGGCAGCGGGCAAGGCGCGCAAGAAAACCTCCTGCGCGGCATCATCGGCGCAAACGCACAAAAAAGCCCGGCGGCAGCCCAAAACCTGAGCAACCAAGAAAGCCTCTTCACCCGCGAACAGGCCGGATTCGCCTGGGGCGTACTGGCGCACCGTCAGGCCAAAAGCCAAAACTTCGCCACCGCCCTCGAATACTACCGCCGTGCCGACCGCAACCAACTGACAAACGACCAATTCGAATGGTTCGCCCGTTCCGCCCTGAGGCTTCAAGACTGGGGCACACTGGCCGACATCATCACCTCCATGCCGGCCGAACTGCAGGACAATCCAACCTGGCTGTACTGGCTCGGCCGCAGCCACGCCGCGCGCGGGGACAACGCCCGCGCCCAAACCCTCTATCGTAAAGCAGAGCAAAGCGGACGCAACTTCTACGCCGTACTGTCCGCCGAAGAACTCGGCAACCGCATCCGCACCGACAACAATGCCGCCGCTGTAAGCCGCCGCGACCTCGACACCCTGGCACGCGACGGCGCCATCGCCCGCGCCCTCACCCTGTTCAAGGCAGGCAGCGGCGACCGTGCCATGCGCCGTGCGGCACAGGCAGAATGGCGTTACGCCACGCGCGGCTTCAACGAAGACACCAAACTGGCCGCCGCCCAGCTTGCCTACGACAACCAATTCTACGAAATGGCCATCCACACCGCCGACAGCACTACGCACAAACTCAACTACAACCTGCGCTACATCTCGCCCTTCCGCGACATTACCGGCCGCTATGCCGCCGAAGCGGGCATCGACCCGGCATGGGTTTACGGCCTCATCCGCCAAGAAAGCCGCTTCATGCTCGGCGCACAATCCAGCGTCGGCGCACAAGGCCTGATGCAGGTTATGCCCGCCACCGCGCGCGAAATCGCCGGCAAAATCGGTATGGACAGCAGCGAACTCTACACCATGGACGGCAACATCCGCATGGGCACATGGTACATGTCCGATGCCAAACGCCGCCTGCAAAACAACGAAGTCATGGCCACGGCGGGCTACAACGCCGGCCCCGGCCGCGCCCGCCAATGGCAGGCATCATCCCCGCTGGAAGGCGCGATTTACGCCGAAACCATCCCGTTCGACGAAACGCGCGACTACGTGAAAAAAGTGATGACCAACGCTACCTATTACGCCTCGTTGTTCAAACAGGCAAACACCTCGCTGAAACAGCGCATGGGCGTCGTTCCCGGCAAATAAACGCAGAAAATCACCTGAAAGGCCGTCTGAAACTCCGTTTTCAGACGGCCTCTTTTTTATTGAAACACATCATAAAACGTAAATCCGCCATTGCCCGTTTTGACAAATTTTAAATATTGAGTTACAAATCACTACAAGGCAGGCATGATTCGGCTGCTGCCGTTGTTTTCAGACGGCCTGACTGCCGGATGCCGCTTGCCGACTAATAAAAAAATTGATTGCCTTTTGTTAAGGAGAATTTATGTCTACCCCAAACCCGGCCAAAAAATTCTTCGGCCACCCGATCCAACTCTCCACCCTGTTCCACATCGAACTGTGGGAACGTTTCTCGTTCTACGGGATGCAGGGCATCCTGATGATTTATCTATACTACACCGCAAAAGAAGGCGGGTTGGGTATCGACAAAACGCTGGCCGGCGGCATCGTCGGCGCATACGGCGGCAGCGTCTACCTATCCACCATCCTCGGCGCGTGGTTGGCCGACCGGATTTTCGGGGCGGAAAAAACGCTGTTTACCTCCGGCATCGTCGTGATGCTCGGCCACATCCTGCTGGCCGTCATCCCCGGCCTGTCCGGCCTGCTGTTTGGCCTGGTATGCATCGCCTTGGGCAGCGGCGGCGTAAAGTCGTCGGCCAGCTCCATGGTCGGTTCGCTGTATGAAAGTGATGAAATGAAACCGCTGCGCGATGCGGGTTTCTCGATTTTCTACATTTCCATCAACGTCGGCGGTTTCTTCGGCCCCATCATTACCGGCCTGCTGCAAAAAGATTACGGCTTCCATTACGGTTTCGGTGCGGCCGCCGTCGGTATGGCATTTGGTTTGTGGTGGTATTCCCTAGGCCGCAAAAATCTACCCCATACGCCCGCCCCCAATCCGTTGCAGCCGGAAAAAGTGAAAACCGCCGCCGCAATCGGCGTATTGATGATATTGGTTTTGGGCAGCCTGATCGCCACCGGCGCGCTGAACTTGGAAACCTTCCCGCAATTCCTGCTGGCAACGGTGATTCTGGCCGTGATTGCCTACTTTGCGCGACTGCTGGGCAGCCAGCATGTCAATGCGGACAACAAACGCCACATCATCGCCTATATTCCGCTTTTCATTACCATCTGCGCCTTCTGGGCGGTATGGTTCCAGGTGTACACCGTGGCCACCGTATATTTTGACGAAACGGTAGACCGCACCTTCTTCGGCTTTACCGTGCCCGTAGCATGGAAAGACTCGATACAGAGCATGTGGGTAGTATTGTTCTCCGGCGTATTGGCCGCCGTATGGACGAAAATGGGCAAACGCCAGCCGAAAACACCGCTGAAATTCGCTCTGGCGATGCTGGTGGTCGGCGTATCCTACCTCGGCTTCGTGCCCTACATTTCTTCCGGCACGCCGATGCCGATCATCATCTTCGCATTGGTACTGCTGGCCGTAACGATAGGCGAACTGCTGCTGTCGCCGATTTCCCTCTCGCTGTCCACCAAAATCGCCCCGCCGATGTTCAAAACCCAGATGGTGGCCTTGAACTTCCTCGCCCTATCCATCGGTTTTACCTTGGGCGGCCAGTTGTTTAAACGGTTCTATGATGAAAAAGCACCGCTCGATTTCTACTGGTTGCTGTGTATCATCGGCGTATCGGTCGGCATCGCGCTGCTGGTACAGGTTCCCGTACTGAACCGTATGCTCAAAGGTGCGGATTAACATGCGCTTCAGGCCGTCTGAAAACATTTCAGACGGCCTTCCTCTGTTTTTTCAAAGGCACCCACCCATGAAACGCACCATTATCCTTCCCCTACTGCTCGCCGCTGCAACGGCGCATGCCAACGACAGCACCGGCTTTGTCGAAACCGGCGGCATCCAATATTTGAAAAACCCGCACATCGAAATGCAACGCGAGGATTTGTACATCAGCCAGCAACAGATACGCGTATCCTACACATTCAAAAATAATTCCGCACAGGACATTACCGAAACCGTATTATTCCCGCTGCCCGAAATACCGGCAACTCCCGACGGCGATTTTGCCGACACCGCCGGCCTCATCAACAGCTTCCGCATTTGGGCCGACGGCAAGGCCGTCAAACCTCAAGTCCATGTGCGTGCCTTTTTTGAAACCAAAGACGGCAAAAAGGCCGACATGACCGCCAAACTGAAACAATGCGGCCTATCCGATATCGAATTGATGGCTCCGTGGACAAATAAATACGACCACGAAAAAGTATCCGCCAAAATCAACGCCTGCCTGGCCCCGCAGGCGGCCAAACTCAAGCTGAAGAGCGATGACAATATAAGCGATTTTTGGTCAGCGGTAATCGTATACAGTTGGAAGCAGACCTTCAAAGCCGGCAAAACCACTAACATAAAACATCAATACACCCCGCTTCTGGGCGGCAGCTTCCTCATCTCGCCCGCAGAGCCAGAAAAAGGCGGCCCGATGGCGAAAACGTACTGCATCAGCGAAGACCTGCGCCGCACGCTGGCCGACCCGCGCCACCGCTTCCGCACCTACACCCAACTGGGCTACGTCTTAACCACCGGCGCAAACTGGGCCAAGCCGATCGGCAAATTCACACTGACGGTCGAGCGCGAGCCCGGCCAACTCGTTTCCCTGTGTTGGGACAAATCCTTGCGTAAAATCAGCCCGACGGTTTTCCGCGCCGAAAAAACCGATTTTCTACCTCGAAAAGACTTGGATATTATCTTCTTCGCCGATTTAGAACCCATCTAGCCCAAGCACGAATTCTTCCATACGGCGTTTGCAAGCCCGCTATGAAGAAGCACGGCCTGCGATATATTTAGACAAACAAACCGAATCGGACAGGCCGTCTGAAAAACCGAAACCCTGCTTTCAGACGGCCTGCCCCGTCAAACCCGCTGCCGAAACGGCACAACACCAAAAGGAAACCACATGAACCCCGCCGCCCAACGCCTTGCCAAACTCCGCCAAACCATGCGCGAACACAACCTCGCCGCCTGGATTGTCCCGTCCGCCGACCCGCATTTGTCCGAATACCTGCCCGAACACTGGCAGGCGCGGGTGTATTTTTCCGGCTTCACCGGTTCGGTCGGCACCTTGGTCGTTACCGCCGACAAAGCCGGCCTGTGGGCGGACAGCCGCTATTGGGAACAAGCCGCACACCAGCTCCAAGGCAGCGGCATAGAATTGCAGAAAGTCGGCGAAGTCGCGCCCTACACCGACTGGCTGGCCGCCGAACTGCCGAACGGCGCGGCGGCGGGCGCGGCGGCCGACATGCTGTCGCTGACCGCCAAACGCCAGCTTGAAACCGCCTTCGCCGCCAAAAACATCCGCCTGGACGTATCGCGCGACATCGCCGACACAGTTTGGGCCGACCGCCCCGCCCTGCCGCAGGAAACCGTTTTCCCGCACGACGCGGCCTTCGTTTCCGAAACCGCCGCCGCCAAACTCGCCCGCGTGCGCGCCGCCATGAAAGAACAAGGCGCGGCCTGGCATCTGATTTCTTCGCTCGACGACACCGCATGGCTGACCAACCTGCGCGGCAGCGACGTACCGTACAACCCCGTGTTTCTGTCGTATCTGCTCATCGGCACCGATTCGGCCGTATTGTTTGTCGATGAAGCCAAGCTGAATCCGGCATCGCGCGCGCTGCTGGCCGAAGCAGGCATCACCACCGCACCCTACGCCGCCGTGCGCGAAGCCTTGGCTGGAATTTCAGACGGCCTGCTCGTCAACCCCGACAAAACCGCCGTCAGCACGCTGCAACTCATGCCGTCTGAAAACCGCCTGATTGAAAACATCAACCCGTCCACCCTGTTCAAATCCGTCAAATCCGCCGCCGATTTGGACCATGTGCGCGAAGCCATGCGGCAGGACGGCGCGGCACTGTGCGGCTTCTTCGCCGAATTCGAGCGCAATCTGGCCGACGGCACCGCCATGAACGAGCTGGACATCGACACCATGCTCCACAAATACCGCAGCGCGCGCCCGAACTTCGTTTCACTCAGTTTCAACACCATCGCCGGCTACAACGCCAACGGCGCGCTGCCGCACTACGCCGCCACGCCCGAAGCGTTCAGCGACATCACCGGCAGCGGCCTGCTGCTGATTGACTCGGGCGCGCAATATCTGGGCGGCACCACCGACATCACCCGCGTCGTCCCCGTCGGCGAAACCACGCCCGAACAAAAACGCGACTACACATTGGTCTTAAAAGCCCATATCGCGCTGGCCGAAACCGTGTTCCCCGAAAACATCGCCGCCCCCCTGCTCGACGCCATCTGCCGCAAACCCCTTTGGCAGGAACAATGCAACTACGGCCACGGCACGGGGCACGGCGTGGGCTACTTCATGAACGTGCACGAAGGCCCGCAGGTCATCTCCTACCTTGCCCCCGTCAATCCCCATCACGCCATGAAGGCGGGCATGATTACCTCCAACGAACCCGGCCTCTACCGCCCGGGCAGATGGGGCGTGCGCATCGAAAACCTTGTCGCCAACCAACCCGTGGCATCGCCGCAGGAAACCGAATTCGGCAAATTCCTGCATTTCGAAACCCTCACCCTCTGCCCGATAGACACGCGCCCGATAGACCTGTCGCTGATGACGGCCGAAGAAATCCGCTGGCTCAACGCCTACCACGCCGACGTGCGCGAAAAACTGCTGCCGCTGGTGGACGGCGAAGCACGCGACTGGCTGCTGCTGCGGACAGAGGCCGTCTGAAAACGGCAAAGGCCGCAATAAATTGAAAGGCCGTCTGAAAAACCCGCAACAAGGTTTTTCAGACGGCCTCTTTGATGTCGAAAGCCGTGCAGGCTCAATACCCTGCTTCCTCCAGCTGCAAAAACGCCCGATAGTAATCCTCCACCGCAGCATCGTCGGCAACGGATTGCCCGGATTTGGCCAGATAATCGCCGGCCAAACGGCGGCTTTCCTTACCGAATTTACCGTCGGCCTTAATCTTGTAACCGCCTGCCTGCAAACGGCGTTGGATATACAGCACCTGCTCTTTTTGCGCAGGCAGTTCCACCCTTTCGGCATGATTGGCAGAAGGCTGGCAAAGGCTGCCGAAATCCCGTTTCAGCTTCGCAAAAAAACCGTTTCCTTCGGATTCCCCGTTTTCAGACGGCCCCAACCACCCGTCCGCCTGCCTGCACGCCGCCTGAGTTACTTCCAGGGCCAAACGGCCTTCGCTTTTCGGCAGCCAATCCTGCGAGGCGGCAAAACCGTAGGCGCAGGCCGCCAGCCATACAAGGAAGCCCCAACCCAACAATTTTCCGAATGCCTCCGCATTACGCATCTGCTGGCGGTAGGCAGGCGGTACTTTGCGCCTCTGCCAGGCCACGACCACCATACTGAGCACAGAAGCCGCAATGCCGACGGCCAACAGGATCAGCAGGAAAGCCAATCCACCGCCCAGTAATGTTCCGAACGGCTTCGCGGCAATATTCTGTTCGGCATCCCATTCCTGCAGCAAGGCCAGATAGGCCAAAACCGGCAGGCCGGACAAACCCACACGGCCGGGGAATAGGCGGGGGACACTTTATCGATGATCAGGTTCAGCACATTGGCCAGCCGCCCTGCCATTTCCGTACTGATAAAGCCTTGGCAGGCCGTCTGAACAGCATGGCCGGTATCTTCGTCCTGCGCCGTGCGGCAGTCCGCGATTTTGCGCATGGCATCATCCAAAACCGGCTGTCCGGCATAACGGCTGAAAAACGCCACCGCATCCTTTTTGCCCAATTTCCGCTTCCCGGACAAATTCGTCTGCAGGAACGCCAGCTCGTCGGCAAACAAATCGTCAAACACGGTCGGCCGCACATAGGGATAAGGCGGATTGGAAAACGCATGGCAGATATATGTCTTCCCCTTCAGCCCGAACGGCAGCATGACGGCGGTGCTGATACCGGCATACGACATCTGGTGCGTCTTTTCCCCCGCCTGCTCCCCATTCAAATCGAACGGGATTTTCGCGCCGCAAAATTCCGCACCCGACCGAGCCAGCAAATCGCTCAACGCCTGAGGGGCAAACCGCGTATCCGCAGCCACCTCGTACGACGGCACGGCCAATGCCTGTATTTCGCGGACACGGGTAAAAAAGCCGTAGCCCGAACAATTGCCGCATTTTTCCCTGCCGCTGCCCGAACACGAACCGCACGTCCTGTATCCGCTGCCCCAGCAGCCGCTGCAGCTTTTGTACACCGTCCGCGTACCCCGATATTGGCTGTTGCCGTCATATACCGGCACCTGCTCGGCATGTTGCCCCGAACCGCCGCATTCAGAGCACCGATTCCGCCCCGATCCTTGGCAGGAGTGGCATGAGACATTGCCCTTGCCGTTGCAGGATTGGCATTTCTCATGGACGGAAAAAGGTCGGAAAGTATGGAAAACCGTTTCCTGCCCCGATTCGGCCACACCTTTCCCACCTGCAGCACGCAGCCTGTCCACAAAGCCCGCCCGCAAATCCGTATCACAGGCAGCCCGTTCCGACAATTCGCCGCTGTGCCGCGCAAACGCCGCGCCGTTGTAACCGAAATGGTCTTTCATCGAAGCATCGCCCGCCGTTACGCTGTCCTCCATCCTGCCGAAAAAAGACCACAACACAAACAAACGGACACGGAAATCCTCCGCTTCATACTGCCCGGGCACAACTTCGCCCGCCCGCGCCTGATTACCATCAATCAGATTGCGTAGCTGGTGTAGTAAAATACCCGCCAACTCATCATGTTTTCTGTTATCACTCATTCATTCCCCCTGAAAACGCCCTACCAGAAACCACGGCCGCGCAATTATACCCACCGGCGCCGAATCGCGCCGCCCGTTTCGCACTATAATCCCGCCCGTTTCAATCCATTCTAGGAATCCCCATGATCAGCCGCCTGACCGGAAAACTCATCGAAAAACAGCCGCCGCAAATCGTCATCGACGTAAACGGCGTGGCCTACGAAGCCGACGTTTCCATGCAGACCTTCTACAACCTGCCGCCCCTGAACGAAACCGTGCAGCTCTACACCCAGCTCGTCGTCCGCGAAGACGCACACCTGCTGTTCGGCTTCGGCACGGCCGCCGAACGCGCGACCTTCCGCCAACTGGTCAAAGTAAGCGGCATCGGTGCAAAAACCGCCCTGGGCATCCTGTCCGCCATGACCGCCGACGAACTGGCGCAGGCCGTGGCGCAGGAAGACGTCAAACGCCTCTCCTCCGCTCCCGGCATCGGCAAAAAAACCGCCGAGCGCATGATACTCGAACTGCGCGGCAAACTTTCCGGCGGCACGGTTTCAGACGGCCTGTTTGCCCAACCGCAGGCCGCCGACGAAACCGACGACATCATCGGCACGCTGCTGGCCCTGGGTTACAGCGACCGCGAAGCCCGCGCCGCCGTCAAAGGCATCGCCCCGGGAACGGAAGTGGGCGAAGGCGTACGTCTGGCCTTGAAAAACCTGCTGAAATAAGCTGCAAAGCAATAAAAACACAACAGGCCGTCTGAAAATACCGTTTTCAGACGGCCTTTTTACATTCGGCCATGGCAGCAAACATCAATAAAAATTTCCTTCAGCCGATTGAAAGAAACTTTTCTTTACTTGTATTCCTTTTGATAGCATAATAAATAAAAATTATTATCAGGATATGATATGAAACAAAAACATCTGGCCTGGCTGCTGATGGGCGGCCTTGCATCAGCACCCATTTTCGCGGAAACCTTGGCAGACCCGGATGAAAT
>ERZ773046.1760-NODE-1760-length-11767-cov-2.755464_pt1 | contig 11767 bp, 9 predicted proteins | sample MGYA00580634_ERZ773046 | MGnify/ENA primary metagenome ERZ773046 (study PRJEB29015, sample SAMEA2738127) | human oral metagenome | biome: human oral; feature: human-associated habitat; material: saliva | place: China | collected 2159 ... | reverse complement strand
ACTAAAATGTTATTTCTTTCTTGCTTTTGCCAAGTTAGCTTTGGCGTTTTCTATTTGTCTCTTTAGGCTTTCTATAGCTCTATCGTGCGAGGCAGCTCTATCCACCTTACTTTTCCGATAAGTAGCTTTAGAAGAGGCAAGCGATGTATTTTTAATCATATTAGCATAGCGCTCATTATCCTTCTTTTTAGCCTCTTTTTCTTTATCTAACCTTGCTCTTAGGTCGATAATCTGTTTTTTGTAGTATTCTACCGACATAATTTATTTTTCATTTTTTAGTTAATCCTACGGCTGTTGGGTTACGCTAAAAAACCATTGCTAAGCAAAGGCTGAAGCGTTATCTTTCGGGGGCAAAATTAAAGTAGCTTCCAAAAATATAAAAGTCCAATATTTTCCAATTGAAGTGTAAAAGTTTTGTCCAAATTTGTACAAATAAAGTTTTTATTATATTTTTGCTGCCCAAAAATTTTTCCTTTTACCCCTTCCCTTTACATTAGATATAGGAACAATATAGGAAGAGCGAAGGATAAGCGAACAATTAGCGAAGTACAAACGTCTAATAACCTACCCAAGAGAAGATAAAAAGTCTATTGAATGAAAAATTGCACTTGATGATGGAATGGGCGGATTTTAATTTGTTAATTTTCAAATTTGCCATTTACCTTTTGTTTTGTACTTTTGCACCGAGAATTAAAAAATTAAAAAACTATGAAAAAGAACATTTATTACTTTGTTATGGGCATTTTTGCCCTATTGGGTACAGTATCTTGCTCTAAATCAGAGAGCGAAGAAAGCACAAAATATCAAAACCTACCCAAGGAAGTCAAAAGCATCGTTCCTGATAACATTCTAAGAAAATTAGAGGCGAATGGTATGGTCATACATACCGGCACTACCCCTCCTAATATCGAAGGTACTTTCAATATAACTCCGTTCGAGTTAGCTTTTACCGATGTTGAAGATTATCAGTATGTTGTAGGCTATCAGATAACAGGTTATACCTATCGTTTCTACGACCAACAAGGTGTAAAAATAAAAACGGACTACGAAAACCTCAATTCATTAAGTAATGATAAAGCGATAGGCAAAGGCACTATCATTTCGGGCAGTGACAATAAATTTACTGCTTATATGGCTTTTGAAGGGGAAGATAAGTCTATAGATGTCACCTAGAAACAGGTAGCTGTTATTTCAGGAGAAATCACTGCACAGGGTATTAAGAATTTCAGATACGCCTTTTGTTTATTAGAAAAGAATGACCCTTTTGATAAAGTGATGCCAGTAGGGGGTACCCGCATTTGGTTCGACAGCGATAATATGTCAGAAAGAGAATAAAGCAACCTATTAGTTACTAGTTAATGTATAAAAAAACGTGGGATATCCCACGTTTTTTTATTACCATTGTTTTTGAAATACCAAAATAATATTTGTGTTGCCAAAGAAAAGAGTTTGTTTATCATCGCTAAAGCTAAACGGAATAGGTACTTTTTGTCCGTTAGAAACGTTGTAATACGTATTGCCTTCTCTTGCCCAAGCAAAGGTTTTTCTTTCTTCATCACCACATTTCACACCGTCATCTGATAGCCTGTAGTATATAGTAAAACCAATTGTACTTGCTACAATATCACCTCTAAAGCAAGCAGGAATACCCGCCTTAAATTCTTTTATAGTCTTACCGCTCTTCAATTGTACTTTGGTAAGTCTCCAATAACCTACAAAGGGGTCTAAGTGACTATAATCTACGCCCCGCTTATGAAGAATCAATGTTTCATCATTACCTTTATCATTTAGGAAACGCAGTATGAGCTCTTTGTTTTTCATTTCATAATTGATAGTAGCTGTTTGTCCTTTGTAGCCTTTAGGAGAATCAGCCGTTATAGTCAAATGAAAAGCGCTGTTAGAAGCGGTGTAATCGTAATACTTAAAGTCTTCTTTACAAGTAGAATTATCTTCATATACCCGTTTGTGCTTCAGCTGGTTGTCAGAGATTTCAAATACAGTTCGTTTTGAACATTGATTGGGAGTATACCAATTGTATTCATTTATACTTTGTTTTAGGTTGTACATAGTATGGATATACCAATCACCTTTAAGCGAAGTACTACTACCATTGTCATCATCTTTTCCGCAAGAGAAAAGACATAAAGCTGTGGCAACAAGTGCCGATAAGATACGTTTTTTCATATTTGTTTTTTAAGATTTTTATTTTCGTTGTCCAAATCAGAATTGTAATGTTGACGAGATATATTATCTAAATCTACTAATTTAATATTTGAAATATTTTCAGGTTTTGCATCTATAAGTTCCATAAACTTTTCTTTTTCCGTATATATCAATTGTCTATATGCCGCTGCACGTTCTTCTGTTACCGTAGGTTCATTTTTAAATTGCTCAATTTTCTTATTGAATTCGTTATGTATTTGTTCAGTAGGTTCTAAAGATATGCGTGCACTTTCAATTAATTTTAATGTTGGAATATCAGAAAATCTTTTAGGATTTTTCAACCACATAAGTGATGTTAGCTCTAAATCACTTATTAATAAAGGTATTGAACCATTAGAACAATTAATGTATTTTTTGACTGCATAAACTAGGCTATGGTTTGTAGTCACGAATATCCCTTTGCATTTTTCTATTTTCCTAAAGGACTCGCCTTGACGCAATATATGTATTGCAGCAATAGACTCAACATCATTACTAATTGCTGTATCATTTTTATAATTTAAACTTTTAGATAGATGATCTTTTAAATCTGATTCACCAATAGATTTTTGGTAATCTCTTTCAAAAACAATCCCTGAACAATCACTACTCAAAGTAGGTGGCTCTACTATCTCTATAGATTTTTCTTTGAAATATTCATCCAAATCATTCAAAACTCGTTCCACATCTTTTGCAGAGTATCCGAATTTATCGAAATATTCTATCGTCTGTCCGTGTCTATTTGACGGATTCAAAATATTGTATTTATATGCTTCAATAATTTTATAAACTTCATCATAGTTATGCTTAAAACATTTAATAGATATATTATTATCAAGTAGAATTTTAACTAACTGTGATGCTGCAGTATTCTGCTCATCACTTTTAAATGAAAACATGCACAACAGAAGCGTTGTATCGACATAAACACTCAAGTCTTTAAATTTTTCATTATATGTTACATCTCCATAACCGTATATAACATGAGAAAGCAACAGTCCTTTAATAACATTTTCAATGTATGAAAATACACTTGATTTTTTTTCATATTCAGAAATAATAAATTGCGCAATATGATAAAATATTATGTTTTCACTTGCCGAAATTTCATTTAGCTTTTCAATTTTTTCATAAACAAAATAACCTTTATTTTCTAGAAATTTTATAAAGTGGTTTCTAACTTCTCCCTCACTAAAGTCTTTTTGTAGAATTCGATTCTTCTGCTTATTCATGTATTCTGTTAACAATCTAATAACTTCATTGGTATCGTTTTGAGCTTGTTGTAACCTTCGATCTATATCTATACATTTTTTACTTAAGTCTATTTTTAAGAAATATTCTCGATTTTGGCGTTCTAGAATATCTTTTTTTGATAGTCTCTTAAATGCTTTTTTGAGCACTGAATGTGGAATATCATAAAAACCAAATTCATCAGATAGATATTTAGCAATTGGACTTATCTCAACTCGATTTCCTACAGAAATCTCTTTTCCTATTGAATATATAACAAAAGGTAATATCAACTCTAATGTATCTTTTTGTTCTTGTTCCCATATTGCCGCCAACATAGCAGTACTTATTAATGCATTTTGATTATCCATCTATCTGTCCTTTCGTCATACTATAATAGGTAATATTTAAAAAGCAAAATTCGTTTAAAAATAGCCATTCTTTAGCTCACACAGATTTTGCATAGTGGTCTAGAACCAATTTTAAATTAATATAGTGTTCTACAATTTTCACGCCATCTAAATCTGTTCTATCTACATGAATTTTTATATAATAATCTTTCTCTGTTGGAACAAGCAATCCATTATCTATACAGTATTCCGGGTATTTTTGATATATGTTATAATAATAAAAGAGCTGTTTGTAATTTAGATCATCGATTTCATCGTTGAAGTACTTTGAGTCGAAAATCACTATATATCGATTTTCATCATCTATAAAGATGTGATCATACTGTATCTTATGTGGATTTCTGTTTGGGAATTTTGACCTTGTTTTTGGAGTTTCGATATATTCCATTTTAGGTTTTTCAAACCTATACTTTTTATTATCGCTCCATATAATTTTATCATTGTCTTCCGATGAATTATCTTTTATTATTCCTGAGAATTTATCATTAAGATATTTTGTTATCATTAATTCCCAGTAATTTTCAAATTTCAAAGTCAGTAATCTAACATTATTTTTAGCCTTACTTTTCCACTCTATATATTCTATTAGATTATTAATAAGTCTTTTTTCTATATCCTTAAAATACATATTTCTTATCTTTTTTAATTCATTGATAACGTACTTTAAGTTTCTAAATATAGAGTCTTTGTTTACAGATTCATATGGCATAATTGTACTTATTAAGCTTCTATATTTGCTAGCGTCTGATAACACATAATTCATACATTCACTTATAAATACACTCTTATCCCTACTCTTTTTTATTACAAATGGAAAGAAAATTACACCTTTTTTCTGGATAATTTTGTTCGATAAGTTTACAGTTCTGTCCCAATCTACATTTCCTGCATATCCTTTTTCTAGGTATCTTTCATCAGCTAAATACAAACCATATTTCTTATAATGCATTAAAACACCTAGATATGCTTTTATTGGGAATTCTCCTTTGACGCCCTTATCAAAGCTACCGTAGCTAGCTTTAGATTTTGCCAAGACATAAAGAATTTGTTTCATGCATGATACTTGATCATCTGTCATTTTATCAACTTGATAATGCTTAGGAAACGAAAACAAAGTTTTGTTGTTTTTAATTACTGCACCAACAAAAGATATCGTAAGACTCCCATTATATTGAAGGCAATAATCTAATATATCCCATGAGTTCACAAAATCTTTATCAACAGCTTGTCCATCATTTACTATTTCGAATTCCTGTTGGTTCATTCTACACCTCTATATCGATTGCTTGGTATATATAGTCATTAGCTCGTTACTAAATACATTTTCACCTTTACCGAAGGCTTTATATAGAGAAGAGAATGTTTTATATTCATTTTTGAATATGCTGCATTCGTCCGAAATTACAGCACCCTGCACATCATCCCACAGGTAGTGTAATAATTTATTCTTTATTTCATCAAACTTTTGTTCATCTGTTCCAAAATTATTAAATTTAATAAAGAATTGTCCAATCTGCTTATCTTCGCTTAGTTCAAGTTTGGTAGTAATAAGTTCATTTAGTGACATGTAGAACTTATTCCATTCAAATTCTGTGTCATCTAATTTAAATGTAAAGCTATTAAGGAAGTTATCATTATCATCTTTAACAGGGTTTACATCAACATATACAAATTCAAATCTTCTCTTGAACGCTGTATCTATTACATTTACATTCTGGTCGCTTGTATTTACCGTTCCAATTATATGAAGATTTCTTGGGAGATATATTTTTTCCCCTATATCTATGTTCTTTTCATTAAGGTAATTACTTACTAAATCATTGTTGATAGAATAGTCACTAATACCACTGTCATCTCTATCAAGTAATTGGAAAATATCGCCAAAAATACTCGCAATATCACCTCTAGACATTTCTTCTATAACTAGGAAGATTTCTTTATCAGTATGTTCAAATGCCATTGCAAGGGCCTGCGTAAATACACCTGCTTTGAACTCATATCCAATTTCGCCATCCTTTGATGTTGGCATTATATTTCCTATGAAATTGTAGTATGAGTAATCGGAGTATACAGTGGTTCTAAAGACAAATGGATTGACTTTAGTATCAATATCAGGATAGCAATTGCTAATAAGCCTATCCACTCCATAGCTTTTACCTGTTCCTGGAGCACCAAAAAAGATTTTCTGAATATTTTCGACCAACTCAAAACATATAATATCATTTAGATTATCACGGTCAGTATCATATATATCTAATTGAGCATCACAATACTCAAAATAACTTTTTTTCAACTCAGTTATATTATCATTTTCATTAAAATTCCAAAACTTATCAAACATAACAACATCCAATAATTCAGATTTATATTTGATATCATCTCTTTCTGGTACCTTAAGATATACCTTTTCATTATTAACCTCTATGAACTGTGACCACTCTATGACACTCAACAATTCATTAATTTGTCTATCTTGGTGCTTCCAATCCCTTTCAGCTATTGGAACAATATTAGACGGAAGTTTTTTAGATACTCTATATTCCTCAATTTGCTTTATGATTTCAACCCTGTCTACATCTCTACTTTTAGCAATTTTTTCGTTATAGAATATAAAATTGACAATTTCATCTTTTGTTAAATAAACTTTTTCTGTGTTCATTAGAAAATAAGTAAACAAAATTTTAATTATCTCGCGCATCGGAGCCAATTGAATTCCATCACTAACCGTATTATCAAAGCTTTCCCTTGTTCTAGGATTTGGAAATTGAAAAGTTTTAATAAAGTTAATAACTACGCTTCTGACATCTCCTCTAGCTGCTAGTTTTGCACTACTGCCCTTATTTATAAGATTTAAATAAAAGCCGACAGTATTGGCATTATTGTTAGTTGATTTATCTTCACTAGCAGATGGCACTGAATCTTTAAGAAACATCACTGCAAATAGATTTGCTTTTTCTTCTAAACTGGTCACTCTCATATCATTGGTATATAAATAATGAAACATATTATGCACCTCTTTACAACTTATCAAGGAATTCCTTTACCGCTTTACCTATAGCATATGCCAACTTAGGCGGCACAGCATTACCAATCATTTGATATACATTTCCCTGAGTTCCAATAAATTTGAAATCATCATCGAATGATTGAAGTCTTGCAGCTTCACGTGGAGTTATACTCCTTGCTTGACTTGAATCATAATGAATAAATCTATTACCATCCTTATACAAATGCGCAATTATGGTTGTGCTAGGCTCATCTTTTCTTAACACATGATACCTATGTATTGGCGATTTTGATCCAACCTTTTGCTCATATATTTGTGTGATTGCATGAGCACTTGTATATTTATTTTCACCTGACTCTATATCCTTTGCTAGCATTCTATATATATCCATATCTCTAAGATTGTGGTATCTAGGCACATGCCAGTTTATGTCATTCCTGTAGCTATATGCTTTTTTATTGGCTCTTTTTTTTTCATCCCAGATAGGGATAATCTTAGGTAAATCACCTATTGCCTGGAAAACGCTCATTTCACTCGACTGATATTTAGGTAGAATTTTGTTATAAAATTCATCAATTTTACTATATATACTATCCAAATTATCTAAATCGTTTCTGACACCAAGTAAAATCACTCTTTTTCTTCTCTGTGGAACACCATATTTCGACGCATCTATTATTCCATATTTGTTTATTTTATCACTAATTATGTATCCTTGTTTTTTAAACTCACCCTCAATTAATTCTATAATTTTTTTATCACCTGGCATTGCGCTTAATATTCCTGGTACATTTTCAAAAATAAAGACTTTTGGACTGTAACGTTTAACCACAGAAAGATAATGTTCGAATAGATAGTTTCTGTAATCATTACGCATACCATTCTCATCTCTAACTCTTCCTGCAATTGAATACGCCTGGCAAGGTGGTCCTCCAATTATTAAATCTATACCTTTTGCTTGTCTAACATAATAATCTAACCCTAAAGAAGTGCCAAAATTTTTGTCTTCACTCCATCCTTTAAAGAGTTCTTCTTCTCTCTGAATATCAAAATGTAAAACCGATTCATTTGCATGTTTGATATTATATTTGCTTTTTAAACGTTCCCTCAAAGTATCCACTTGAGGTTTTAACCATTCCACTGATGAAATGCATTCATAATCACCTGTCTGTAGGAAACCATCTTCTAATCCTCCACATCCTGCAAACAAATCTATGAATTTATACTTTCCCATAACACTATTAGCCTTTCTCTATAAATAGTCTTTGAGTTTATTTGCAATTGCATATCCTAGCTTTGGTGGAACTGCATTTCCTACTTGCTTATATTGCTCTGACTTGTTTCCGTAGAAAATAAAATCATCAGGGAATGACTGTAGTCTTGCACTTTCTCTTACTGTTGGTATCCTATTATACTTGTAATGAAAGTGTGACCTATGCCCTGTATTAATTGTTAACGAAGGTTTTTTACTATGATATCTTGTTAATGCTTCGTTATATTTATACAGCCCTCTATATTCTTCTGGCAGTGATTTAAAATTTTTCCCCTCTGGAACTAGAGATATCATTTTGACTGTTTTATCTGAATGAATCGTACCAATATTATTATATATTTTACTTGAATTCTTTCTCATTTCAGCTTGATAGTCTGTCTTAGGTTCACATACGTATTCTTGAATATCGTCACCATATATTCCATTCAATTCTGGTAAATCACCTATCGCATCTTCACAAGTAATGAATTCATCACTTGTAAGCATAGGTTTTGGAAATTCAAATTTTGTATCAGAGTCTAGTAACCCTACAAAAAAAGCTCTTTTACGTATTTGTGGTACACCATATTCTGGTGCATACAGAACTTCAACAGACATATTATATCCAAGATTTTCAAAATCATTAAAAATTCTAGTTCTACCAGCACCATTATACAAAGTCAACATTCCTGGTACATTTTCCAACACAATAGCTCTCGGTTTCATACGTTCAGCCAATTTTACCATTGCCTTGTATAACATATTCCTCTCGTCATCTTCTTCTCTTTTACCAGCCAAAGAAAAGCCTTGACATGGTGGTCCACCAATTAAAACATCAAGGGTTTTATTTTTTTTATTAAATTCTTTAACTATAACATCTATGTTTTCAAGGTTATATAAATCTAATTTTAGCGCTCTTGCTTGACCATGATTATTTTCAAAAGTTCTTAATGCACTGTCATCAAAATCAATTCCTAATGCCACATCAAATCCAGCATCAAGAAAGCCTTTTGATAGGCCTCCAGCTCCCGAAAATAAATCTATTGCCGTAAACTTAGACAAATTATTCCCCTCCATTTTTATTAAATTTATGATTTCTAAAACATCTTATTGTAACATATTATTTAATAATTATGGTATAAATATTATGTTATCCTAATTTCACTTATCTCATTCGTTTATATCTTTTAATCTCAAACATAATAACGTCATACATTATATATTCCCTCTATACAGGGTTTAATAGAAAATATTGAAATGTAATTACATCATAATAAATTCTATAAATATGCATATATTCTCTTCATAGTTATAGAATATACTGGTCTATATTTATTTCACGTGACTCAGGTTTTGATAATAGCCATGTCATATGATTATCAGCATTTTTGAAAAATACTATGTGCCAATGTTTTATTTTTCCATCATCATCTCTGGAAGTATTTATTGCATCTAAATTTCTCTCAATTATTTGCAGTGGCAATATTACAATTGTGGACTCATCCCCACATCCATACACAACAAACACTTCGTCACATTTCTTTAAAACTTCTAAAGGTTTCTTTCTATACGCATACCAGTACTTCTGTCTTTCACCTTGTATATAAGTTTTTGAGCTTGTAAATATAAACCCCTTTTTCCCATCTGATGTCATATAAGTTCTCTTACCAACCCTAATTAATTCAAAATCAACTTCTTTAACAAATCTTAGTACTATCTTTTCAGAAAACTTAATATTTTTACTATCTAACGGCTTTATGGCATTGGATGGTACAGAAACTTCATCTGATTCTTCTATATCTTCATATGTAATATCTAGTGCATCGCAAAACATCTGTTTAATCTTATCAAATCGCTTGGTACAGTATTCAGTGTAGTATTCTTTCAATACCAAGAAATCATCTGGTTTCTCATATGGGATATCCATCCAATCGAGATCATCCTCCTCTGTAAAACTATACTTTGCTTCTACATCATCTAAGTTCACATTCTGAAGATATTTTTTGTCCTGATAAAAATTTTTATCTTTCTTACTTCGGTTTATATATTCAGGTAGGTAACATAAGTTTGCAATACAACTTATAGGCAATCCTTCCCCTTGACAAGTCTCAATCAACCTTTTCATCTGCTCTTTCGGAGCAATATGTTCAACATCAAATCGATCAATGGACAGTTGATCCATTGCAGTAAAGTTCTTAAGGTATATGCAATTAAGTATTACAAATTCCTCACTTTTTGGATTGGCAGTTTTCTTACTCTCGGTTCTTAGCATAGAACGCTCAAAAAAGTCATCAAGTGCGATTATCCACGCTTTGCTTGTGATATCATTCATATAGCGATTTGGCTTTGCTGCAGAATGTATTTTACCGGTTCCACCTTCACTCCAATAATTTGTAATAATATCATATACATAGTAATTAACAAGGTTCTTTGCAATTATAGACTTTTTTGATTGCCATTCATCCGAGAATTCTGTATAGATTTTATTAGAAAACATTTCTTTAAACGTCGTAGAAATCATAGATAGAATTTGATACTTTGAATGGAAAATTTTATTTTTATTTCTAGAGTTTCCTTTGAATTTTGTTATTACAGAAATAGCATCATCAACAAAATCTATAGTTTTGCATATTGCTTGTTCTAACTCATTCAAATTAACTTCTTGTAAATTCTTGTATAATATGCCTATTTTATCCGAATCATTTAAGCATGCATTTATTAATTCGAATGCAATAGGATTCACAGTATCATCTGCAAGATTTTTCTTGAAAGCTAAAATATCATATTTATCTACAAAATATTTTCCTAATCCAAAAAGGTATGCGAATGCTTTTACTTTACGTGTAGAACGAATTTCATCTCGACTATAATCATGAATAAAATAACCATCTTCAACAAATGAGTCATATTTTTTCACTATATGCTCAATAACATTTAGATTATTAATTTCGTATTTTTCATTTACTGGCCACGCTGCTGCATAAACTTCGTACTGATCTAGAGGAGTTCCTTTTGAGTTGATTCTGTCAAAAATATCTGGCAGATTGCTTTCTTCTCCTGTATAAACAATTACTGGAATTACGGTATTCGCAATACGATCATAAAGTTCCTGACGTTCTTCAAAAAATGATTCAATAGTATTTATCAGTTGCTGAATTAGATCATTATCTACCTCAAATTCATCAACAATTTTCTTTGAGACTGAATAATATTGAAGATTTTTATACGTCTTTTGCTCCCTGATAAAAGATGTTAAAATTGTTCGTATTGTTTGGTAGTATTTTTCATTTTCATGTCCAATAATCCTTAAAATTTCAGCACAAAACTCATCTGAAATATTGTTGTCATAAAAGAAATCAGTTGGATTAGTCATATATTTTTTAATACTATTCCCACGTTGAAGACCATCAACTAATATATATGTTATTTTACTTTCTTCAACTTTTTCATAAAATAGCATTGTTCCAACAGGATAACCTTTAATTAATGAATCAATAAATACATTCTCCTGAATCTTACTCCATCGCTTTCCTCTCTGAAACATTGGGACAACAATTTTTTTATTCTCTTTATGCATATCCTGTAGCGCTGAAGATAAATCTTGCAACGACCAATTTTCACAAGTACAGCCTGACATTGTTATAACTCCTTACAGTGTAGTATAGT
>ERZ773046.1754-NODE-1754-length-11784-cov-17.456305_pt1 | contig 11784 bp, 13 predicted proteins | sample MGYA00580634_ERZ773046 | MGnify/ENA primary metagenome ERZ773046 (study PRJEB29015, sample SAMEA2738127) | human oral metagenome | biome: human oral; feature: human-associated habitat; material: saliva | place: China | collected 2159 ... | reverse complement strand
ATCACACAATAAAAACGGAGCTTTCTTGGCTCCCGCCCCAAGTTGCAACAGCACCCTGGGGATTCACATACTCCTGGGGCAGCTGGTCGACCCTCGGGCCGCGGCGCGCGTCGGCTTCGCTCAGTAGCTCATGACCCAGGCCGTGAGGAACAAGGGCGAGGTCTCCAGCGCGCATCTCGATCGGATCGGCTTCGGGCAAGCGTAGCCAGCACGTCCCTGCGGTAACGACGTGAAAGCTCACAGAGTCGGCGATCGCGGGCATCTCCAGCGCCCACGGCTCTGAGAGCTCGGCATGGCAGTAGAAGGTGCTGCGCATCCGGAGCGTGTGGAGCACGCGTGCCAGCCGATCCTGATGCTCAACGCGCTGGGTGACCTCCATAGTGCAATCGTGCCACACGAACGAACAGATACTCCGCGAGATCGGATGAACGAGCAAGAAAGATGCCCTTACGAGCATGGTTTCGCCGGACAGCGATGCATAGCGTAGAGGAACAGTCAAGCGAATCTTCCGGGAGGAACTACTATGTATGCCATCGCAGGGGCCACGGGCAGAGTCGGATCGGTGACCGCACAGATACTGCTCAATGCAGGGGTCGACGTGCGCGTTCTCGTCCGCCGTAAGTCGGATGCGGAAGCGTGGGAGACACAAGGCGCCGAGACACGGATCACCTCGTTGGAAGATCAGGCGGTGTTGAGCGATGCGCTCGACGACGTAGCAGGGTTCTTCGTGCTGCTGCCGTTCGACCTGTCCGCCGATAACCTCGGAGCTCACGCCGACGCGCTGATTGCTTCGATCACGGGTGCGGTCGCTGCTCAGCAGGTACCGCACGTCGTCTTGCTCTCATCAGGTGGAGCAGACCTGGCCGAAGGCACCGGCCCGATCACGGGGCTGCACCGATTGGAGCTGGCACTCCTCGCGACCGGTACTACAGCGACCGCCCTGCGCCCGGGTCACTTTCAGGAGAAAGTGACCGACGTCATCGACGTCGCCCGAAGCAGCGGCATCTATCCGGTGTTCGCGGCGTCAGCCGACGTACCGCTTTCCATGGTCGCGACCCGCGACCTAGGAGCCGTAGCAGCCCAGATGCTACTCTCACCGCCCGCCCGCAGCGAGGCCATCGATATCATCGGCCCCTCCTACACGGAACGTAATGTCGCCACGATGCTCGGTGAGTGCCTCGGGCGCGAGCTACATGTCGCCATGATGCCCGAGGAGGCCTGGGCCGACGCGCTGATCGATGCGGGATTCCGCCCGCACATCGCAGCGAGCCTCGCCGAGCTGTACCGGGCCAGCGAACAGGGGCTGCTCGCGCCGCGCGGCGACCGCAGCATCCGAGTCGAGACGAGCATCGACGTCACCCTCGATCGTCTGCTCGCCCCACGCGCTGAGTAAGCATCGTGTTCGCCTTCGCATCCACGGCGGTGCTCGCGGTCTCCCTCATCACCAACGGGCTGCTGGCCGGCCTGTTCTTCGTGTTCTCCTGCGCAATCTGCCCTGGGTTCCGACGCATGGACGACCGCAGCTACGTCCGGGCATTCCGCGCTATCAATAGGACGATTCTGAACGTTTGGTTCCTCAGCGTCTTCTGCGCCGCACCGCTCACCGCCGTAGCAAGCGCGATCATGATCATCGGTCGAGAAGAGCCGACACCTCTCGGCTGGCTCGTCGCGGGCGCTGCCTGCTCAGTGCTCACCTTCGTCATCACCGCCGCCGGGAATGTGCCTCTGAACCGTGCTCTCGAGGTGGCTCCCGCCGACACTGAGCAGCAACAGTGCAGGGCTCGCCAGGATTTCGAGGCCCGCTGGAACACATGGAACCACGCCCGCACCCTCTCAAGCATTGTCGCGCTCACAGCCCTGGCGATCTCTTCCACAGGCTGAGGAGGCGGCCAGGAACGAGCTCGTCTGCTCCTCCGGGGCGGGGCGAGGAAGGAATATCAGGACTGCTCGACGCAGGTGCAAGCTCCGTTATGACGCAGAGGTCCGATACGAGCAGCCGGGGGCTCAGGGGCGGGCTGCGCCTCTCGGGAATACTCCTCATCTCCGCCGAAGAGGTCGGGCTGCAAAAGTGTCGCACTGTGATCCGACGATCAAATACAGGCGCGGTCGGCTGCTACTGCTCTAGGGGCCTCGGAGAAGAAGTGAAGCGGGACGGACGGGCGCTGATAGCCATGATGCGCCGTCGGGCGCAGCTCAGCATCTCGACAAAGTGAGTTTCAGATGGGTCAATAGCCTTGCTCTGCGCCTGCAGCCTCAAGGAGATCCGGGACGCCACGATGAGATGAGTCACAAAGGTTTTTCAAGACCTGCGGCCAGTCCATCGACCAGAGCAGTGAGCCCAAACTCAAAAGTGTCGTCGTTATCGGTCTTGTCGATGTCGTCGCGTACTCCGGCCTGTTCTTCCAATACAACACCGACCGTGTATCGACTGATTGCTATCAACGCGCTGATAGCGGAGTGCTCTTCGAAGCCTTGATTCACGAGTAGCCTAATCTGTTGGCTGGGCGCCTCAGAGAGGTTGCTCGACTCACTGCAGAGCCTCCGATGGTACCCCGCGTGCAATCGCGCACCGTCACGCACGGCGTGAAGCGCTGTGCGGAAGCTTCGTGCGTTGCGCATCAGAAACGCTTCCCACCCTTCACCTGGCTCTGGCAACGAAGCATGGTGTTCACGCTCGAGAATGTCCGCAGCCAGCGCAGACAACAAATCAGCCTTCGTGGGGAAATGCCAGTAGAGTCCCGGCTGCCGCACCTGCAGGTGGGTCGCCAATGCGCGGGTCGTGAAGCCGTCAAGCCCAGTTCTGTCGAGAACCTCGCGAGCACCGCAGAGAACTGCCGTTCGGTCCAGCCGTGTCCGCGCCTGAGTCATACTTGAACTTTATCATCGATAACTTTATCGTTGATAAAGTGCAACTTCGTCACCCACACAGCGGAACCGTCGCCATGGTGCTCACTACCGCCAGCCTCGACGCCGTGGGGCTAGGCCTGGTTCTCCCGATCCTGCCCGCACTACTGGGTCAGGTCGGCTCGGCCGCAAGCACTATCCCCATGCATGTCGGATTGCTTACCGCGCTCTACGCGGTAATGCAGTTCCTTTGCGCTCCGGTACTGGGCAGACTGTCCGATCGCTTCGGCCGCCGTCGAGTACTGTTGGCTTCCTTGGCCGGCGCGACTGTCGACTATCTCATTCTGGCCTTGACTTCGACCCTCTGGGTCTTCTACGTAGCACGGGCTGTCGCGGGCATCACCGGGGCAACAAATGCCGTGACCGCCACCATGATCGCCGACGTCACCCCACCCGCAGAGCGGGCCAAGCGATACGGATGGCTCGGGGCGTGCTACGGCGGAGGAATGATCGCCGGCCCCGTAATCGGCGGTCTCTTCGGTGGCTTCTCACCCCATTTGCCGTTCCTCGTAGCTGCTCTCCTGACGGCGGTGAATCTCACTCTCAGCTTGAGCATGCTGCACGAGACAAGACCAGATCTCCCAATCAAGTCACAGGAGTCAGCATCGACGTCTGCGCCTTTTCGACTCCAAGCTATCCAGGGGGTGGTGCCCCTCATTGCGGCTTTCGGCCTCGTACAGCTCATCGGCCAGGCCCCCGGCTCGACGTGGGTTCTGTTCACGCAACAACGTCTCGACTGGAGCCCCGTCGAAGTCGGGATTTCCTTGTCCCTCTTCGGTCTGGTGCAGGTGCTTGTTCAGGCCGTCCTCACCGGACGGGTCGTGACGCGACTCGGCGAAACTAGAACGATCTATCTCGGCATTGTCGCCGACGCGTCGGGTCTCATAGGTCTCGCATTCGTCACCGGCTCCTGGGCGATGATGCCCATCATCGCAGCACTCGGAGTCGGAGGTATCACGGTCCCGGCCCTGCAGACACTGCTCTCCCAACGTACTCCCGAGCAGCACCAAGGCCGGCTGCAAGGCCACCTCGCTAGCCTCAACAGCCTCACATCAATCCTCGGGCCTATTGCCTTCACGACGATCTTCGCCCTGAGTCCGATAGACGCCGATGGCACTCTATGGTTCTGCGCCGCTGCGCTCTACATTCCTTGTGCGATCCTCGTCACAAGGAACGCAAGATCCTCTGGGTAGGTCGGGCCAGGCGAACTGCTCCTTCCCTCGGGCAACTTCCGCGATGCAGCTCCAGCCATACGCTCACGCATGCCTTGGCGCGCGGCTGGCGCACGGTACAGCCCCCTGAAGGATGCAATAGATCAAGATTCGCTGACGGGCATCTCGAAGCATCCAGTGACACCAGTGACACGCCATGCACATCTGATGGGCCCATGCTGCGGCGACGCAGAGCCACCACAGCATGGGCTTATCGTATTCAGATCAGTTCCATCACCGGACCGTCATGAAGAGCCCGATAGATTGTGTTTCGTATCGCGTTCGCCTGGTCTGCGGTGAGTGTATGGTCGATCGGACGGAGGATGATCCGCAGAAGCAGATTGACCTGGCCCGGCTGAGTGCGCAGGCGTGATCGCGCGGCCTCGGGCAGCTCCTCATGCGCGGTGCGGCCCAGCACCTCGACCGTCTCGATCACCTCTGCGTCGTCGCCGAGAGCCGTGCGAACACGGTCGCCGAGGGTTTCCTCGTCCTCTTCGGTCGCGACAACCACGGAGATGTCGCGTCTGGCCGGTGGGAGCGGAGACACGTGCCGCCAGGGTTCCAGGGTGAGCATCTGAGCGGCGATCCTCGGGTCGCGGGCACGCAGGTAGCGGATGTCCGGAATCGCCTTGCGCAGCATGAGCGCGCGTTCGAGGCCCATGCCGAGCGCCAGTCCTGACCACTGCTCGGGGTCGAGACCGCAGCCGCGAAGTACCTCAGGATGGATGCGCCCGCACTCGGCAAGCTCGAGCCACTCACCTTCGTGTCGAACGTCGATCTGCCTTCCTCCAACAGTGTAGGGGTGTTCGGCCTCGGTGATTCTCCACTCCGCGCACGGGAGGACTGCCTCGACTAGTTCCTCGATCATGTTGAGCATGTCCTCGTCGCGGGTGTCGGCCGCACTGCGGATGCGCCACAGGTCGACCTGGTGCGGTTCTCCAACGTGGCTACGATCAACGACGTCACGCCGGTACACGAGCCCTGGTGCCACGATCAGCTCGTCGATGCCGGCGCGCTCGCCATACGCCTCCAGCGCGGTCGGCAGCTCGGCGCTCATGTGGCTTCGCAGCATGACCGTTGGGCTGATGTATCGGGTGTACCGAGTAATACAGGGGACAGAAAGCATGTTTGACGGTGCAGCTAAATTAAGTATCAACCTGTCTCGACTGATAGACAGCTCATTACGCAAAGGAGAAATACTTGCCCCGCAAATATGACCTCAGCAAACCAGGTGACCTTCGTAGGTGGACTCAAAGCATCCAAAAGGATATCCAGAAAGAGTTTGACCGGGAAGCGAAAAGAAATCCAATACGGATGCCACTCCAGGTAGAACCCACGCGCTCTCTTCACCAATGGGAAAGTCCTCACCCGACCGTCGTGAACTATACCTATAACGGACCAGTGGTAAACGGAGACGGCTCAAGAGTCCAGTTCGCTACAAATATTCAAGGCAACGTCAATCAGAAGCAATCAGAGAAGGTGAAAAACGGCTACGAAGAAATTGCACAACTGGTAGACCGTGTTTTGCAAATCGCGACTAGCTTCGAGCTAAATGAAACGGAACGAAAGTATGCCGAGGAAGAAGCTGAATCAGTCCTTGCAGAGGTTACAAAAGAATCACCAGACAATTCGGTAATTAGTAGGGGGTTGGCAGCTATGCGGGGATTCCTCTCGCCTTTGGTTATGGGACTAAACGAGGCTGTGACGGATGAATCCAAGGAAGTAGCTGCCAGCCTAATCCGTGAAATCGGGGAAGCAATCCAGGCGCTATCGTAAAATGACGTCCCGGAACCTCCTGCCCAGCGTGTAATCCTCCTTCTCTGTTCAAGCAACTTCCCCGGGACGCAAACCTCCAGATTAAAATCTAGTTGTTGGTGAGTTTCGCATAGTTGGAGAACAGTAGCTCCTGGCGCTGACGCTCGGTAGTCAGCTTGCGCGGAGCACCAAACGCTTTGTCGACCTCCCGGTCGAGCGCGTCATGAGCCTTAATGAGCTTGGGTTCCATAATGCGTGCAGAGTAAAGCTGGGCCAATGATCGATCGGGAAATTCAGCACGGGCAATAAGGACTTTTTTACCGGCGTCCGCAATCCGTTTCTTCGTTGTTTCGTCTAAGTCTGGGAGTGGAAAATTGTTCCACGTGATAGTGCTCGAGAAGCTGATATCGGACTTGAGCCTTCCGCCGACTGTTTTCATCCATGTGATGAACATGCTCGACGAGGCGATCGCAAAGATGAATCCAGAAGGGTCTACAGCTCCGTAGACCTTATTGGAGATAATGGTTCCTGGATCCATCGTTGCGACAGGTAGATACCGTCGATTTTGTGAGCTGACTTCAGGGATAGCTACAAAGGGAACACCCGACTCAAAGCCAAGCTGCCGGAATAGGTGATGATGCGGGTACTCTCGCGTCGTTTTCGCTTTAGACTTTGCACGTTCTGCCGCGACAGCGTCGACTCTTCTTTTGAGCTCAGGGGACTTCTCGAAGTCAAGAGGATCTAGCTGCGTTAGCCACAGACACCATCGCGGGCGATTGTTAATTAGCTCTTTCGACCCGACATAAGGGCGAAGATACTTTAGGGCGTAAGTATCGGCAGTGACTTGCTCGTAATCATCCTCCGTCACGACAAAATTTCCACCGTCAGTAGCCATCGAGCCTTTAACTACTTCTGGAAGTGCTGGAGACAAAGGCTGGCTGCGTTTGCCGACGAGAACGTTAGGGCCGTCAACTAGGTAGGCATTGATTGCTCGTGTGACGGGGACAGCGATGGGGTCGCCTTTTTCTCTCTCATAATCCCAGAGCCGCGGTCGTGGGGATTCTTCTCGGTCAAAGCCGATAATGACGCAGTGGACAGCAGCTTTCCCGGGGGCTTCCGAGTCCCAAGTGAAAGTGCGATGAGCGAACCGGACACGCCAGTGGGCATCGAAAATCGGCTGGAATAGACGTGCGGGTTGGTCGCCTTGAGTAATGGAGTTCGTTGTAACGAAGGCAAATGAGCCTGGGCGGTTTTCTAGCAGATCGAGAGTCTTCGCGTGCCACGCTGTTACGAAATCTAGGCGTGATGTTTTAATCCCGCCCCAGGCATTTCGTAGGTCTTCAAGTTGTTCTTTGTCTCTGGTGTGATCCCCGAGAAACGGTGGGTTTCCGAACACATACGTATGCGATGCGTCGCTGGGAAGAAGTGCTTTCCAATCGAGGCGGAGGGCGTTGCCGTGGGTGATGTGGGCAGTGATTTTAATCGGCAGGCGCTGCGGTGGTCGGCCTACAGCGTTTGCGAGTTCCTTGTTGGCTTGGTGGTCTACAAGGAACATGGCGGTCTCGGCGATTTTTGCGGGCCACCAGTTCAGCTCAAAGCCGTAGAACTGGCCAATCGAGAGCCGCTGTTCCCACTCAATGTTGAGGGACATGCCGGTCTCGCCGCGCCGTTGGCGGATGGCGACGATGATGTCAGTTTCGATGCGGCGTAGCTCGCGGTAGGCGGTGAGCAGGAAGTTTCCGGCTCCACAGGCAGGATCCGCCAGCACGAGATTAGAGAGGGAGTCGCGGAATTCCTCGAGCTTGCGAACAGAAGTAGAAGGGCTAGAGACAAGCTTGTCGGCCTGGTCACGCAGTTCGTCAAGGAACAACGGGCCGATAGTCTTCATGATGTTGGTCTTGGAGGTGTAGTGCTCGCCGTCGCCACGGCGGGCTTCTTTCGACTTGACGAGCTGGAACAGTGATCCAAAGACGGACACGTCGATTTTTGACCAGTCGAAGTCGCACGCGTTGAGCAGAGCTTCGCGCATGGCGTAGTCGAAGTACTCCGGCTCCAACGTGTCGGCGAAGATCGCTCCGTTGACGTAAGGGAATTTCGCCAGGGTTCCGGGCAGGCGCTTGGAGCGTTTATCCTCTGGGGTGTTGAGGATGCGGAATAGCTCATTGAGCTGCGGCCCCAATGATTCTGGGGTGGTCTCATTGCGCACGAAGTCCGCAAACAGGTGCGGGGTGTCCCAGAGCCCGGCATCGTCTCCGAAGAGCAGGAAGAGGATGCGGGTGAGGTAGACCGAGGTGCGCATGACCCTTTCGTCTTCTTCCTCCGGGGTAGTTGGGGCTTCGTCGCCGACGGCTTCGTCTACATCGTCGCCGTTCATGGCGCGGAACAGCTCGACCATCAGGCGTGAGGCCTCCAAAGAGGCTTGCTCTTCTTCGCGGTAGGCCGAGGTTTCGTAGTCGGCTAGGAACGCGAGCTGTTCGATGTGCTCGTCAATCTCGTCCAGGCTAAAAGTAACGTCCCAGTCTGCGGTATCGCCTACGTAGTCGCGGTTTAGGCGCGTGATGCGCAGGGTCTCAAAGTTGGAGCACATGACGTAGGGCGGCAGCTGCGAATTCGGGATAGTACCGCCCAACAGGTAGTCCAATGCCTGGTTGTATGCATCGTCGAGGTTAACCCCGAGGGATTTTGCTTCACCGATGACTTTGCCTGGCATGAACAAGTCGATTTTGCCCGTGCGTCCAGTCGATGCTCGTTTAGCGCTGCGCTGGTACAGGTAAATGTCGCGGGCGTTAATACCGAAGCAGTCGAGGAGGTCTCCCCAAAACTGTTGGTCATGGCTTGATTCAGTGGCCGGTCGGTTTTCTGCTTTCCATTCCTCAATATGGGCAAACCAGCGCACCTTGAATTCGGTGAGGTTATGGCGAATGGTTGCGCGGTCTAGGAGAGAAGAGGAAGTCATGTTAAAAGCATATAAGCTGCCCTACTCCCTCAAGGTTTTCTTCAAGTGAGGTTTTATATAACTGCCTAGCGGCAGGGGAACCGTATATTGCTTACGGCCTGTCACCCTTTCTTCGTCCAGTTGGCAAAACTATCCCCGCTTTGGAAAGTGCACGCTGTACCGTCCGATTAGACACGCTAAACTCTGCGGCTGCCTCACCTACTGTTGGATATTCTCCAGTCTCGCTTTTCCCCTTTAGGAACCAACTAGCTATAGCGAAGCTATCGGCAGCAGCACTCGTTTTCCTGTTCTCATTAGCAATCGCGAGCTTTGCTCGCTCCTGCTTTGCATAGTCGCTATCTGGCGCTGTCTTCCAGCGTTGTGCGGCTTTCTGTCCGCCTCTGCGTCCCATGGTGGCTAAGGCTTTCCGCTCGCTGCTGGTTGCCTTTCCAGGCACGCTCGACCCCATGGAGGCCGTGTTCTTGGATTGGGTCACGTAGCCGCGGACTCGTCGTGCCATCGTCTGGCGGTCGCGCATCGGGGGAAGCTCTGCGGGTCGGCCTGCGCCGCCGTGGGTCTGTGCGACGTTGTAGGCATGCTCGTAGGCGTCGATGATGGCTGCATCCGTGAGTCGTTGGCCGGCAGCACGGAGCCGGTGGCCGGTCTTAAGGGCGTGGCGGAACGCGGTCTCGTCGCGGGCGGCGGTGCCCTCGGTAATCCAGAGCACGCGCACACCGTCGATGAGCTCCGGGTCGTACTGGTCGAGTCCAGCAGAGACTTCCGCGTCCACGTCCTGGGCCAGTGCCTTAAACGCTTGGGCCTCTTCACGACGGGTTTTCACCGCGTTAATGAGTTCCCGTCCTGACTTAAATTGCTGGCGTGGTGCAGCCTCGTACTGGTCTGTCCCGGCCAAGTCCCTCACCTGCCTTATCAAGTCACCTAGACGCATCACGCGATTGTGTTGCCTGTACCAACGATAAGCTGACGGAGATTTCCCTGTGTAGAACGGATTGCGGCTAAACCCGTGGGCAAAATGGGGATCGTGGCCGAGCAGCTCGCCTAGGGTGTGCGTGGTCGCAGCTAGGAGCTTCATCTGCGAAGATCTACCCGAAGCGTCTGCGTAAACGGGGTCAATGAGCCAGATGAACTGTCCTTTTCCGCTTATGGGGTTCACTCCCACCCAGGCGGGGCCGATGTTGTGCTCGACAAGCACCCGCACGACGTTGCGCACGTACAAGGCCAGGTCTGCGGGATGGCCTCCGGCTTCTCCTGGCTGGTCTATATCTACGACGAGGACTGCGGCGTATTGCTTGCTCGTGAGCTTGACGTACTCGCATTTGCCGAGGGCTTCGGAGTCGGTGCGGTACATGCGTGGCGAGACTTCGCCGGTTTTGTTGCGGCGGTAGGCCTTTTTAAAGTCGCGGGTGACTGAACCGTGGAGGACGTCGCGGCCTAAATGTGCGAGAAGAAAATCACGGTCTGTCGTGCTCGCGGGCGTATCGTCGAGGCTCGCGCAGTCGCGGTCGACACGGTAGCGCGTCTCAATGTGTGCAGAATCTACACGATTGGGTAAACTCACAGTCATGCTTTCTCCCAGTGGCGACTGGGTGATAAGCGAAAGTCACTGGGTTGCCGCCCGGTGGCTTTCTTCGTTTTCGGTCTTTCTTGACAGTAAATCACACCACGGTAATTCGCCCCTGGTGACACACTTAATGCGCGTTTTCGCCCTGCGCTGATTTCCCCTCACGGCTGCGCATTTTTACCACCCCTCTAAGCTCCTTCGGCTCAACCTGCGCATAAGTCGACACACACCTGCGCAGATTTACCGATATGGCATGTGCTTGCTTGTCCTCATCCGCTAATTAAGTGCTTGTGTTGGGGTGTCTGGGTGCCGTCCAAGTTCTCCACGGATTTTTACTAACGCAGTCATTTCGCTTGTTAGGCGTCCGACTTTATTGTCTAGGATATCGACCTCGGCTTGCTCGTTTTCGGAGACTCCGCGGTAGTCGCCGGAATCATCGAGGACAATAGCGGCGCGTTCAATGCCGGCGGCTTCTAGTTGCTCCATGTAGCGGTCAATCTCGGAGACTGGTTTGGCATGGTTGCGGATGACTCGCCAGAAGTCTTTCTCCGGGTCTAGCGCGTATCCCGATTGTTCGGTAGCCGCGTCCACGAGGACGATGAGCTCGTCCGCGATCGCGCCGATGTCATACGCCACCGCGTATTTGCCTAGCGGGATGGTGATTTCATGGAGGATAGCCTCCCACAGCTCGGTGTACTTCGTCATGACTGGGGCCTTTCATCAGGAGATAGTGAGGTTCGAGTCTTTCGATTCTTTATATCTGCCGGGGACAACATGCGCTGTTGCCGGTGGGAACGAGCATTCGGGGGGCTAGTGCGCTCCGTTGATCGCTGTGAGGAGCGCACACACGCCGGTGAAAAGCCCGATACCTGCGATGGCGAACCCTACGACTAGAGCAGCCCGCCGTGCGTTGGGACGTAGTCCTCGGTCTTCACTACAGACGAACACGACCAGGGCGATGATTCCTAGGATGAACGTGAAAATGGTTAGAAAAGTACTCATAACGGCATCATTTCAGAGCCGTGTGCACTTTCTGCGCGACCAGGGGAAATGGCGAAGGTCGCCGACCTCGGGGGAAATCGGCGACCTTCTAAGCCAGCGGGGCAATAGAGCTTTCCGGGGGAGGATTAAGCCCCTCGCCAGCACTACTGACTACCACCAGAATAAAAGGTTCTTCGCCGCCCGCAACTTGAACGGTTTTACACCTCTCGCACTAACAACGTTATAACGTCAAAACGCTAACGTTATAACGTTAACGTTTTAACGTTATTGCTATTTATGCTGTTCACGGCTGCGATTGACCAACCAGTCCGCGACCAGATCTTCAACGATCTGTGACATGTTGGTTCCGTCTTCGATGGCTGCGATCTTGAGTTCTTTGGCCGTTTCTTCGGTGA
>ERZ773046.1753-NODE-1753-length-11787-cov-7.766621_pt1 | contig 11787 bp, 11 predicted proteins | sample MGYA00580634_ERZ773046 | MGnify/ENA primary metagenome ERZ773046 (study PRJEB29015, sample SAMEA2738127) | human oral metagenome | biome: human oral; feature: human-associated habitat; material: saliva | place: China | collected 2159 ... | reverse complement strand
TTGTAGTCCAAGTAAGTCACAGTTGCTTTTCCTTCAAGAAGGCTTTCTGCTTTCTGGGCCATTTGGTGGTTGAAAGATCCTTGACGAAGGGATCCGACGATAAATAAAATGTTTTTCATAGTTATTACCTATTTTGTTGTAAGATTATTTGTTACAAGTAATATTATACATACCCTAGATGTAATGTCAAGGATTACAACTTGGAATTTACTAAGCTTTATTAAATTCACTAAGCAAGGGCTAAGACGATTGAGAGGCTAGGACTTTTGTCCCAGCCTCCTCTCTTTTATGCATGCTCCAGCCCTTTTTTTGTGTTTTCCTTAATGGTTTCGGCTGAATGGAGCAATTTTTCTTTTTCTTCTTCTGTCAAATGCAAATCCAATCGTTCAAGAATTCCTTTTCGACCTACAATTGCTGGATAGCCAAGATAGGTTCCATATTCTGGACGATAGTTAGACACTGGCATTTCCTCGTGGCTATCATTGATCACAGCTTCTGCCAGGCGTTGGGCTGCTGCTGCAATCCCAAAGTTAGTATAGAATTTACCAAAGAAGACCGTGTGACCACCGCGCAAGGACTCGTAGTTGATGGCGTCAAGCTCTTCTTGAGAGAAGAGATCGGTAATAGCGTGTCCCTTGACACGGACCTGACTCCAAGCAACAAATTGAGAATTTCCATGCTCACCGAGGTTGTAACCTGATACACTAGCAGGAGAAACCTGCAAACGATCAGCGACTGCACGCTTCATCCGAGCTGTATCCAGTAACGTCCCTGTCCCAATCACCTGCTCTTTTGGAAGGCCAGTATATTGTTGATAGAGTTGAGTGACGGCATCGACCGGATTGGTCACTACCAATAAGACCCCGCTAAAGCCAGAAGCCTTCAGATCACGCGCTACTTGCACCACTTGCTTGCTGGTAAAGGGAAGCTCCGCAAAACGGTCATCAGTGTTATTAGCCTGCAACTCGATATTTCCAAGAGTCGACACCACGACATCCGCATCTTCTAAAGCTGCGTAATCATTGACCGTGATATGAACTGGATACCCCGTATTGGCAACCGTATCACAGAAATCCAAGGCATCTGCCTTGACCTTTTTCTCATTGGTATCAATCAAGACCAAGTGATCACAGGTGTGTTTCAAAATCATGCTGTGGGCCAAGGTGGCACCCACATGCCCCAAACCAATAATACCAATTTTTCTTGTCATCAGAATCCTCTTTTCTAGTATCGATCACACTGTTGGTGAGGATAGCTCTTTGTTGACTCTATTCTACCACAATTCTAGAAAGGCGGATTGAAAAAAATGGGAAAATTTTCAAGTTTTTTCAAAAAATAAAAGAGGCACTGCCTCTTTTAACGACTCAGGAAAGAAGAGTCTCAATCTCTTCAAGCGATAAGCCCGTCATCTCCGATATCAGATCAGGTTTCATTCCTCGTGAGATCATCTCGCATACCAACTGTTTACGACCTTGTACTAAACCTTCTTCACGCGCTTCGTCTATAGCCGTCTCCAGGGTCATATCATAATTTTCTTGAATACGAATACGCTCGTCTATCATGGTCTTCTCCTCCTTGGTCCAGCTAGATGAATCCAGTAATGAATCTGCGTGGGCTACAGCCTGACTGGGAGCTTTTGTAAAGGGAAGATTCCCAAAAAATTCCAGCCACTGTCTGCCTGCATCTGTCAGGTTCTCATCTTTATTATACTTGTCTAGCTCTAAAAAGGCAACCTGCAGAAGATTTTGGTGCTTGCCATTTTTATAATAGGCCTTAAGTTGCTTGCCGGACCGGCTATTGGTCAGCCAGTATTTGTTGATGGCAGCCTCTTCGTCTAGCAAGAGCGACTTCTCCAAAATTGCAATCCCATAGACGGGCTCCATCTACTCGTACATCTTATGTGTCTGACCTTGCTGGCGCAGTTTTTGCACATTTTCCACCAGCTGATTGGCCAAATAGTAATGGAACCGATTCAAGAAATACTGCTGCTTGCGAATCTGGATCTCGATGATCACCTCGGTCCCGTCATGGAGCTTGGCTCTCACATCCACCGCAGTGGAGAACAAGTCATCTTCCTCATAGGCCATGCTGTGGGGTTGGCTTCCCTCCACGATCTGAGCGTCTGCCACATCTAGCTCCAAAATATCCCGAATAAATGCTGCTGTCACCTCCGGCAAACTAAAAATCTTCTTGGCCATGATGTCCAAGGTCGGCGATACATGCGCATGTCTTTTCTGCATCCCTGCTCCTTTTCGATAAAAAATAGAGGGAAGGTCCCTCTACTTCTATAATTCGAAAAAAATTTGGGAAATAGCGAATAGAGTACCCTTTACCTACTACCTATTTCCTCAAACCCTAGCCCTTAAACTCTTCCACAAATTTCTTGAGTTCGGCATCGGCTTCTGGTGTCGTTCCATGAAGCTGGCTGAGCATGTCTAGAAGAGAGGCTGTCTGGGTCTCGATGGTCGCATTGGTTTGGTTGATCTTAGCCACGATATCTGCCAGTGGCTCTACTTCTTCTTCCTCAAAGGTGTCCACATAGCGTGGGATATTGAGGTTGTAGTCATTCTCGACAATTTCCTCAAAACTAGCAAGATGGGCAAACTTATCCATGTCCTCTCTGCTCTTATAGGCCTTAAGAATCTTCTCGATATGGGCATCCGTCATGATGTTCTGGTTCTTGCCCTTGTCAAATTCCTTAGAAGCATCGATAAAGTAAACGTCCCGATTGGTGCGGTTCTTCTTGAGAATGATAACTGTCGTTGGGATGCTAGTATTAAAGAAGATATTGGCAGGAAGACCGATCACGGTATCAATGGCGCCTTCTTCCAGCAAGGCCTTGCGAATCGTTCCTTCAGCATTGCCACGGAAAAGAACTCCGTGAGGAAGGACGATGGCCATGACACCCTTGTCCTGCTTGAGGTGGTAATAACCGTGCAAGAGGAAGGCGAAGTCTGCCTTGGATTGAGGGGCGAGCTTGCCAAATGGGGAGAAGCGAGGATCATGGAGGAATCCGGAGCTTGCAGACCACTTAGCTGAGTACGGAGGGTTCATAAGGACCCCATCAAAGTTGGTCGGCTCTTGGGTCGGCCAGTCTTCGTCCAGCGTATCGGCATTGTGCAAGAACTGGTTTTCCACCGGAACCCCGTGTAGGATCATGTTCATCCGAGCCAGGTTATAGGTAGAGGTATTGAGCTCCTGACCATAGTACTGGACGGTTTCAGGCCGGTGGGAAAACTTCTTGGCATTGAGCAAGAGGGAACCTGATCCCATGGTGGCATCGTAGATGGTAAAGCCCTGCTCGTCTTCACGCCCTAAGAAGGCAATCTGGGTCATGAGCTTAGCTACAGGCTGGGGTGTATAGAACTCTCCAGCTTTCTTTCCAGAGTCAGTCGCAAACTGACCAATCAAGTACTCGTAAGCATCCCCAAGCATATCACCCGCGTGACCTGCCACATCCAGCACTGCCAGCTCTTTCATTACGGCAGCCACTACCTGGTTTTGCTTTTGGTGATTAGCACCTAGCTTCTTAGAATAGAGATCAATGTCCTCAAAGAGATTTTCATAGAGGTCGTCACTTTGCTCAATGTCTCGTAACCCCTGAGCTAAATCTTCCAACTGGAAAGTTCCATTGTTGGCTCGTTCTACCATTGCTGTAAAAGTTAATTCTGGAACAATTACATAATTCAACTCATCTTTAATAATCGATTCGAGATCTTCACGTGAATCTTTGTAGTATTTACGATAAATTTCAAGTGCTTCTTCCAGACTATCAGTTTCCTCTTGCATAGTTTCTGCTACATAAAACAGTAATTGATCCGATAAATATTTGTAACAGATCATCCCCAAAAGGTAAGACTTGTAGTCATTGGCATCCATCTTAGAGCGGAGCACATCCGCTGAGTTCCACAGGGCTTGATAGAGCGACTGGGAGGTTTGTGTTGTTTCCATAGTTATTCTTTCTGATTTCTTTTAGACCTTTTCTTGTTCCAGTGGGACGACGGCGAGGGTCTTGCCTAGACTGGCTAAGACTTTCAAGACCGTGTCCAATTGAGGACTGGTTTTTCCTGTCTCCATCCGAGCGATGACCGGTTGGCTGACCCCACTGAGTTCTTCTAGTTTCTTTTGGCTAATGCCCTTTTCATGACGAGCCTCGATCAGCTCTGTCATAATCGCGACCCGCAGATCACTTTCCAGGATTTCTTCCTTGGTGAAGAACTCTACTCTCACATCTTTCCAATTACTGCCAATGGCACTATTCTTCATCTCTTAGTCCTCTTTGCTTCAAATCTTGCAACTCCCGCTTGGCTTTCTCGATCTCTTGTCTAGGTGTCTTTTGCGTCTTTTTGACAAAATGATGCAGTAAGACAAAGCTACCATCCAGCCAAGCCACGAATAAAATCCGATCCCGCAAGGGTCTCAACTCCCAGAGCTCCGCATCCAGATGCTTGATATAGGGTTGGCCAGCACGTGTTCCATGCTGACTTAAAAGCTCGATGTAGTCGTTGAGCTTGTTGAGTTTGATCCGGCTGTCCTTGCTATCGCGACGAGCTAGCTCCCTCATGTAGTCCAGGACCGGTTGATTCCCTTGTTTGTCCTTATAAAAATAAATAGCGTGCACAAAGCAACCCCTTTTCGAATTTATTATAACTCTAAAGTTATTAAAAGTAAATACTTTTAAGTTATTAAACACTAAGGAGCACCCTTTGAAAAAATTAAAGGGACTCACTTATACTATTCGAAAAATGCTGTGCTTATGGTTGCTGATAAGGGGAATTTTTGAAGGTTAGATAAACATATCTTGTAAGAGTTTCTTTTTGAGTGTTTCGAGCTGAGATATTTTTTCTTGGTAAGAATTGATAAGGTTATCAAGGTTTGAGAAGTAGGTGCCGATGGCTTGTTGTTCTTCGAGGGATGGAATTCTAACTGGCATAACTAAAAAATCCTCTGGATGAATACGCTTTGCTTTTCGGGAACCATTCGCGATTAAGCCTTGATATTCATAGAATTCTCTTCTCATTACATACTCAAGTAAAAATTTAGGATCAATGTTTTGAATATCAAAACTTGGTAAATCCAATGTTGACTGATACCCATCAAGTTCATTCGGGATAATTCCAAATGCTTGATTTTGAAAATCTAGTTTACTGTATATGAACTGTCCAGCTTTGCGAACAAAGTATTGCGTATTCGAGCTACCAGCATACTTCTCTTCCTTTTCTATAACTCCCTTTCCCCAAAGTTTAACAGTAATTTTTTTTGCAGTTAAACCTGTGTCGCCTGAAATTCTACTTTCAGTAAGATAAGGTTCTAAAGTATCTTTTTTCCATTCCCCGTCAAATCCATCTAGACGAATCTCAGGAACCGTCTGTCCAGCTTTGGGAAACATCTTGGAGAGCATGGTCGCCTTGAGAGATTGGTAGTTGGCAAGATTGTCCTTGTAGCTAGCCAGAAGGTCGTCGAGAGTGCGGAATAGGGAGGCAATGGCGGTTTGTTCGTCAACTGTAGGAAAATCCATCTTAAAGTTTTTCATCTCTGAAGCTAAAATATGCTTAATAGTATTACCAGTAGAAATTAAATCAAGCTCTTTTCTCTTACCGTTAGATTGAAATTGATAATTTAAGAAATGAGGATCCACTTCTTCCTTGTAATCAGTAAAAACTATCAACGCATGCGCGGCGGTATTATTTAATCCTTCAGGAATAACAGCTGTATGACCAACATGTCCAGATTGTACCATTACAATATCATTCGTTTTCAACCACTTATCTCTTTGTTTTTCATAAAATTCATCATTTATAAAAATCTGGGAATTGTAATTAATTTGGCCATTTTTTACATTATTAGATTCTAGATAAAAATTTCCTTCCTCAACATAATAAGGAGTTGCCGTTCCTACAAAAGCGTTTCTAATGGTCCCGAAAATATTTTTTAATTTATCCTCTTTCCATAATTCTTCAAAATTTTGAAACCTAATTTGTGGAACATTACTTTGTTTTTTCATATACCTTCATTTTCCTATATTCATCTAATATACTTTTAACAACTTTGGTTACTGCTAGATCCTGTCTTACAATCAGTTCAGACTCTTCTGATAATCCACTTCCGTAATTGATAACAATATTTTGTATTTCATTTTCAATACTTGAAATGAAATCTTCATGATTATTAATTAAAAATTCAACATCTGACTTTTCTTCACTACTATTAAAAACAGGTATCAGAAACAAATGAGTATCTAATGCTAGATCACTATGATTCATTAGCATTTTTAATAAATACATCAATTTTATTTCAATTGAGTTTTCAAGGTAATAATAAAAATGTTTTATCACTGATGTTGTATTATCTTTACTTAATTTGATATAACCATCTCTAGGACTGATCACCATGCCTCTTGTTTCATCAACATAGTGAGCAGTATATTCCATTAAAATAGTTTGATGATATTTTACTCTTAGAATTTGCCATGAACTTCTACAATTTATTTGAACATAGGCGTAGTCAGGTGTAGCTAAATCATCACTTTCAGGGTCTCTAGTTAATTCTATAGTATATTCAGGAAATTTTTCATAGTACCAAGAACGAGTTTCATAATCCCCCTTCATCTCAATCCAATGATCATGATCACATATATAATTAATCACACGTTCTTTAGGATAGGGTGTTAACCCAAATCTAAATTCAAATAGCTTTTCAATATCGCCTATTTCTGCCTGACTATCAATGGCAGTATTCTTAGAACCTTTTCGAACATAAATTCGATTTTCTCTAACTTTACTATATTTTTTAGTTATATAAAATGGAACCTTGTTTGATTTTTTTATAATTAAAACATCTAAATCCCCACCATCTATAGTCCGAAATTCAACTGTCGGAATCATATCTCCAGCCCAAGTTAAATTTTGTAAAAAATCCTGATATTTTTCTTGTGTCCACTTATTCGAGAATTGCTTAACTCCTGTTATCTTAACGGGTTTATCTTGAATACCCATGATAATGTAGGCATCACGGTTACTTAAATTATTTGCCATGCAAATTATATCATGAAGAAGGTCTCCCTTTTTCTTGTTTTTATCCTTTTCGCTTTGACCTTCATAGAAATATGGTTTTTCTTTAAAATCCCAATATTCCCCTTCTGTTTCTTGATAAAAGAATTCTCTTACAATTTCATCTAATTGATCATTTGTTAACAATTATAATTACTCCCTATAAACTATAATTCCTCTTTTGAAAATCCTGATTTATAACGTTTCCTATACTTTAGATAACAAGAATTTTTGAGCACATATTCTTCACTGAAATTTGGAATAAACACATGAAAACTATTTTCAAAATTTTCCTTATCAAAAAATAAAATCCTGTTTCCTATCGGCATCTTGTCATCTAAATCTAAAAAGATTGCTTCAACTTCATAATAGCAACTCTCGAAAATTCCTTTGCTAGTATAGTTTTCGATAATTCCACAGACAATATTTTCAAAATATAACTGCCCATTATTAGACTTTTCATTGCAATTTGCTCGACTAAATTGTTGATATATATTGTCAATGTTATTTTTATCAAAAAAATGAATTGTATCGTTCTTTAAAGAAGTACTATCAAAAAGAAATTTCTTAAATTGTTTTCCTAAAAGGTGACCTCTATGGACAATATTATTATGAGGGATACCATCATTTGTCGTATAGTAATCTGATATGTCTTCTTTTAACAAAACCCGCCTTGGAAGTTTTACTTTCCATCCGACATATCTATTCTTTCTTTGCAAATTACCTTTGTCTCTTGTATAGCGATTAAGTGTAATTTCTTTTTTAATATCAATAGGGTGAAAGCCATCTGAATTGTTTAGAAATTCAATTTTATCGATTAGATGAGGGATTTTAGGTGTTAATTCATAATAGTTTCCGTTTAACCAGATACACCCTAAAATATCTGAAAACTGTTTCAAAGAAATTAATTCATTTTTACCTCTTATTCCAAGTCTTTTAAGAACTTCCGTTTCTTTCATTGCGACTCTCCCTTACCTCCCAACTCTCAGTGGTTCAATCACCTCTTCGATCAGTTGGGTATAGGCTTCTTTGATTTGTTTTTTGTAGCTGAGTGGGTTGAGGGCGTCTGCTACTTCTGCCTTGTAGTCTTTGTAGCGTTGGCTCTTGGTCAGCTGGCTTTCGCCGGCTTGTTTTTTGGCGCCTTTGCGGTAGTGTTGTATATAGTAGCGCAGCTCGTCGGCTCCGATATACCATTTTTTAGCAAAGCTTACGATATGGCTATCGATGACGGATTCGATCATCTGATCCAAGACTCCCGTGATGGATTGTCCTCGATAGCGCTCGGGCTCTTCTTGGACTTGAGTCCAAAGCTTTTGGATGATCTCCGCTAGGCTTGGATTGGTCCGGTTCAGACTTTCGATATAGCTATCCACGGTTGCGATATCCTTGTCACTCAGGGTCTGCTCCTCATTTTCCTCCTGCTGGATCATACTCTGGATCAGCATCAGGATATAGGCATAGTTGATCTCATCGACTTGGACGGACTCCAGTTCATAGTGGATGTCCAACTCATCTTGGCTGTCCACTTCTGGATCCCTGCTCTTGATCTCCGCTAGGATATTTTGATAGAGGCCCAGATAGGCTTCGAGCTGACTGTCGCTGAGGCCTGTTTCCCGATAGATCTCTTCCTTATCATACTCAGAGTAGACGCGGATCGAGGCTTGGTACTTGTCAAAGACCTGATAGGCTTTTGCGACCTTACGGAGCTGGGCTGTTGGAGCCTGCTCGAGGGCGACTCCTTCTTCTTCGAAGTCTGTGACTTGGCCTTTAAACTCTGCCCAGGCTTTTAAGAAGTTGCGCTTCTCTTCTTCCCAGCTTGGTGCCAGGACCTCATTTTCTCCCCCATTGGAGTAGAGCTTGAGGGCATTGTCGACGGCTTCCTTGAAGGCTTGAGGGCGCTGGAAGGTGATGATATGGCCGAAGTGCTTCTTGTCATCATAGATCCGATTGGTCCGGCTAAAGGCCTGGATCAAGTCCTGTGGGCGCATAGGCTTGCGATCGATAAAGAGTGTAGAAAGACAAGGTGCATCAAAACCGGTCAAGAGACGGTCGACCACGATGACCAAATCCAACTGCTCATTGCGGTAGAGATACTTGTCCTGCTTTCTGGCCAGGCGATTGTTGACATCGGTGTTAAATCCCCGCAGATCCGCTAGGCTAAAATGCGTACCAAACTCTTGGTTGTAGTCCTCCATGACCTGCTTCATGTGGTCTTGGTAGCCGATAGACTCTTCCTCATTTTCAGACACCGAGTAGGTGATGGTAAACTTTGGAAAATCTGGCAAATGGCGTTTGACCCGCTCGGAGACCTTGACCCGCTCCTTGCCAGCGAGAATGCTCTTGAGCAGATTGTAGTATGCCTGTGCTCGTGGGATGGACTTGACCGTCAAGATAGCCTCATAGCTCTTTCCGACCCCTTTAGGGATATTGAGCTGTTGCTGGCTCTTATTGAGGATGGCATCCAGGACTTCTAGCATGTGCTCCTTGTCCTCATAGGCTTGGTCTGGGATCTCTTCTTCTAGGAGATCTGAGATGATGGTATTGCGGTAGTCTACCTTAAAGCCTAGAACCGCTCCATCATGGATGGCTTCCTTGACGGTGTATTCATGCAGGCGATCGCCATACTGTTGGTGGGTGGTCTGAGCCAGGTCTCCCACTTGTTTGCGTTTGTTTTCCTTGAAGATTGGAGTCCCTGTAAAGCCGTACCAGAGAGAGTTTTTGAAGTAGGCTTTGATCTCTTTTTGCGTCTGTGGGGTGACAGCTCGGTGGCACTCATCCACGACAAAGGCCACGCGCAGGTCCTTGATCTTCCCAGCATCTCGCTGGTACTTCCCTTCTTCAAACTTGCGCATCATAGTGGTGATTTTCTGGATGGTCGTGACCACCACACGCTTGTCATTGCCCCCTAGGCGCTTGACCAGCTCATGGGTATTGTCCGTCTCGTCGATGTCGATGACATCATTGGCCGCATAAGAGAGGAAGGACGAAGTCGTCTGCTGGTCCAGGTCTCTGCGGTCGACGACAAAGATGGTCTTTTGGATAGCAGGAATCTGCAAGAGATTGCGCGCTACCTTGTAAGAGGTCAGGGTCTTTCCTGATCCGGTCGTATGCCAGATATAGCCCGACTCTTGGCGACGAGAGGCTTCCTGTACAGCCTCAATGGCATGGATCTGGTAAGGACGCAGGAGGATGAGGGCTTTCTTACTATCATCGATGACCGAGTACTGCATGACCATCTGGTGGGCCCGTGGGATCGAAAGAACCTCATGGGCAAAGCTGTTAAGATCGATCATGGGCTGGTTGTCCTTGTCCACCCACTTGGTCAGAAACTGCTTGTTTAGCTTGCTTTCCCTCGCTGCAGCGATATAGCGTGTGTCGACCTTATTGGTAACGACAAACATCTGTAAGCTCGAGTAAATCCCCCGGAACTTGCCTTCACGGTCGTACTTCTTGATCTGGTGAAAGGCATCTAGAAAGGCTACTCGTGGACTCTTGAGTTCGATATGGATGAGGGGCAGGCCATTGATCATAAGGGTCGTATCGAGCCGTCGATCCTGATCTAGTGGATAGGCCTTGTCGCGTTCGACTTGGTTGACCACTTCATAGCTCGATTTACCAGCAGCGATATTGTCCCGCCAGATGACTGCTAAGCGGATAGTCCCTAGGCTAGCGTCTTCTCGCTGGACTTCTACCTTGGCGATGCCATTTTCACCCGCAAGCCACTTGGCCGCTTCATAATAGCTAACAAAGTTAAGCTGGTTCTTGATCTGGCGCTTTTCCTGATCGGTCAAGGGATGGTCCGCTAGCACAGCGACATTGTTTTGCGCTAGCTTGTCAAAAAAATTGTCCCACAACTGGTCTTCATTCTTGAGATCCTCACGATAGGTCCACTGACTCTCCCCTGATGTCAACTGCTGGATCAACTGTCTTTCAATCTCAAGTTCTGGAGTTGCTACTTCCTTCATCCGTCTATCCTTTTCCTGTACATAATCTCCTATTATTATAGCATGTTTGGGAAAGAAATTAACGCTTTCAAAGCATTTTGTTGGGAATTGGCGCAAAAATACGAACCTGGTCTGGTTCGTTTTTTCTTAGTTTAGTTGAATCCCTTTTTCTGCTAGATTGTCCAGGCATTCTTTAAGATAAGCGTCCTGATGCTCGGGATAAATCGGGGTGCTCAAGGCTTCCTCTTTCAGTTCTGGGTAGGCTGGGCAGGTCTTGCCTCGGTAGGTCGGCTCCCACCACTCTGGGCTGACCTTGTAGCCACGAGCGGTCATCTCCTCCATGATCAGGCGGTGATAGGCATAGAGGCGATAGGGCGAGTAGTCAAAGACATAGTTGACCGTCGCGTGCTTCTTGCCCCAGCCATTGCCTCGAAGGGCGCAGCATTCCCGGTGTTGGCCTAGGAGCTGGGGACGAGGGAGTTTGGGAATCAAGTCTTGGTGCCAGAGTCTCATCTATTGACCTCCTAGTAGCGTTGAATCTTGTAAGTAGCGATTCGGGTAGCGCTCAAGGAGCGTCTGGATTCCCTTGATCAGATCTTCTTGCTGGGCTTGGCCATGCTGGTATTTCTCAAGTAGCAGCATAAAGTCCGCCTTTTCCTCTGAAGTCGCCTGCTTTTTGAAATAGCCCCAGATATGCTGAAAGGCATTGGAGACCTGGCCACGATTTTCTGGCAAGGCCAGCGCTTGCTGGATCAGGTCCTCGACGTGGCTGACCTCCACCTGGTCTTGCTTGA
>ERZ773046.1752-NODE-1752-length-11809-cov-8.225455_pt1 | contig 11809 bp, 10 predicted proteins | sample MGYA00580634_ERZ773046 | MGnify/ENA primary metagenome ERZ773046 (study PRJEB29015, sample SAMEA2738127) | human oral metagenome | biome: human oral; feature: human-associated habitat; material: saliva | place: China | collected 2159 ... | reverse complement strand
ACCTGACGGCACACAAAAGCTACCGTCAGGCGGTCATCCTGATGGCAAAGGCGGGGATAGGGGCGGACGCAGTGCGCGATATGTGCCACGCCGAGCTGTCGGCATGGTTTGAAGACATCCTGTCGAGCCTGGGCATAAAAACGCCGAAGGAAGAGGGAGTGATTGTGTCGAAGCGGCTGAAAAAGCCGGAGGGAAAATAAAAGGTCATCTGAAACGGTGCTTCTGCCTGTATAGGCAGCGGCGTTTGAGTTTCAGACGACCTTTTTATTTGTTGGGATATATTTGCAATTCTTTATTTCATATAATTATGTATGTTATCTAGATTCTGGGAACGTAAAATGAGATGGATTGCAAGTATTGCCTGTATTTTATTTGTTTTTTGGATTTTTCGAGTTATAGCAATCAGAAAACGGAAGAAATTTGAATTACAGCAAAAGCTCTTGCAGGAAGAAAACGAACGAAAAGAAACAGAACGGCTGGAGAGGTTGATGCTGATTAAGCAAGAGGAAGATAAACGCCTCAATACATTGGAGGGGTTTACTGCTGAGGCTGAACAATGTGAAATCCATGCCTCTAATACCGCTGACGATTACAGAAAAACCTGCCAAACGCAACGACTTTCCATTGACGACAGAAATAGGATGATTTTATGGGAATCTTTGTCGATATGCCTTTCCAGTGGGAATTGGCAAACCATACAGTCCAGAATCGGCGTTATGGATAGGGCTTTGGAAAAAATGAAATATCCCCATATTCCTATCGGTTTGAAAGAATGGAGAATAGTAAAGACGCGATACTATATGGTTTGTATCGAGTATTTGGACTATAAAATCCAAAACTACAAAACTGAAAAAGCAAAACAAAAAAGACGTGATGAGATTTTGGAGGTTATTGAAGAAGCCCGGGCAGATAAAGATGTTTACCACGGGGCATTTGAAGAATTTCTTCTGACCAGGGGTTGAACCCCGTCCCGCCTCCCTCAAACAGCATTTAAACGATAATTGACCTTGAGTTAATACGTTTAAAGGCTGTTTTTTTATGGCAAACGGGAATATGAAACTGTCGCTGGTGTTGACCGGCAAGGACGACGGTGCGCGTCGGCTTCTGGCCGATACGCAGCGGCAGTTGGAGCGGACGGCGAAATCGCGGGCGCAACTGGAGCGGCAGAGCCATGCCTACGCAACGGCGGGCATACGTTCGGAGCGGCAGATACAGCGCGAAATCATGCAGACGCAGGCGGCATTCAACCGTCTGGCGCGCAGCGGCAAGGCGTCGCAAAACGATTTGGCGCGGGCGGCGGTTGTCACACGCAACCGTATCCGCGAGCTGAACGCGGAATTGAAACAGGGTGCGGGGTTTGCGGACAGGATGGGCAAAATCGGACGGGCGGGCGCGGCTGTCGCTGCGGGCGGTGCGGCGGCATATGCGGTTTTAAAACCCGCAATGAACGACCGAAAGCAGCTCGACGAGAACATCAACCGCGTGGCGCGGCAGGCGTTTATCGAGGACGACAGCAAGTCGGCGGCGTGGATTGCCACCGAAGGCGCACGGCAGGTCAAAGACTTGGCGCTTGAACTCGTGCAGAAAAACGGAGGCAACCACGACAAAGCCTTGGATGTCATCAGCGGCATGATGACGACGGGTCTCAATTTCTCCCAAACTAAAGAGGAAGCGCAGGCGGCCTATGCCTTTTCGCTCGCCTCTGAAGGCAGCGGCGCGGACACATCAAAACTGATTAAAACCTTGAAAGACGGCGGGATGAACGGCAAGGATTTGAAACTTGCTCTCGAACACGTCTTGCAGTCGGGGTTGGACGGTACCTTTGAGGTTCAGGACATGGTGCGCGAGCTGCCCGCCCTGTTGCCTGCCGCTCAACAGGCAGGCATGACCGGCATAGGCGGTTTGGACTACCTGCTCTCTCTTTTGCAGTCGGGGGCAAACAAATCGGGCAGCCCTGCCGAAGCTGCGACCAATGTGCAAAACCTGTTAAGCAAAACCCTGTCGCCGGACACGATAGGTCGTCTGAAAAAGATGGCGAACCCGAACGACCCAAAAAAAGGCGTGGACTGGATAGGATCGGTCGTTAAGGGTAAGGAAAACGGCGAAAACGCTGTGCAGGTGTTGTCCCGCCTTGCCGATTCCATGCTGTCTAGGGATAAGCAGTATCAGGATTATCAGGCGCGGGCGGCTGCGGGCGACAAGACGGCGGCCGAACAGGCAAATATGCTTAAGGGCGCGCTTTTGGCGCAACTCCTGCCCGACTTGCAGGCAAAACAAGGTCTGCTGGCAGCGACGGATATGGCGCAAATTCAGGGCTATATGGCAAAACTGGGCGGCGTAACCCTTGAAAACGGCAAAATCGGCAAAATCAACGAGGCGCGGATGATGTCAGCAGCGGCTCAACAGGAGCAGCAGGAATCTCTTGCGACTCTCAAAGAGAGCCTGACGGGGACGCTCGTGGATATGGAGACCGAGTTTAAAAAGCTGGCGGCGGAATACCCGAATGCCACGCTTGCGCTGAGAGCCCTGACTACTGCGGCAACAGTTGCTGCGGGTGCGATTGCCTTGACTAATGGCGGAAAAATCGGCAGCGCGATTAAAGGTGCAGGCGGGAAGCTGTTGGGTTGGGGAAAGGCGGCAGGCGGTGCGGCGGCGGCGGGTGCGACAACGGCTGGCAGTAAGGCGTTGACTTGGGGACGCTCGGCGGGCAGTGCGGTCTTGTCCAATCCTGCCGCCATGAAAAAGGCGGGTCTGCTGGGAATGCTGCTTTACTCGGAATCTCTGGGTAGCGGCACGCTGCCAAAAGAATTGAAAAGCCGGAAAACCACACCTGAAATGGTGGGTCGTCTGAAAGACAGCGGCATCCGTTTCGAGCCGACTGCCAAGCGTGAGCCGCCGCGCGGGGTTCCGAAGTATTTGGCTGCGCCTTCCGCTTCGCAGCCGACCGACAAGCTGTTGTCGCCTTTGTTCTCAACTCAGACGGCTGCGTATCAGGCCGCCATCCAACAGCAGACGGCTGCGTATCAGGCGGCGTTGGCACAGGACACGGCGCAGACGACGGCGGGGCTGGCTATGATACAAAGCGCGATGGCATCAGCAAGCCAAACCATCAATACCAATATCAGCCTGAATATCGACGGGCGAACGGTTGCAAATGAAGTGTCCCGCCATCAATATCAAATGTTCGGACGGGGAGCGGGTCAATAATGTGGCACACCATTCTGCAACCCGCGTCGTACAAGGACGCGGGCTTTGAAATTGAAAATATGGACGAGCGCAACGGCAAGGCACTTGCGGAACATGCCCGCTCCTTCGTCAACGGTATCGACCTCGAGGATATGGGGACGACCGGTCGCGAGGTGCAGTTGAGCGCGGTGTTTTGGGGCAAGGGCTATGCGGGTCGTCTGAAAAAGCTGCTGGACAAGCTGGAGGAGCGCGGCGGCGGTGTTTTGGTACATCCCGTCTGGGGGCGTATGCAAAACATGATTGCCTCAAGCTGGAGCTACCGGCATGAGGCAGATTATGCGGATTTCTCCCGCTTGGATGTGACATTTCGCGAAGCAACCGAGGCACAGCCGATTTTCGTGTTTGAAAACCATTTCCTGATGGGCTTGGAACGCATCATCGAGCAAATCGATACCTATCGTGCGGCGGGCGAAGGCTTTATCGACGCGCTGACCGCAGTCATGGCGCAGGGGCAGGCTTTGCGCGGCAGCGCGGCGGGTTTGTGGAGCGTGGCGGCGGGGGTATTTGAAGCGGTGCGTTCGCTGTTTGATTTGGACGACGTGCGCTTTCCGTCGCGCGGTGGATACAGCCAAAAGGATTTTTCGGCGGGTTTCCCACGACTTTTTGACGATTTGGGCGAAATGGCGCGGACGGGATTGCGCCAGTCTGCCTATCTGGACAGAGACGACAAGGGCGGCGCGGGTGTGCGCCAATGCTATGACGCGGCGGCGACAAAGGCTGATGCGGTATCGGGGCTGGTTGCGGATATGGGCAAAGGTCGTCTGAAAGACGGTGTCAAACAGCAGGTCGAAACGGTCGGGCTGATGGTTTGCCTGATAACGGATTTCGCCTTGACGGAAGTGGCGGCGGATTTGGTCGGCGCAAACAGCGAAACCATGACCGCCCCCGAACTGATGCACATCAACCGCGATATGCGCCTGCGTTTTCAGACGACCTTAGAAGGGCTGCGTCAGATGGACGGGGCGGGCATGGAAGACGCGGTGTACGAGGCGGAAGAAGCGGTGCGGCAGACGGCAAGCCGCCTCAATGCGCTGGTTGCGGCCGCTATCAATCAAAAGCCGCCGCTTTTGGTACGCGCCGCGCCGATAGACGGTACGGTACATCAAATCGCCCACGAGTTTTATGGAGATTTGAACCGTGCGGAGGAGCTGGTGCGGCTCAATCCGCACATCATCCATCCTGCTTTTGTCAAACGCGGCACTTGGGTCAATCTTTATGCAAAATAATTCATACGGTTACAATATTTCTGTCCGAATCGGCGGCAAAGAACACAAACACTGGGAGAGTTACGACATCGACGGGGATTTTCTGATTCCCGCCGATGGTTTCGAGTTTTCGGTGGGGCTGCCCTACGGCGAGTCCGACATCCCCGACCTGTCGGGCGAATCCTGCGAGGTGGCGATTGACGGCAAAACCGTTTTGACGGGAATCATCGATACCCAAACGCACGATAAAGAGAAAGGCCGCCGCAGTCTGCGCCTGACGGGGCGGGATTTGGCGGGGCTGTTGGTGGATTGCGCCGCGCCGCAGCTCAACGTCAAGGGGATGACGGTTTTGGCGGCAGCGCAAAAGCTCGCCGCGCCGTGGCCGCAGATTAAAAAAGTGGTGCTTAAAGCCGATAAAAACCCGACGTTGGACAAAATCGACATCGAGCCGGGCGAGACAGTATGGCAGGCGTTGATCCATGTTGCAAACTCGGTCGGTCTGCACCCTTGGATGGGGCCTGACGGTACGCTGGCGGTCGGCGGCGCGGATTATTCCAGCCCGCCCGTGGCGACCTTGTGTTGGAGTAGGGACGACAAGCGGCGCAACACCGAGCGCGTCAGTATCGAGCGCAGCATCGAGAGCCGGTTTTCAGAGGTTACGTTTTTAGGTCAATCACATGCAAAAAGGGGCGACAGTGCCAAGCACGACCTCAAATGGCAGTACAAAGACCCGACGATGACGCTGTACAAGCCCAAGACTGTGGTGGTTTCAGACGCAGAAAACCTCGAATCGCTCAAGCGTCAGGCGAAAAAGCAACTGGCAGACTGGCGGCTTGAAGGCTTTACACTGACGGTAACGGTCGGCGGGCATAAGACCGAAAACGGCACGCTCTGGCAGCCCGGGCAGCGCGTCCACGTCATCGATGAGGAGCACGGCATAGACGCGGTGTTCTACTTGATGGGCCGCCGCTTTATGCTTAACCGCATGGACGGCACGACCACAGAGTTGAGGCTCAAGGAAGACGGCGTGTGGATACCAGACGCGTACTCGCAAAAAGCCGATGCCGCCCGCAAGCGTCCGGGCAAGAAAAAAGGCGTAACCAACAAGGGCAAGACAACACGGAAAACGGGCGGGAAAGATCGTCCGAAAACCAAAACAACAGCAATGGAAACGGCGGTATTTGAATGAGTTTGGCAAAAATGGTGCGGAAAACCGGGCAGGTCATACAACAAATCGGCGAAACCGTGCGAGCAGCGTTTCGCGGGAAAATCACGCTGGTGGTGTCGTCCGAACCCATACAGCGCGTACAGCTCAACGGTTTGGCGGACGAGGTGTTGCGGGATTTGGAGCATTTGCAGGAGTTCGGCTTTGCCAGCAACCCGCCCGAAGGCTCGGAAGCGGTCGTGATTCCGCTGGGCGGCGATACGACGCATGGGATTGTTGTTGCCACACAGCACGGCAGTTTTCGGGTCAAAAACCTTGCGCCGGGCGAAACCGCGATTTTCAGTCAGGATGGAGCGAGGATTGTGATTAAACGCGGAAAAATAATTGAGGCAGACTGCGATGTGTTCCGGGTCAACTGTCAAACCTACGAGGTCAACGCATCGGCAGGGGCGGATTTTAAAACGCCCAAGTTGGAAACCAGCGCGGTATTGACGGCGCAGGGGCAGTTCAACGGCAACGGCGGGATGGCGGTCGAGGGAGGAAGCGGTGCGCGGTTTAAAGGCAATATAGACCTTGAGGGGGACTTTGACAGTACAGGTCGGGTCGTCAACAACGGTAAAAACATCGGCTCCGACCACAAACACCGTGGCGACAGCAACGGCACGACATCCGACCCGCTTTAAATCTTTACGGCATTCAAAAGGTCGTCTGAAATATTTTCAGACGACCTTTTTGTTTAAGGGTTTGAAACACTCATGCTCCGATACGTTGTCTGAAAACGGGAAAATGACAACATGGACAAACAACTGGACACAATGACTGGCGACTACACAGGCCGAACGACCGACAACCTTCAGAACGCAGTCTATATCCGCCTGATGACGCCTTTGGGCAGTTGGTGGGCGGATAAGACGGTCGGCTCACTGCTGCACCTGTTGCAGCGCGAGAAAGACTTGGAGCGCGTCCGCCTTTTGGCGGAACAGTACGCGTCCGAAGCCTTGCAGCCCATCGTCAATAGCGGCAGAGCGGACAGTATAGACGTCAGGGCCGAGCAGTCCGATAGCGGCGGTCTGATACTGCGTATCCGCGTCCAAACCGCCGCAGGCGCGTTTGATTACAGTCATAAAGTCCCCTTGATTTAAAACCGATTTAAAAGGCAATTGACCCGTGTTTAAAACCCCGACATTCGAGGAAATCCGCGAAGCGATACTGCGCGATACGAAGAGTATTTGGCCGTCGGCAGACGTCAGCGAGGACAGCGACCATTTCGTCCACACCAGCCGTTTGGCTAGCTGCGCGTCGGGGCAGTACGCACACCAGCACTGGATTGCGCGCCAGATTTTCCCAGATACGGCGGACAGCGATTATTTGGAGCGGCACGCCGCCATGCGCGGTATTTACCGACGAAATCCGACTACCACCACGGGTGAAGCGGTGTTGACAGGCATTGCGGGCAGCCGCATTGCTGCTGGAATGCAAATCAGAGCAGGCAATCGGATGTATCAGGTACGTTTCGCAGGCGAAATCGGCGCAAGTGGCATAGGCAGGGTCAGAATCACAGCATTGGAAGCAGGTGCGGCGGCGAACACCCGCGAAAAGGCTGCCGAGATGATGGCGGCTCCGGTCGGCGTGTCATCTGACTGCACCGTATCGGCTCAGGGCGGTACGGACGGCGAAACCGACGCCTCGCTCTTGGCGCGGCTGTTGGAAATTCTGCGCCGTCCGCCTGCAGGAGGCAACAAGTACGACTACCAAAATTGGGCATTGAGCGTTGACGGCGTTACGGCGGCTTATGTGCACCCGTTGCGCCGAGGCTTAGGGACTGTGGATGTGGTCATCACATCCGAAAACGGACTCCCTTCAGACGAGACGGTTAAAAAAGTACAGGACTACGTTGAGGACGCGCTGCCTGCGGATTTGAAAAACAAGGCCAGCCGTGGCGTTAAGCTTAATGGTCAGCCTCATACCATCACGATGACCCTGCATGGTGGTCAATCGTGTTTGTCGCTTCGACGATTTATGTTTAATACCATCGACTTCAGTAAGGCGTGGTTTATCGGCGAGGAGATGGGGCAGGACGTATTCCACTTGTGCGACGGGTCTGAAGGTAACCGCATTATTCATGGCGGTAATATCCGCACCCGAGCATATCTCAAATATGGTTACGTTCGCGGGGCTGATTTAGATAAGATGCTGTTCCGCCCCATTGATGGGTGGACGAAAGAGCATCCTCACATTGGTACCGGATTGGCCGAAAAAGGTACGGCGGAGGCCGGTCTTAATAGCACGACCTATCCGATAGTCGATAATGCCTGCTATCTTAACAACAGCCTGATTACCGAACATATTACCCAGTTCCCCGGCTTTAATAAGGACAAAATTTTTGACCTGATCCGCTCCGAGTCGGGCGAACGGTATCTCAGCGCGGGCGGCCACTTCGATGAAAACGGAGAGTCAGCTAACCCACCGGCAAATAGCGATGGAGCCGCGCAAAGCCAGCCAGCCGCTAATCGATTTGCCAACCTCAAACGCAGTATCAGCTTTTTTGGCGACTCGACAAATGCGCGCATTGGCGAACACGCAATAAAAGTAGCAAAAGACGATAACATCCCAGTTATCAACAATGCCTAAAGCGGCAGCTTGGCATCCTATGCGCTTATATCGATGGATGGGTCTCCTGTTGATGTTAAATTTAATGTCGATACCATTCCAGCAAAAGGCCAAAATGTGTTTGTAGAGGGAGAATTGGTTTACGGCGAAAATGTGAATCCATTCATTTTGCATTAAAATTTTGTCATTATTGGGCGGAATTGAAGTCTCTATCGTAGGGCAGTCTGCAAATGTCAAAATCTACCTGCGTTACAACCAGTCCCATAGTGTCGTTGTAGGCGATAAATATCCCGTACGCCTAAAAATAGTGGTGTCGTCGATGGCATTGGCGTCCTTGCCACTGGTAAAAACGATGTTAACGGCGCTAACTGGGGCAATTGGCAGGCGGAGTTAGAGCGTGTTAAAGGGTACATCCAAAAGTGTATCGCCCTTGTACAGCCAAAAGATACACCTCGATATATTGTCTTGCCTATTTGGGCTGATAACAAGGCGGAATGGTCTAAAGAAGAACATCCCTAACGCCATCAGCTTAAAGATGAGCTAAACAAGTGGATACGCACAACGTACGGCGAAAACGTATATGACATTGAGTCGTACATGTTGTCAGAGCAGATTTGGGCGGATACTGGAATCACGCCAAATGAGGCTGACAAACAGGCTCAAAAAGACGGGATTATGTCGTTATCTCTGCCTCATGACGGCGGTGCACATTTCTTGCCTGCTGTCGAGGCTGTTATCGCTGGCAAGATTATTGTCAAGGCAAAGAGTTACATTATTTGTAACTGGTAATAACAAAGCGGCGTTTCCGTCGCTTTGTTATTTTCTGCTATTCGATAGTGCAAAAGCTGCCGCAACTTTTAAAACGCACCGAGTGCAAAAGTTAATGTAACAAAGTGCAAAAGGTGGCGGCGGCTTACAAGTGTCGTCTGAAATGCTTTTTGTGCGGGTGTTTTTCAGACGACCTTTCGGCTATATGCTTGAGCGGCTTGGTTTATATATGGGGTAATCATTACGCTTGAAATAAATTTCTTTTTAAATCAGATATTTTTTATAAAAATTTACTTTGTGGGCAGTAAGCTATTGCCAAGTGGGGCAGTTAACGGCATAATTCGACTTCTTTGCCGGTATAGCTCAGTTGGTAGAGCACCTGACTTGTAATCAGGGGGTCCCGAGTTCGACTCTTGGTGCCGGCACCAGTTAAAGACTGATGGTGCCGCAAGGCATTTCAGTAAGCCGGTATAGCTCAGTTGGTAGAGCACCTGACTTGTAATCAGGGGGTCCCGAGTTCGACTCTTGGTGCCGGCACCAATCAAACAGCCCGATTGTGAAAGCAGTCGGGCTGTTTTGCGTTTGCCGTTCGGGTGGCAGGGCGGCGGGCATTTCACTATAATAGCCCGTTTTAATCTAAAAGGTCGTCTGAAAAAGGCGGAATACATTCTAATGATTACTGTGAACACACTGCAAAAGATGAAGGCAGAAGGCGAAAAAATCGCCATGCTGACCGCCTATGAATCCAGCTTTGCCGCGTTGATGGATAACGCCGGCGTCGATGTTTTGCTGGTGGGCGATTCCTTGGGCATGACCGTGCAGGGACGCAAATCCACGCTGCCCGTCAGCCTGCGCGATATGTGTTACCACACCGGAAACGTCGCGCGCGGTACGGAAAACGCGATGATTGTCAGCGACTTGCCTTTTGGTGCGTATCAGCAGAGTAAAGAACAGGCGTTTGCCGCCGCTGCCGAACTGATGGCGGCAGGCGCGCATATGGTCAAACTCGAAGGCGGCGTTTGGATGGCGGAAACCACCGAATTTCTGCAAATGCGCGGCATTCCCGTCTGCGCCCATATCGGCTTGACCCCGCAGTCTGTGTTTGCGTTTGGCGGATATAAAGTGCAGGGGCGGGGCGATAAGGCGGAAGCCTTGTTGGCAGATGCGAAAGCACACGACCAAGCGGGTGCCGCCATCGTGTTGATGGAATGCGTGCCGGAGGAATTGGCGAAAAAAGTAACCGAAACCGTCTCTTGCCCGACCATCGGCATCGGCGCAGGTGTGGATTGCGACGGACAAGTTTTGGTCATGCACGATATGCTCGGCATTTTTCCGGGCAAAACTGCCAAATTCGTCAAAAATTTCATGCAGGGCAAAGACAGCATCCAAGCCGCCGTTGAAGCCTATGTCCATGAAGTCAAAGCCAAAACCTTCCCCGCTGCGGAACATTCGTTTGCTTGATGTTTATAACTAAAAACGGTCGTCTGAAAAGGTTTTCATCGTGAAAACCGAATTTCAGACGACCTTTGTTTGTCCGTGTTCCCAGCGTATAATCGGCGCGTGATTTTCGGGCTGACAAAACATAGTGGCTGCGCGCCGCAATCCCGAAAAAGATAAAGGACATTTTCCACCATGCAAATCATTCATACCATTAAAGAATTACGCGAATGGCGCAAAAACGCAGGCAGCGTTGCCCTTGTGCCGACTATGGGCAATCTGCACGAAGGCCATCTCGCCCTCGTTCGCGAAGCCAAAAAACGCGCCGACAACGTCGTCGTCAGCATATTCGTCAACCGCCTACAATTCGGACAGGGCGAGGATTTCGACAAATACCCGCGCACCTTGCAGCAAGACGCCGACAAACTCGCCAACGAAGGCGTAGCTGTCGTGTTCGCGCCCGACGAAAAAGAGCTGTATCCCAATGTCGAGCAACGTTTCAACGTCGAACCGCCCAACCTCCAAAACGAATTGTGCGGCAAATTCCGCCCCGGTCATTTCCGCGGTGTCGCTACTGTCGTCAGCAAACTGTTCAACATCGTCCAACCCGATACCGCCTGCTTCGGCAAAAAAGACTACCAGCAGTTGGCGATTATCAAAGGCTTTGTCGAAGACCTGAATTTCAATATCGACATCGTTCCCGTCGATACCGGTCGCGCTCCCGACGGACTTGCACTTTCCAGCCGCAACCAATACCTCAGTGAAGCCGAGCGCGCCGAAGCCCCGCGTCTGTACCGCGAATTGCAGCGCGTCGCCGCCGAACTCAAAAACGGCAATCTCGATTATGTCGGACTGGAAACAGAAACCGTCCGCCGCCTGACCGAAGCCGGCTGGGTGGTTGATTACGTCGAAATCCGCCATGCCGAGAGCCTCGCCGTCGCACGCACCGGCGACAAAGCCCTCGTCGTCCTCGCCGCCGCCCGCTTGGGAACGACGCGTCTGATTGACAACTTGGAAGTCAGCTTGGCTTGATTGTTGGAATGGAAAAAGGTCGTCTGAAAACGGATTTTTGTTTTCAGACGACCTTTTTTATAGGTATTACAGATTAAAATCAGTAAACTTATGCCGCTACGTTTATTCCAGCATAGGAAGGGTAAGAATGACGAAGTAGATATTTTAATTGTAGGAAATCGTCGCATTGTTTACACAACAGGTTGAGAAAAATAAGCCTGCAAGACCTCAAACGGCGTATCACCGTTCAAACTTCGGTGCGGCTTCACCGTGTTATAAAAATTAACAAAGCAACACAACCCCTTTTACCGGTGTTCCGGACTCTCAAACGACTGTTTCTCATGCCACATCTCCATCAGGGTACGGA
>ERZ773046.1750-NODE-1750-length-11824-cov-15.207834_pt1 | contig 11824 bp, 17 predicted proteins | sample MGYA00580634_ERZ773046 | MGnify/ENA primary metagenome ERZ773046 (study PRJEB29015, sample SAMEA2738127) | human oral metagenome | biome: human oral; feature: human-associated habitat; material: saliva | place: China | collected 2159 ... | reverse complement strand
ATATATTTAATATTAATATTAACTTAAAAAATTATAAGAATATTATTAATATATAAAATTTCCAACCCCCTCCAACTTAGGCTAGCCTATCCTAAGTTATCGAGTTTGAAGTAGGGCCTGACCTGTATTTATAGTATTTACTTTCCGTTTTTGCGTTTTTCGCAGGCACTCTCCACCTGGTATTCTTTCCCTCAGATTTTGCTGTGAATGTGCTACTTTGTGGCCTGGGTCACTTATTTTCTCTCAGATTCGGGGTGGTAGCAAAGAGCGGAAACTAGCCCTGACCAGCGGGTTTATAGTTCGCATATACGCGTGCGTGCGCTCGCAGGCACGCTCAACCGGGGCTTGGAGGGGGCGAAAAAGCGTGAACAGTGTTCTCGATTTTGGTTGCTTTTTAATGCAACTCGTTAACCTGTTGTTAACCTAGCAGATTTGAGACCAAAAATCCGCAGGTCAGAAAGTTGGATGATTTTCAAACTATAAGGTACCTTCACACTGCACGCCGTTCAAGTATTGTGACCCAGGCCACTAAACACCGTTTTTGAACAGTGTTCAGGGAAATGTCACGAAATGGTCACGAAATGATAAGAATTTCTCAGGTTTGAAGATGGTGTGACAGACGCCACATCAGATCGGGGGTGATTTTGAGGTGTAGACATAGAAAAAGACCCTCCGTCTGGAGGGTCTAGAGCGGGTGTCGAGGGCTACTGGCGGTACTCGATACCGTACGCCTGGCGGATGGCCAGGTCTAGAATGTGGTTGGCGTAATTGGTTCGATCCGTCTCGGTGCCACGCAAGTCCAGGCAGGCGGTAATGAGACGAGCCTGGTTTTGGTGTTCCCGCAGAAGCTGCGTGAGTTCGGTTGTGGCGGCGCAGTAGTCGCTCCCGAAAGTGCGGTTGCCGGAACCGACAATAAACACCGGAGTCGGATTAGGCTGCGACTCGCTTGGCTTACTCCACAAAGGAGCGGAGGTAGCGAGCTTACGAAGACAAGCGGGAACCATCGGGCCTTTGACGCGGCTGCCGTCCTTAAGGGTGACGAACTGGCCGTAGCTCGGGACGACAAAAACAACTGCGTCGGGATCTGCGTCCTTGGCTGGGTTGGGGGTGTTGTACACGTCCACCTCGTGCTGCGGGTTTGATGGAGAAGGCGCGTGGCGGAGGCTGTCGTAGACGGAGGTGACGGTCACTGGCGTGCCGTGCGCACCCGCGTCCGGGGTGAGGCGGTGCTCGGTGTACTTCACCAAACAGCGCTTTAGGGGGTCTTTCGCGTAGGCGAGGCGGGATGCGATGTCTTTGGCGACGAACGCGGAGTTGCCGGACAGGCTGGCGGTGTAGATGTGAACAACTGGCGCCACAGAGCGGTAGTGGCGGATGACCGGGACGGGCATCGGGTTCTCCTTTTCAGGGGTGTGCGGGGTTAAGGGGTCTCAAGTTAAGAATACCCCGACGCTTTGGTCGGGGTGGGTGTTTGGGGCTACTTTAGGTGGATGGCGTCACGTCCATTCGTTTTCCTTGTTCTTCTTCTCAGTCTCTACGCCGACAAGATACAATTCGAAGCCCTCACCGTAGAAGCCGTTGTCATCGTAGCCTTCGAGGGTGAGGATTTCCTTAGCCTCGACGTCAGACTCGGTGTACACGAAAATCTTGACGCGGATGTCGCAGTCTTCCTCGTGGTTTTCGTCGTAGTTGAAGGTCTTCTCCTCCCAGCGTACGTCGGTGATCGCGGAGTCAGCTTTGTCGATGCGCTCGATCCACCAACGGCCCGCCGGGCAGCCGCCGCAGCCCTCGTTCGGCACGACGTAGATGGTCGTGCCGTTGTCCAGAACAAGGCCGGAGTTGTCGTAGGCTTCGTCTTTCACCGCGACAATACGGCGACCAACAAGGAGTTCCTTGAGCAGGCCTGCGCTGACGGATGAGTATTCGAAGCCTTGGTCGTAGTCGTCGCTCCACTGGTTGAACATATTAGGCCTCCGGGTTTTCCTGGTCGTTAGGTTCTGGGGTCAGGGTGATCGTCGGGACTTCGCGGGGGAGGTCCTTGGTGTCGGGCTTGGCATCCACCCCGGCGCGCCGGTGAGCCCAGTCGCAGTCCACGGCCTGCAGCTGGAAGCTACCCGGCGCGTAGCTGTCCTCTTTGGCGGTGTCGAACTCGTCGAACATGATGCACGTCACCTCGGAGCCGTCTTCGAGTTTGACGTTGTGTTCTTTGGTTTGCGGGGTGACGTCGAGGTCGGCCTTCGAGCACCCGGCCAGCGCGAGGATCGCGGCAGCGCTAGCCGCGGCCACGGCGGTTACTTTAGTGACGGCGTAGCCGAGTTTGGTCGCCTTGTGGGTGTCGGTGGTGTGACGCGGCTGGTAGCCGTGCCCTTTGAAACGGCTAGGGTGCGCCTGCATGGAATTAAGACGGTGTGTCATAGCTTAAGCCCGCTTTCTCGATCTTCTTCTGGAGTGCTTGGGTGCGGTCTGCCACATACTGCAGAGCCTTCGGTGTTTTGGCCGACTTCTGCAAAGAGCGGATGTCGTCGATCTCCGACAGGACGTCGAACTTGACGCGGTCCAGCTCTAGGGCCTTTTGGAGGCTGTCCGTGTTAATGGACGCCGGGGCGAGGCAATCATCCGCGGTTGTGTTGGGGTCGGTAAACTCAAGGTACGGGCCGATCAGCGCGGCCTTGACGATGTCGCGGACTTCCTCGTAGGTGAAATTCTCGTCCTCGACGGCGAGTTTTAGCGGAACGGTAACCTCGACGGTGATTTCGGCGGAAGCGATCACGTCCTCGACGAGTTTACGAGGCGGATGCTGGTTTGGGGGTAGGGCTTCCGGGAATCCGGCTTTCCACCTGGCTTCCGCGAGTTTCTTGACCGTCTCACGGTCGAAAAATACGCTCATTTCCCCTCCTTCACGGGGTTTGGTGTGGTTTTGTGGGTGTTTGAGTTGATGGTCAAATCGCGCAGGGGCTTGGTTTGGTTACGGCATCAATGCTACGGCAGCGGTGACGCATCGACATCAGAGAGGCGTAGGCGTGGAATTTCACGCGCAGCGCTTTGAGCTGTTCGTGGCTGATGTCGAAGCCCTTGTGCTGGTTGTCGAACGCGATCAAAGTGTCCAAAAGGTCGCCGCCGGTCTTGTCGGCCAGTCGTTTGAAGTCCGCGTCGGTGGCCTGGCACAGTTCGTGCGTGACCAGGTGGCCGACGGTGGCGCCTTTAAGGTTCTTCAGGGCTGGCAAGGCTTGTGATCCGTACCACATTGTTTGGTTATCTGGTCCGGTCAGCGCAATCCGGTGGTTTCGGTCGTCGACGGCGATGACTGTGCACTCGTGCGGACGGCCTGTCTTACTGACAAAAATGACCTTTTCACCCTGGCGGATACCGAGGTCTTCGGCCTTGGCTTTTGTTTCCATTCCTCCTCCTCAGAAGGCTTCTTTGCAGTTGTTTAGCAACCGCTTGGTTTTCTTAACGTCTATCTTATCGGCTACGTCGCCGTCAAACAAGTCGATGTTGGGACTGTGCCCGAAAAACAGCTCTTCTGGGGTGGCCCGAGAGAACTTCGGCCCCGGGGGCGGAGGTGGTTTTTTGCTCATAGTTATAGTTTATCGAGGCCGGAAGTGGCCTCGACGGGGTGTTGGGGTTGGCTAGTTCAGCGGCGGAACGACGACGTCGGGTTTACCGGCGAGCATTTCGTGCAGGGGGAACGAGGAGAGCGGCGCTCCGGTCGGATGCAGGGCCGGGAGTTGCTGGATGACTGCGTGCGCGATGACATCGAGGTACGAGACAATAGTTAGGATGATCATTTGAAGTTGGCCTCCATTTCGTTAAGAAGGTTGATGGCGGTGTCGACGCCTTTGATGTGAATGAGCTGTTCGGGGATGCTTCGGCCTGTGGCCTGGGTGGCCTCGTTGATTTTCTCGTGTTGCTGACGGACGAAGTCTTTACCCCAGTTGAGGGTGCCGAACTGCTCAATGGCGGACGCGGTTGCGTGCAGGGGGAGAGGCTTCTCAGTCCACTGCGTGTCGATGACAGCGGAGCCATCCAGCCTGTTGAAGAACGTCAGGTACGAGTGGTCGTCGACCTCGGCGGCCCGGACGGGGGTCTGCGGTGTGATGAGGGCCCGGTGGGAGCTAATGAGATGGCGGGTTTCCTCGTCGTCTCCGGTGATCGTGGCATCCAGCATGACACAGGAGACGAAGTCAAGGAAACGGTTGCTGTCGCTGTCGCCCTCTGTGCATGGGAAGCCTATTTCTGTGTCGACAGCGAGAACGCCGGTGAGCCTAGTCCGGTAGAAGTCGCCGTCTAGGAGGAAAGATTGCGAGATGCGGGACGTCGAGCCGATGACGAGGACGTGATCCATGACGGATTCGTCGACGAGAGCGTACCGGTCGATGGTGGACCTATGGAGCCAGCTGTCCTTAATGCGAGCGCAGCGGAACACAGTAGAGTCGTCGAGTTCAGAGCCGAGGATCACGGCTTCAACTCCGACGTGGCTGTTGGTGATTGTTGACCCAATGACGATGGCGCCTTTGTGGATGAAGGAGTCTTTCGTAACGGTCGAGCCAACGACAATCGCGGATTCGTCTACGTGAGAGTTCTCATCAACCATGCCGCCGACAATCATGCCATCCGTTGTGCGGGGGAGATTGTCGAGCCGGAACTCTTCGGGTATGCGGTAGGTGATGACGGAGAACGCCTTGCGGACTTGATCCTCCGTGTAGAAAAGGGTTTTCATGTGTAGTCCTCCTCTGGACTTTTGAGTTGGGCACTTTTTGTGCTCGAAGACGAGTTTAGCGGAAGGGAGGAGGGATGTCAACTATGGAACTAGGAGGGGTTGGCGTTTATTTGCGTTTAAACGGCGAATGGGTTAGATTTAGGGGAGTCAGAATTGTCTTTCGGCTAGGAGGAGCCATGCTGGAAAGAATTGAAAAAGGCACAGAGGGCTGGGAGTACCTGGAGCGCCTGTGGGACAAGTGGAAAGAGAGGCTTCGTAGCCACCGACTGGACATGGCCTGGTGTAGCCTAGAGTCGGCCTTGGTGGGCCGGGACGCCTACTTCAAGCTGAACAAGGCGGATAATGGTTCGTATGTCCGCGGAGGGGTCGTCATTGGGGACGGCTACTTTGATCATCGAATCCGAGTTGCTGAAGGTTCTCTCGTGATCGGCTCCGACGTCGCGTCGACGAGCGGGAAGGAGTTTGTGGTCGACGGATATATGGAAGAGTCTTCTGCAACAGACTCGTCAGTGTTTGACGGGTCTGTTATAGTTCGTTCTGCTGTTGATGACAGCGTTGTTCGCGACAATTCGTGCGTCGCCGGAAGCTACGTCTCCAACTCAGTGATCGAGATAAGCACGACCGAGTCCGCTGTTGTGAGGGGCTCTAGGGTCGGACACTCATCGGTGGTGTTGAGCGCGCTTCTTGAGTCGGATTTGTCCACGAGCGGATGCACTTTTGGGATCGTCTATCGCTCGTCGGCGCATCGAGTTCGCCTAGCCGGAAGGAAAGAGGTGGACGGAGCTATTGTGTTAAGCGAGGTTGAGCTTCGTCTAGGCCTGGTTGGGCTAGACTGCTTTATTAAGGAGACCAGGATCGGGCCGGGCACAGGGATTATTGCGAAGTCTGAAGGGGGTGTTGAAGAGGTAATAACGGTTAAGGTGACCGACGAGGTTCCGTCCGGGGTGTTCGCCGCAGATGGACTAGTGTTAGTGTCCGCTGGCGGTCGGAACGGAATGGTCGGCTTCGACTTCCGCGAGCGGCGCTGGGTTTCGAGCGGCGAAGTTGGGTTGATGAAGGACGTTTGCGACTACGTCAATGACGACCTGGAGGAGAATAAAGACGAGCTAGACGAGAGCAGTCTTGGTGCGCGGCTCGGATTTAGGCTGCTGAGCGGTCAGCTCGCGAACTTCATTTCCGGTCTTGAGGCTCTGGGTTTTGACCGGGATTTGCGGTTGAGGAGACGGAGGTAGGGGTAAGAGAAGCAGAAACCCGGCTTTACGCCGGGTTTTGTTTTGCCTTAACGACCCCCAGGCGCCGTAGCCCTCCTAGGGGTCCGGTCTTGGCTGTCTTGGGGACGAGGGGTCCTTACGAGGGCCAAGCCGCATGTTTAGAAGTTTGAAGTTTAGTGAGGCCGGGGAGCCTCGACGGTAAGCCTTGCTGAGGGTGAGCAAGGTGTCCGCCTTGATGTCTTCATCGTAACACAGATTAAGAAAACCCCGCACAGGGGCTGTACGGAGTCAACAAGAAACACGCAAGTGAGTCTTACCATAACAAAGGCACTGGGGTAATCAATCCCAACAAGACTGATTGTAGCCTAAGAGCGGCCTGATGTCAATTTTTAAGCCCCGGCGCGCTGTTTTGTAGTGGTGTGCAGGCAGCTTCCGGGGCCTCGGGGATCACCCAAGTACTTCGGCATCGACGGTGCCGGTATGACGCGAGTATAGCGCCTGCATCTCGTCGCGCACAACTTTCGCGGAGACGGTCTTAGGAGCGGCGGCGCGGAGCTGGTTGGTTCGTGTGGCGGCGGCCTCGCCTTGCGCCACAGACCAGCGGAGCTGTTCGCGGGCCAGCGGGGTCAGACCGTACATTTTGAGGATTTCCTGGTGCGCCTTCTGCGCCTTAATGCGGTCGCCGAGCTTGTAGAACGGGTTCAGGGACTCCTGCAGTAGCGCGGCGGCCTGGTACAGGGTGTGGATGTCGCTGGCCAGCCACTCGCGGGTCATGGGGGAGAGCCAGATAGAATCCCACCAGTCCTGCACCGCCTTGAACCATTCGCCGTCCGCGGGGTCGTCCTTATCCGCGAGCGGAATGAAGTAGTCGTGGTAGTCGGGCAGCGGAGGGATGTCGCTCGGGGTGGTTTCGACGGGGGTCAGGATTTTGACGGCTGCCTTCGCGCCTTTTTTGGACGGGCCACCGGCTTTGCGTGCGCCTCCACGTGCCATATTGTCTCCTCAGACTTCCTTAAGACTCGTTAGTGATGTTTACTCACTAGTGATGTTTGCACCGAATGCAAAATTGCAGACTTTGTGAAGTTTTTCATAGTAGTTAGTGTCAATTTGACACTAAGTCCAATATTCCAGTATAAGCAGGGGTTTCTTGGATGCGTACCTAAGCCGATTTTCTGAACTGTCGCAGACTCTAAAGTGCAGCACCGGCGCGACCTGCGGAAACGCACCCGGGAGGGGGTACCCCTCCCCCTGCTTCTACCCCGATTATAACACGCACGAAAAAACCCACCCCATTTCTGGAGTGGGTAGCACATCTTATGCGTCACCGTGAATAGTATCCATCACGGCACTTGCGCTGTAGCGCCATTAGCCCTGGCGCGTCTCCATCACTTCCCGAACCGTCACGGTGGCCGTCTAGGTACCCGCGAAAGTATTCCGCGCTCACGCAACCACCATCGAAAATGATAGTTGCGCCATGACCACCCTCACCATCTCCCTTATTTCCGTCATGTGACGTTTCCCTCGACTCATTACTTACAGAATCCTTAGAATCAGCCAAGACAGCATTAAGAATGACCCCAACACTTCCACTCACTACAACCGAAACTAACACTACAACACCAAACCAAAGTGCTCCACTCATATCAACCACTTAGACCTTTCTTACCTTTCTGTAATCTTCTTCTTACTTTTCTCTTATCGTCTCATTACTCCATGTCCTGCATCGACCCCATCAGCACGCGCCACTCCATTATCACACGGTCTACTATTTCACCGTCACATGCGCTATCAATACCAGTGCCAATACCAATGTAACCCACGACACGATCGCTGCGCATACCCCTGCTACTAACCCCCTTGCATACAACCCCATCATAGTACCCGTCACCATTAAAGTAAGATATCTCATACCAGCGTGCACCAGTAGGTGCATACCAGCTAAGCTCACCGTCATTGTAGGACATACACACGTGGTCCATAGAACCCCCGCCACAGAACCCCTTGCTACCCTCACTGGTAGGGTACAAGTGGGTCACCACATTAAACCCCTGCAGGGAACCCCCACCATACACACGCTTATCGGTCATTTCGACCAACTCCATTTCCGGCTTATTGCCTATCTAGACTATCTACCCTGTTCTTGCGGGGTACACACTAATCTTAGCGCGTATCCCTTTAAACGTCAACCCCGACCCCCTAAACCGCAACGTGTTCTACATCACGTACTCTACCAACCCCATTTCGTACCCGTCCGCCAAGTCTTCCTCATACACCAGCATGTCGCCAACCCACGTATAGCCGTCCATATCGAACACCCATTCTGTTTGGGCGCCACCCTCATGCTCAAAGCCACCTACAACGTCGTTCCACATTTTTAATCCACCCACTCAATCCGATACATTTTCGATTCTTTCAACGCCTTTTCGGCTAGCGTTTCGACGCGCGACTCAAATTCCGCGACCGCGTCCATCGTCCAGCCTGCATCTTCAGCGCTGTAGGACACGTCACGTAGGTCTTCCAGCCACACCTGAATCGAACAGCTGTTCCACTCAAACCGTCCAAACAATGGCCAGAACAGGTTTTCGTAGATGTAGTCGCGCACCCACACTAGGCTATTTTCGTAGTCAAAGCCAAACGTTTCACAGAATACTTGTTCTAGTGCCTTGACTTCACCCTCAAAATCAAGTTTTTCGTAGTCCAAAAGCCCCTGGTACATCTTCTACTCCTCACTTTCCCACTTGAACCTAGCTGCTTCCGCTAGCAAGTCGATCATTTGGCCCCTGTACTCACACAATGCGCTTTCTCTCGCTAGCATCTGCGGCAGGTATTCCGCCACCATGGCGTTGACTTCCGCTTCATCCACTCCATCTGCTTCGGCTTGACAACGCCATTCCGCCACGGTGTCCAGCACGGTGTAGTGGGCGCACCCTATGACATAGTCCATGTCACTCATTGCTTCCTCACGTGCCCCCGCGTCCCACCATTCAAAATCAGACGCCATTACCGGGTAGAAAAACAGCTCATCGTCACGCTGCATTGATGTTTCTTCATACCAGTTTTCAGGATCAATGCTGTAGTTCGCCTGAAAGTCTGACCAAATGGATTCCGCTTTGTAGTACAGCTCCCAGGTCTTCGCACGTGCCTTGTCGTTGAGTCGCATTACTGCACACCTCCACCGAAACCAGCGGGTGCGTACAGGCCAAAGGTTTCGCTCACGCTCATTGCGGCATTCACCAGCGCGGAATCCTCACCAAAGCCCCACAAGTCCATTGCGGGTACGTAATCGTGAGTGGTGACCATCTGCACAAAGAACATAATAAGATCGAACATTTTCAAAACCCTTTCGGTTTTCCCAAAACTACACCGCTTTTCGTGGCGTTTGCTCCCTTTGAGCTTGTACCTAAATAATAACTCAAACCGCGCCATTATTCAAGTCAGACCCCGAGGGGGCACCCCTTTTCAGGGGTGGTTACCTTACTGCTTTAGTTCCCTAGCCAAAACACTTAGGGCTTCAACAGCGTAGGTGACAGTCAAGCGTTCAAGCGCTATTGCAGCCAACCGGGTGAAAACCATCGACAAACTTACTTCCTCACCCGGCATAGCTTCCATAGCTATTTGTGGTTCGTCTACCAAATCGTCTAGTTCACTAAGACCAATAGCGTCAATGATGGCCACCACGTCCACGTAGTAGATGCAAGCGTTTTGTGCTTCCTGGTACAGGTAGTCCAGTGGCCTATCGCCACCATCAATGTCGCTTACCAGCTGCTCCAAAGCCTTACTGGTGGCTTTCGCCACGTCAGACCATTCTTCCGCAAGGTCAGGGCGGAAGATTTTCGCGTACTCATTCACGCATTCCTGCACGATTTCCGCCACGTCGTACAGCCCTGTGCCCTCAAGCTTACGCGCGATATGCACCAACCCGTTTTCATCACTTTTCAGCATGGCGGCGTGAATTTCGTCCGAACCTAAATCGACATGAGGGTTTTCCTCCAAATCGTCGATCAAGTCCGCAACTTTGCGCGCGTCTTCTCCATCACAGTCAAAACCATTGATCGACACTGATTCCGCAAGGTCAAGGTAATAGCCCTCCTGCATTAGGTCTTCGATGCCTAAGAGCGGGTTTCGGTTCTCCACCCGAAAATCAGTTAGGGTGTCCTCAAGCTCAATTAGCACAAGGTCAACAACCCGCTGAAATTCCGTGTCGGTGACGTATTCAGCGACCCCCGGAAAACCAGACCACGTTACGCCAAGCTCCAGCAGTCGATCATGCGTGTCGTCGATCCACCTATCTACTTCACCGTTTTCACCGAAAACAATATCATCTGCGATTCCACCCGCGGTTTCGTCGAAAAAGTATTCAGGGTACGACGCGGACAGGGTTTCCAGCAACACCTGTTTGAAAGACTCACGTATAGCTTCCTCTAGCTCACTATGTGCGGTTTCGACGGTGACATTCTCTCCATCAGCCTCAACAGCGAGCCGTGCGATTTGTCCGCCAAGTTCAGGGTATGCTCGCCATAGTTCGCTCTGTAGGCTTCGCTCCATCGTTTTTGTGACGTCCTCCAGCTCATACCACGCGTCAGACCAGCCACGTGACTCAATTTCTTTTTCGACGTTGAATACGATACGCATTTTCGACCCTTACGGTTCGTGTGCTTTCCGCTTTACGCGGCTTCCTGGTCCCTTTGACCATCTACCTAACACTATATTCCTTAAGGTCTACGGTGTCAAGTGAAAGACTAAGGGTTACCCCCTTACGGGGGTATTCCACTTATTTATGCTGGTTAGATTAGTTCTTGCACAGGCAAATCTGGCTCATTCCACCCGCTAGAGTCAGGGGTGAAGATTGCGCCGCCTACTTCATGTTCCCATTCAATCAGTTCAAGGGCTTCTTCGCTGATCGTGAAATGGGTCACGTGTTCGCCTAGATGGACGTCAGTGGCGCGCGAGATACGCCAAATGTAGCCGTCAGCCCAAGCGCGATAGTCTTTTAGGCAATTTTCCCAGGTCAAATCACTACATGCCGTGTCGCTGATGAAGATTACAACACCGTCACGTGATATTAGCTTATCCGCTGCATCTTCAAGCCCTTGTGACCTGTACCACCCTTGCGGCCCCTGGTAGAAAACCGCAATTTCGTCACCCTCCAGCCCCGCTTGCAGGGTTTCGTCGTCCACCAAATCCACGATGTGCCGTGCCTTGTTGTCATTGCTCATGCGCACTTCTCCACGATCTACGATAGCCACTGTCAGCCATGACGGATCAGGGAAAATATGATCAATGGGGGTGCTGCATTCTTCGGTTTGGGCTTTGTACAGTCTCCCACCATACGACGCTACGAAAATATCCCCATAGTAGTTTTCGGCGACTTTAGACCATTGGCCATTGGTTTCGATTCCTTGCGGTTCGTCGTACAGCCCTTGCGATTCAGTTATGCTTGCTTCGATGCTGGTTACCTGGTACATTTTCAGGTCTCGCTTTCTGCCGCATTTTGCGGCTTCGTGGTGTTCGGCGTTTCGCTGACAATGATCAATTTACGCACCCCGTCAGCCTTTGTCAAACCCCCTGGTCAAAGAGTGTTTTTGAGCCTCAAAAAGCGCGCTGTTTTGAGCGCTTTTGACGCCGCTGTTCAGGGCTGCACGACACGACACCTAAGGTGTCAGTGTCCACACGCGTCTACGTGTGTACGCGCGTAAAAACCACTGTTGACCTGCATGTTTGACACTTATTCTCTATATACATATACTTACATCAGTTCCGAAATGGAGCAGCTGACATAGAGACAGATACACACCATCGAAAAGATAGGTAGAAAACAATGAAAACCATTTATTTTAAGGACCAGCACCGTAGGTGCTAGGTCCACTACGTCGTTTGTGACACAGACCACAAG